>Ga0137363_10001632_pt1 | contig 13065 bp, 16 predicted proteins | sample MadtaG_FD_104800 | JGI IMG/M metagenome (GOLD analysis project Ga0137363, IMG submission 104800) | Vadose zone soil microbial communities from Angelo Coast Range Reserve, California, USA - Mad1_115_16 metaG | ecosystem: Environmental > Terrestrial > Soil > Vadose zone | place: USA: California...
CTGGCTTTTCGATCACTCGCAAAATCATGAAGTTCGGGCTGGAATTCCGGGGAATATAGCAGGCGGGTCCGGTCAGTGCAATAGACCTACCGGCCAGTATCGGATTCCTGATCCTCAGTGGACGTATCACGCGGTTACTGGAGATGTGGAGTCCTAGGACGGGACTTGATGTCCGATTAGGCGCACTTACCAGGAGTTGACTTTGGACGTGTCAAATTTGACGGTGGCCAGTTCCCAGTATTTGCTTTTCTAGGTTTCAGGTTTAGTGCGAAGAGGAATCCAAGAAGCAGTCCGATGCCCGCGCCAATCAGAGCGTGTTCAAGAGGGTGCTCTGAAATAGGCTTCCCATCAGTAATCAGATAAACGCCGATCGCCATTCCCAGAGTCCATGCCGCGATCTTAAATATTTTGGCGAGCACGTTTCATATCCTGAATGCCAACAATTCTTCCAATTGATGAGCCTAATCGCCGATGATTTTCCTGTCTAGCGAGTTGGCATGGTAGGGTGCTATTGAGCTAATGCCCGACTCATCGGGTAGTACGAGGCGCTATGTTTCCCGCTGTACCGGGAATGCTGGGAAATCAGCTGAAGTACCACCATGGAAAAGGAGAGACCATAAAGGCGAAGAAGGTCCAGGTGGAAATTGGCAAACCGAAACTCACGCGAATAGATGTTGCCGCGGCCCAAGAAAGTGGAAGCGCGATGGCGATGTAAGACGGAATGGTTATCTTGAAGAAGCTCTTGTACCACCTGCTAGACGCTTCAGATCCCTTTGCGATTTTGATGAGTATCCGCACGATCACCCATGGAAAACACATCGGAGCAATGAACCAACAGGGCCCACCGTGCCCGGAATACGTGAAATTGAGGCCCGGAATGATCGCCAAACCAAACATTATCATCGGAAAGCGGTATAGCCTTATGACTTCGCGCCAAAAGCTGGGAGAAGGGCTGCTGTCAGTGGGCACAGCCGAAGGTGCATCAAGGCTCCTAGGAGCGCGTCGCCAAACGATGAATCCGGCGACAGCGAGGACGATTGAACCGAAAAGGGAGACCAACCCTGGAAGTAATAGGGGGTAGTTTTGTAGGACAGCTCGATAGCCGTCTTCTTTGAAGTCTGAGACGAAGTAACCGGGGTGCGGAAAACTGGCTGAGATGAATATGCGATTCCCCGGCGACAGGGAATGCGTCGTTTCAAATCTCACGCCTGACGACAAATTGGTGCGCACACAGTCAAATTGAAAATGGGAATCCGTACCAGTATCCGCACTTACTCCAGCCTCCTTAGGAAGTTCTCCAGGGAAGTTCAATTCAACTGTGGCTTTTTCGATAGAGACCGGCCATTCACCGCTTATGTTCTGATTAAGATCTTCAGAATTCTTGTAAATGGAGAATTGATGCTTAGCCGTATAGCCGAGCTCAATTACATGGTTATCCCGTGACAGAGTGCCGGCCTCAGTCGCAATTCCGATATCGAATACATTCCCATCCTCGTTCGTGCGAAGCACGGCATCATGTCCGTCAACTTTCGCGCCGACCGATTGAAACGAACCCACCTTCAACCGCTGAGGGCTGATGGGTTTAATCCGCAATTGCCGATGAAACCCGTTATCGAAGATGCCGCTGCCGTTGACAATTTCAAATCTTTCCTCAAAGTGCAAGGTCCGATCTCTGTCCACTGTAATCTGGGAATCAAAGGTTCGGATTTGATCAGGCGTTTGTGCTCTTGCGATTCCGACGCAGAGGAGACTACTGTAGACAAACAATTTCGCAATCAAATACAGCCTGCTCGGTCTCATTTGGCAGAAGCCTATCACATGGCCCGCTATACGCGGAGTTTGAGAGCCAGTAAGTGGATGAACTTGACCGCCATCCCGTTTCCTGTATACCACCCGACGCACTCGGAAACGAACCACTGGGTTGAATAAAGCGCTTTCCGGAACATCGAATGGCGGCTAGAGGCGGCCATCGCTGAAACTGGCGTACCAACCAAAACCCGCGCGGCTCAGGTGCTCACATTTCCAAACCTTCGTTATTGCCCCTTCTCATCAGCGGATAAAATCACCCGCCAGCCCCCAGAAATCATTCACGTAATAATGTGACAGCACGTTTCCGAACAGGTAGCAAATCCCCTGGCACGGCGGAATGTCTCCATAAATTTTCTTCCCACGTGCGAAGATCTTCTTCAGCGAGCCATCCCGCAGCAAATTACCGGCAACTCTGCGCAGGGGCTCGCAGGGATAAAAAACGTCGCCATTCGGATACACCCGTGGAAACATCGTCGGATAGCACTGAAAATCACCGAAGCGCAGCAGCGTCTCGATGGTCCGCGGCGTACCGTTGATCGGCTGCATGCCTTTCCGTCGCCGCTCGATAATCTTGTCCACCAGCGCCTGATACTTAGGGTTTTGCAGCAGCGCCAAATTCGGCATTTTCTCCATTTGCGCGGACTGCGCCGCAAACACGAATCCTTGCTCTCCGCACCAGTCCAGCAATCGTTCGACTTCGCCGACGTTCCATTGTTCGATCACCGTACTGATCGTGATGCGCCGCGGGCTGCCCATCTGTTCCTTCGCGAGCTCCAGATTTTCCAGCACTTTCGGCAGCGCCGCCGGTTTCGAGAGCGGGTTCGTCGGATCGACCGCCAGCGCGTCCAGGCTCACCACCAGTCCCGTCACCGCCCCCAGAATCCGCGGCTTGCGATCCAACAACGTGCCGTTGGTAATCAGTAGCAGCGAGCGGTACTTGCATTCGAACCGCGCCGCTTCGACCAACTCCTCAATGTCTGCCCGCAAAGTCGGCTCCCCGCCCGTAATCACGATGGAATCCGTCTCTCTGCGGATGCGCTTTAGCAGGTGAATCGTCTCTCTCGTTGGCAGCTCGTCGCTAAAAACGTCCGGCTCTTTTTGCGTGCAGTAACTGCAATCCAGATTGCACTTATGCGTGACGTAAAACGTAACCGCGTAAGGCGCCACGACTTTGGTCCGCAAAACGTGACGCCGCCACGCGTTGCGAAAATAAAGCTGAAAATTCTTCGCCACAAACGGCGCCTGCCGCACCAGTCCGCGCAGCAAATCGCGCTTCGAGGGCGCCCGCTTATCCAACGCACTGACGGGAACGAAGTTCGCTTTCTTCTCAGCCATGGGCATTCTCTCAGCCTACAGGAGCCCCACGCTCAAGCCAAGAAAACAGTAGGGGCGTCCACGGCCGTGGACGCCCCTAAGAGAAACTCAATTGAATTGGGACTCGGATTCAGTCGGTGAAAACAACGCCCACCGCAACGTGTCCTTTTTCTGGTCCCTCGTCGATCCTCACAACGTACCCTCGCAAGTTCATCGATTGCACGCCGTCCCCGCCAGGCGCTTCCATGGTGACTTGCAACTCCGATTGCAGCCGCGGCAAATGCTTCAACGAAATCAGTGCGCCCTGCAGCGAAATATCCCGGACGACGGTCTCTTCCTCAAAATCCTTCCCGCCTTCGGTTACCCCGCAGACTTTCGCGTGGAATTGCGCTTCGCGCCGCAACGCTGTCCGCGTCCCGGGCATGTGTGCCTGGACCGGGTCTCCCGGCGCCCCGATTGTGATCACCATCCCTTCGCTCGCCGCGAACACCGAATCAAACTCTTCCCTCGCCTGCCGCAGGATCGAATCCACCATGCGATCCGTCGAATCGGGATCATGGTGAAACAGCACCAGGGTCTTCGCCCCGGCGTGCCGCGCAGCCTTCACGCCCTCGAGCCAGGAGGAGTGTCCCCAGCCTTTTCTCGTTGTCTCGAGTTGCTCGGGTGTAAATTGCGCGTCGTTAATGAGTAGGTCCGCGCCGGCAGCCAGTTCCCGCAGGCTCTCATCCATTTTCGCGTCGCCCGGCTCGTTGTCCGTGGCATAAGCCACCGTGCCCGCCGGCGTCTCGATTCGAAAGCCCAGGCATCCTTGTGGGTGATTCAGCCAGCGCGCCGTGATTTTGTTTTCGCCAACCGTAAAAGAATCGCCGCCGTCCACTTCCTTGAACTTCCGCCTGGCGCTCATTGCGGACATATCCACCGGAAAATATGGCAGAGCCATTTGTGCTTCGAAGACTTGTTTCAGGCTGTCTCGTCCCAGAAATTTTGACCGGAAGCTGTAGAAATGAAATTCGTTGTTTTCCACATACAGCGGCGAAAAAAATGGAATCCCCTGAATGTGGTCCCAGTGGTAATGCGTGACCAAAATGTGCGTCCCGGGAGCTTTACCGCCGTTCGGTGCGGCCCACCTGCTCCCCAGCATGCGCAGCCCTGTGCCGCAATCCAGAATGATTTGCGTGCCGTCCGGGGCGATCAGCTCGAGGCAAGGTGTGTTCCCGCCGTACCGCCATGTCGCCGGGTCTACCGTCGGCGTTGACCCGCGTACGCCCCAGAAACTCAATTTAGCGATGGGAACCGTCATTGCTCTACGCGCAAAACCCCTGTGTAAAGGCTCGTTACGCGCCAACACGCGGGTAACGGGAATCCTGTTTCATGGTCGCAGTCGAGGCACGGAGCGTCAATCTATTCACGGAAGCGAAGTGTCATAGTGCGTAATAAGCACTGGAAGGGCTGCGCCTTCGCCATCGAGCGCGTAGAATATGGCGGATGGCCGCCCATTCCCATGAGCGCGATCACGCCGGTCATTCGCATTTCAATGACCGCGGCGACGCTGGCCTCAGTCATGCGGACCACTGTCACCCCACGCTGAGCCCCTCGGTGCTGGGCTGGGCTATGGTCGCCACTCTGGGTTTGGTGGTAGCGGAAATTCTTGGCGGCATTCTTGGCCGCAGCGTTGCCCTTTTAAACGACGCCGTTCACAATCTTTCCGATGTCCCCGCGCTCGGCATTTCCTATCTCGCCATGCGCTGGGCCCATCGCCCCGCCGACAGCGAAAAAACCTACGGCTATCATCGCGCCGGCACGCTCGCTGCCTACACCAACGCTTTCGTCCTCGTCCTGCTGTCGCTCTGGCTTGGTTATGAAGCTGTCGAACGCTTCCGCTCCCCCGTGGAAGTCGTCGAAAGCTGGATGATTTGGACTTCTGTAGGCGCGCTCGCCGTAAATGGCGGCATCACCCTCGCTCTTGTCCGCGCGCGCGGCGACCTCAACCTACGCAGTATTCTCGTTCACAATTTTGGCGATGCGCTTTCCAATATCGCCATCATCGCCGGCGCGATCATCATTCATTCAACTGGCGCTCGCTGGATCGATCCGCTCCTCGGCCTCGCCATCGGCTTGCTCGTGCTGTGGTCCAGCATCGCCATCTTGCGCGAGTCCTCGCACCTTCTGCTGGAAGGCCGCCCGCTTGATTTGCGCGTGGAAGACGTAGCCCGGGCTATCTTGAAGATTGAAGGCGTGCAAGAAGTCCACGATGTGCATCTCTGGTCTCTCGGCGGCGGCCACAAAGCCCTTAGCCTTCACGCGCGCATCCCCGATATGCACCTCGACGAGTGCGAGCGCTTGCTCTCTTCCATTAAGCAAGTCGCCGCGAAGGAATTTGCGATTGACCACGCTACCGTGCAGTTGGAGCGCGCCGGCTTGCCGGCAAAATCCGGCTACGTCATGCCGGAACCCGCGAAAAACTAGCCTTTACGCCGGCGATCGAAAATTCAATCCACGTTGTTCGTTGAACTGTTGCGTCGCGCCCATATCGAGCGCATCCTGTTTAACCGTGCGGCGCAAACCCTCGCTGGTCACGTAACGCAGCGTGCCGTTTTCCCAAGAGTAGGCCACTGCGAAAAACACCGTTCCGTCCCGCCGCACAAATACAAATTCATCGTTCTCGGGCGGCGCTGCCTTGGTCATCTCAACTGCGGGCGTCGATTCCGGTGCCGGTGCTGCCGCTTGCAGGGAGGCTCTGTACCGGCGGCTTCTCTCACGGCTTTCGGCCTCTGCAGCCTCTTGTTGAGAAGCTTCCGTCGTCGAACCTTCTTCTACAGCCGCGCTGGTTCCCGGCACGAAAAATCCGCCATCAAAAAACGGAAAGAAGAATGGCACCTGAAGCCCGCGACGCCCCGAGTCCACTGCACCTCCGCATACTGCTGCCTGGTGCACCGCATCAAACCCTAATCCTGGCGCCGAGTTGCAATCCTGCCTAGAATTAATGTCTTCGTCCTCGAAACGCCTTCGCGTGGTTGCCGACCGCCGCGTCCCTCGTATGGCCGCCATCCCCGTTTTCGGCCGCACCCCTCCGCCCCTCACCACAATTCGCGGCGCAGGCATAGCGTGTGAAATTCCCACGTGCGGCGGAGCCTGCACCACTACCCTGGGTGCAACGCCGACAGCATGGGAAACTGGCGGCATCATTCCGCGCCCTTGCGCCTGCGCGCTTACCGGAAGAACGACCACAAAACTTGCGAGGATTATCTGGCGGACCATGGTTCCCACCTAACGGCCCGGCCTGCTGAGCCTTGGCCCCAACTACCTTGTCCACTTAAAAGGATGCGCCCGGCTCCCCATAGGTTTCAATCCAATTCGTTCAGTTCCTTAAAATCTTCCCTTGTCTCGCCTCAAACACCCCCATTCCCTCTCCTCTATTCCTTCCCATTGTGCTATAACCATCCCGCCGTGGAACACACCGCGAAGGGGGCGCTAGCCCGGGTCCAGGCCGAGCCGGCACAGGCCGCAGTTCAATCCACGGTGTCTTTGCAGCGTGCTCACAGTCCCGCTGCAGGTGCCGAAGATCCTTCGCGGTATTGCCCCGTCTGCTCGCAGCGGTTGGAGTCGCGGCGTTGCAAGTTGATCTGTTCGGTGTGCGGCTATTACATGTCCTGCGCGGACTATTATTAGCCGCCCGGCCATTTGACCCCTGCCCGGTCTTCGATTACGATTCATCGCTCAGGGATCAGCCATATATTTGATAAGCTTAAGGGTTCTGGCTCGGGTTGCCGCCGGAACCGCTTTCCGACGAGGAGGAAACTAACGTGGCTTTGAAGATGACCAATCGCGAAGTGGATGGCGTGTCCGTCGTGGCGCTGGACGGCCGCATTGTGCTCGGCGAGGAAAGCAACGCCCTGCGTGAAAAGGTAAAAAGCTTGATGGCCGAAGGAAAAAAGAAAATTGTCCTCAACATGGACAACGTCACTTTTATTGACAGCGCCGGGCTAGGCACGCTCGTCGCTGCCCATCACAGTGTCAAGTCCCAGGCCGGTTCCCTGCGCCTCTGCCATCTCGGCAGCAAGTTCCAGGAAGTGCTCCAAATCACCAAGTTGCTGACCGTCTTCGACGTCTACAACACCGAAGCCGAAGCCGTCTCCAGCTTCTCCAAAGGCGCCGGGGCATAAGCGTCCGACCTGGATTCCTACTGCCGCACACACTGGTTTTGCGTCTGTGACCTGCTGCCACCCTGTTTTTGTGCGTGAACCTTTGCCGGCGGGCGCCGTCCTCTTTCATTTTCTAGCTACGCCCGCAGCCGAAGTTCCGCCACTAGGCGGGGTCCTTGCCTTCTAATTTCGAATTTCTAATTTTCAATTTCCCTTTTCCTCGATATTATCCTCCCCCCCGGAATGCGCCATGAAGCCGAAGCCCAAACTTGTCGCCAAATCCTTCAAAGCCACCCTCGAGCGCATCCCCTCGAGATTCAACTTGGTCATTATCCGCATCCCGTTCGACGTCTCTAAAGTCTGGGGAACCCGCGCCAATGTCCGCGTCAAAGGCGAAATCAACGGGTTCGCTTTCAGCGCTTCCGTCTTCCCCACCAGCAAGGGCTATCACTGCATGCTCATCAAAAGGAGCATGCAGACCGGCGCCAACGCTACAGTCGGCGACACCGCGCAATTCCGCCTCATACCCGACCCCGCAAAACGCGTCGCCACCGTCCCTCCCGAACTCCAGCGCATCCTTAACGAAGACCGTTCCTTCCGCCGCTGGTTCGACCAGCTCACGTTTTCCATGCGCAGCTGGATCTGCTATTGGATCGTCAGCGTAAAAAGCCCCGAAGCCCGCATCCGCCGCGCCGAACAAGTCGCCGAACAATTGCTCTCCACCATGGAAGCCGAGCTCGATTTGCCCCCCATTTTGAAACTTGCCTTTGCCCGCGATCCCCGCGCCTACCAAGGTTGGCAGTCCATGACTCCCTCGCAGCGCCGCGGTTGGTTGCTCAGCATCTTCTATTGCCGCACCCCCGAATCCCGCGACCGCCGCATCGCCAAAATGCTAGAAGACTCCCTCGCCCGCCTCGACCGCAAACCAAGAACCAAAACAGAGACCAAAGCAGCCCGCGTAGAGGCGGCCCACGAAGAACTCTGGTAGTGGCCGGTCTTCAGACCGGTGCTTTTGTCTTTGTAGAGGCCGGTCTTTCGTTTGCAGTACGCCTCACGTAGCGGCGACCTTCAGGTCGCCATCTTGCTTTTGACTTTCTGCTTTCCTTTCTGCTTTCCTCTCTGCTACGTTCTAATTTCTGACTTCTAGTTTCTAGTTTTCCTTTACTGGCCTTTCCTCTTGACTCGTGCCATGCGCACTCGTAGGCTCCGTGCTACGGTTCCTTCGGCCCCTTTCGATTTACGACATTCTGGCGATTGCTCGCGGAGGATTCCGATGGGAAAAATCAACTTAGCGCGCGTGTTTCTCGGTGGCTTGCTGGCCGGCTTGATCATAAACATCTTCGAATATGTCTTAAACGGCGTTGTGTTTGCCTCCCAATGGGACGCGTATATGAAAGTCCTCGGCCGTCAAATGCGTCCTTGGGCCATTCCCTTTTTCGTCGTTTCTGCCTTCGTGGCCGGTATTGGCGTGGTTTGGTTGTACGCCGTAGCTCGGCCTCGTCTTGGAGCGGGACCCAAGACTGCCGCCCTCACCGGGATTGCCTACTGGTTCTTCGCCTACGCGATTCCAGACGCCAATAGCATCGCCGCCAACGTGGCCCCGGGGCGCCTCACACTCACTATCAGTCTCATTTTGCTGGTCGGCGTCATCATCGCTTCCGTTTGCGGCGGCTGGGTCTACAAAGAGCAGACCTAATCCCTAATTTGCGTCGGGCGTTTACCCCGATTTTGTCGGGGCATCCCGGTTGGTTTTACGGGACCCACCTTCGCCGCATCCGCAAGTCCCACCCCGCTGTCATTCCGAGCGAAGCGAGGAATCTGCTTCTCTCTTCGAATTTCTCTGCTCGCTGCTCGCTGCTCGCCACTCGCCACTGAATCACTGCTTTCCTCGCCACTCGTCATTCGCCACTAATCACCGCTTTTCGACCCCGCGCCAGCCGCTGCCGCCCGCGAAGCGACATTCATCTCCGCCTGCTCCGCCGCGCCCCTCTCGATTTCGATCGAACCTTTGAAGTCCGCGCCGTCTTCGATCATGATCTGCGCCGTCGTCAAATTCCCGATGATCGCCCCATCCTTCTTGATCTCGATCCGTCCCTTCGCGCGCACGTTTCCTTTCAAGTAGCCGTACACCACCACGTCGCGCGCGTCGATGTCCGCCGTTACCTTCGCCGTCGTTCCCACCGTCAGCTTCCGCTCGTCCAGATGAATCCGTCCTTCGACCGCCCCGTCGATCTGCAGATCCTCGGTGCCGGTGATTTCGCCTTTCACCTGCAGGCTCGACCCGAGCCACCCCGTCTCGTGCTCCGCTGTCGCATCCAATGGACTCATCTCATCTGTGTTCTTCTTTCCCCACATAGAAACCTCCTTACGGTGTGTCTCGGGGACGGCTGGGCGGGTTCCTGCGAGATGCAGCGTGCCCAGAATCCTACTCCTGCGAAGCGGACGCATCAAGCCTCCGCGCTCGAAGAAGCAAAACACCTCCTGCGGTCATCTCGCCACTCCACTCGCCACCGTGCTCATCTGCCTTCTAGTTCCCCTTTCTCCGCGCCTTCAAATCCCCCATCAAACGCCCAAACGTCTTCCGATAACGGCTTCGCGGTAGCTGGAATTGACGCTTCCCTCAGAATCTAATTTTTGATAATTGGAAAACTATGGGGCCAATTCACCTTCAGGTCAGGTACCGGCCGATCAGGATCGTCTGGTGTGGGCTTCCGCTCAAAATTCCGTACCCACGTGAGTCTCATAATGCGCGTCAAAGGCTGTCACTTCACCCGGCCTGAACGTTGGCTACTTTGCCTTAAAGAAGCCCTCACCTAGCCAATAGGCATGAGGGCTTCCAGCCGGTAAATTCATCGTCTGTGGGCAGTTTCTCTGCGGACACCGGAAATTCTCCACTTTTGTTTCCCGGTGGAAAGACTCAAGGAACATTGAGTACAGATGATCGCCGCATATCACCTGTGTAGCGTTCCTGCTTATCCGCAGACTCGAAGAACCCGTGACATTCCAGTGATCCTCGTTCCGTCCGATGGTGAAGTAACCGAAGGTTGGAGAATAGTGTTGCGGGCATCCATCTACAAGGCATTCGCAATCGTGAACTTCGACCGCGTCCAAAGCTATTCGTCCAGAGCGCCGAAGCCAGGTGTCGGGACTCGTTACATCTAGTAGGACGGGACCGACGGACATTATCTCGTAATGCGTTGGGCAGAGAGGACGGAAGTAGTCTTGTTCTTGATTGGTCATGACGCCGAAATATTAGTCGGCAGGCCACTTTCCGTCAATCAGATCCAGAATATGCGCTGCTCGTTCGATTGATTTCTTGGTGTAAATTTCGGCCCAAAATTCCGTACCCATGTTTGGCTGGCCCGCATGGTCGTCATCTTCGAGAAGTGGCTGTAGTCTTCGCGCCGTCAAGATCACAGTCGCAAGCAAGAAGGTGTGTTTCGCTCTTCGGTCATGGAGTCCCCGCAGTTTAGGATTGAAATGCGGTAGAGGCAGGAGGCAGGATTCTACACACTATCCGGCTGATGATACACTTTTGCTGCTGACGCTATTTGCTAATCTAAATCTCTGATCCCAAACGGGTGCCGAATTGCCTGAGAGAGAATTTCCGAAACTGCCACGCCCCCCTCTTCGTGAGGCCCTTGTAGACATTCGATTGCGTGAAGAGCTTCCGGCCTCTGTCCTGCAAAAGTTTGAGGCGCCAAACGGCTTTCCCCTGAAAAAGAGAATCAAACACGGTCAATTCCAGTTCCAGGTGGAAGAGGACAAGCCATTTGCGGCCAAGGTCTTAACGGAAGAAGCCTTGGGAATGCGCTACGAGAGGGAAGATGCATCAGAAGTGGTTCAACTGCGCAGGAACGGTCTGACGTATAGCATTCTGAAGAATTATCCAGGTTGGGAAGTGCTCAGGGAGGTAGTTCGCCGTGAGTGGGAACGCTTTCTTGCAATCTCCGGTCCTGTCAACGTCAGTAGGCTGGCCGTAAGATACATCAACGCAATCAATATCCCCGTGGGTGCGGATTACGATGAATATCTGACTACAGCCCCGCGAGTCCCGAAATTAATTCCTCCGATCGTGTCGAGTTTTATCCAAAGAGTGGTTGTCCCATTTGAAGAGGACAGAGCGAATGCAATAATTACGCAAACACTGGAAATGCCTGCTCCTGCAGCCTTAGATATAGATGTGTTTACCGAATGTTTGCTGGAGGGAGCATCCGCTGATATTTGGTCGAGGCTGGAGAAACTGAGGAACATCGCGAATAGGATCTTCTTTTCGTCCCTGACGGAGAAAGTGTTAGAATCATATACATGACTGTATATTGTCCTACGGCTGATACCGCGTTGGGGCTACGTTATTGGCCTAGCACTGGCGTCAGCGAAGAGGCTCGCCTGGTCAAGGAGTCAGTTGAAGAATCTTTACACCATTTCTTGGGGCTTCGGCTCGACCGTCTTCTACCGGAAATTGAGAGTCTTGGGACCATTTCCGATGAAAATCTAATCCCTGTTGACGCGGCCACGATTGATGCAGCGACGCAATTTGCGTACTCTTTGCCTCGGTTTGGACCTCTACCCGAAGTATCGGCTGACCCTGACGGAGAAATTTCATTTGACTGGATCGCCCCGTCTGGCCAAATGTTTTCCGTAAGTGTCAATAAGCAGAATCGGCTTGCATATGCCGGTTGGTTTGGGGAGAAAAGCAGGATTCATGGGATTGAGCAACTGGCTGAGGGCTGTCCTCAACAAATTGTGCGTGGGATTGAGAAGGCGACCCGCTGACGAAGAAATCAGCGGCGGCCCTCAATATTCCCTCTTGGCTAGATTTATCTTTCAGAAAAGCCACTTCAGCAAGACCCAGTCGAAGCCGAAACAAGGTGCCTTTCTTCCGGATCCCTCGATTCTGAAAATTTCAGCCCTTTGGAGAGATGGACTTTCGGAACAGAACATCTGGAAGGTCGGTGATTCGCTCGGGGAAGTGCGAGAAAAACAACCGCGAGCGCGCGCCGAATTTGACCAGGAGGCTGTTTCAGAAGCCAAGTTGAAAATCGAGCCCGACCCAAAGCCACATCCAAGGCATGTCAACCTCTGCGGATGGCCAATTGACAAAGCTGAGCAGAAATCAATTGCGTTGTTCTTGTGTGCTAGGTCGACCCTCATAGTACGCCCTGTCCAAACGGATTCCACCTAACCTCTGCACTGGCGCAGGCTCGAAGCCATGAGTCCGTGCAACTCGAATGCAACAGCCGCTTTAAGCCCTGCAGTTACAGCGGAATGGAGGAGAGTAACGGTCGCAGCGTCCTGCGCTCACGAGGCCCGTTGAGAATTGCATAGGCATTGCGGCCTCCTAGGCCCTTTGCCTTTTCCACGGATTCCCACAATTCTTTCGAATCCCGCCCCTCCCGCAAGCCCTTTCCCTCGGCCAACGTGAAACCCACTGTGTCAACCCTGCCGTCGCAGCGACAGCTTGCCCTCTTCATGCTAAAATTTCGTACAAGAGGGTACTAGCGTGAAGCCCAGAAGAAAATTCACTGTACTGATCGAGCAGGACGAAGAAGGCTATTTCGTCGCCACTGTTCCCGCCCTTCGCGGTTGTCGCACCCAGGCCAAGAGTCTCGACACCCTTATGAAACGCGTGCGCGAGGTCATTGCGCTTTGCCTGGAAGACACCAACAATCACGTCGGTCCGCTTGAACTCGTCGGGATTCAGCAAATCTACGTATGACACGTCTTCCCCGCGCCAAGGGAAGAGAGATAGTCCGCGCCCTGAAAAAATGCGGCTTTGTTGTTGATCGGACACGCGGCA
>Ga0137363_10001633_pt1 | contig 13065 bp, 8 predicted proteins | sample MadtaG_FD_104800 | JGI IMG/M metagenome (GOLD analysis project Ga0137363, IMG submission 104800) | Vadose zone soil microbial communities from Angelo Coast Range Reserve, California, USA - Mad1_115_16 metaG | ecosystem: Environmental > Terrestrial > Soil > Vadose zone | place: USA: California...
CCGCTATTTATGATAGCGCCAAAGTTCGCGGGACAGGCAACGCCGCTATGCTACGCTTCGTCTGAGCCAGTGGAAGCATGAAAGCGCATGGTGAGCAAGGGTTGCGCAAGATTGTCGCGGCCGCACTCCTTATGGGAATTGCGCAGGGGTACGCGTACGCGCAGCTAGAAGCGCCAGCAGGACAGGTGAGCGCCGCGGCGGCGCAGAACTCCGCCAACACTGCCGAAAATGTCGTTGCCGTGCGAATTGTAACGGAAGACGGACGAGTGCTTTCGGAAGCGCCCGCAGGATTATCCATTTCGATGGGAAAGCCGCTGGATCGGGAACAAGTGGGGGAGAGCATCCGGGCGCTGTATCGCACGGGGGATTACGCGGATTTGCGAGCGATAGCGACGAGGGTGGACGGCCGGGTGCGGGTCGACTTCGTAGTGCGGGAGCAACTGTTTTTCAATCAGGTGATCATTCATGGCCTGGTGTCTCCGCCCACGGAAGCTTCGGCGATTGCGGCGGTGCAGCTTGCGCTGGGGGAGCCGTACCAAGCGGATCCGGTGAACGAGGGATTGGAGCGGTTGCGGGAACTGCTGCGGGAAGAAGGATTCTACGCGGCACAGGTCTCGGCGCAGACCGTGCCGCATCCGGAGAACCACCAGATGGACGTGGTCATCAACATACAGCCGGGGACGCGAGCACGCATCAAGGAGATTGAGCTCAAGAACGGGACGGAGTATCGAGACGCGGAGATTCTTTCGCGGTCGAAACTAAAAGCGGAGCGGGGGCTCACCGCGGCACACGTGCAGCGCGGGACTTCGCGCGTGCGCAAGTTCCTGGTGAAAACGGGGCACCTGAACGCGCGAGCGGTGGTGCGGCGGGGAGCGTACGACGCCAAAAGCAACACGATCCCATTGGAGCTGGAGGTCACAGAAGGGCCGCTGGTGCGGATTGCGGTGACGGGAGCGAAATTCTCCAGCGGGGTACTGAAGAAGCTGGTGCCGGTCTATCAGGAGGGAGCGGTCGACGCGGACTTGCTGGAAGAAGGCAAACGCAACATTCGCGAGCGGCTGGAGCGTGATGGATACTTCGACGCGGAAGTTGAGTACGCAACGAGCACGAACGAGGTGACACTCAAGAACGGGCGCAAGGGAAGCGAAGAGGTGATTACGTATCGCGTGGAGCGCGGGGACCGGCACAAGCTGCTGGGAATCGAGATCAACGGGAATCACTATTTCGATGCCGAGTTGCTGCGCAGCCGCCTGACGATTTACCCGAAAGGATTTGACCAGCGGGCCAGGTTCAGCCGACGGCTGCTGGAGTCCGACCGGGACTCGATGCGAAATTTGTATTTGGCGAACGGATTCTTGGAAGCGACGGTGGATGCACAGGCGCTGGACAACTACAAGGGGAAGGAAGGCGACCTAGAGGTGCGGTTCGTGATTCAGGAAGGGAAGCAGACGCGAGTGGCGTCGCTGCAGATCGAGGGAATTCACGCGTTCAAGGAAGACGAGTTGTTGGGCGTGGTTGCGTCGACTCCGGGCCAGCCTTACTCGGAATTCAACGTGGTCACCGACCGAGATAACATTTTGGCGATGTACTTCAACGATGGGTTCCCGGAGGCGAGGTTCACCGCGACGGCGGAGAAGGTAAACGGGGAAGTGGACAAGAACGGCGCGGGGACCGGCAATGGGGCACAAGCGGCGGCGAACAGCGCCCAGAAGACGGGCGCAGCTAACAAGGAGGATAAGGCAAAAGACAGCGGGGCGTTTCGGGGTGATTTCATGCGGGTGGAGTATCGCATCGAGGAGGGGCCGCAGACGCGAGTGCGAAGGATTTTGCTGGCGGGCTACGAGCACACGCGGCCGGGAGTAATTCGACGCGAGATCCGGGTGAAGTCCGACGCGCCGTTGCGGCAAGGGGAGGTGGTGGAGTCGCAACGGCGGCTGTACAACCTGGGAGTTTTCAACCGGGTGACGATCCAGCCGCAGAACCCGAATGGGACGGACCCGAACAAAGACATCGTGGTGCTGGTGGAAGAGGCGAAGCGCTACACGCTGGCGTACGGCGGAGGGTTCGAAGTGCAACGGCTGGCGAGCACGACGAATCCGGCGGGAAGCGAGGTGCAGGCGGCGGTGCGGGGGATTCTGGAGATTAGCAAACTGAATGTGACCGGGCGAGGCGATTCGCTTTCATTGAAGCTGCGGGGCAGCACCATCGAGGATCGGGCATTGCTGGCGTACAACCACCCGAACACGTTCAGCGATCCGCACTTGAATCTTCAGGTCACGACGTACACGGAGAGAACGCAGGACATCAATACGTTCACGCAGACGCGGTACGAAGGCTCGGTGGAGCTGACCGATCAGGTGACGCCGCGAACCTCGCTGTTGTACCACTACGCTTTTCGCAAGGTGCTGGTTTCCAACTTAAACGCGACTATTCCGCCGGAGGAGATCCCACTGTTCAACGCGCCGACGCTGGTATCGCAATTTGGAGCGGGTTGGGTGCGGGATGCCCGGGACAATCCGGCGGATGCCACGAAAGGGAATTTCAACAGCGCAGACTTCAGCATCGCGGATACGAGGATTGGCTCAAGCGCGAGCTTTCTCCGTTTTTATTATCAAAATTCGACGTACTACCCGATCAAGCGCAGATTCAGCTTCGCGCGCTCGATTCGCATCGGGATATTGAGGCCGTATGGCGACACAGTGTCGCTGACGTTTCCCGCGCAAACGACGGCGCCCTTGCCAACGGTAATTCCGCTGCCAGAAAGATTCTTTGCGGGGGGCGGCACATCGCTGCGCGGATTCGCATTGAACCAGGCCGGCCCGCGCGATTCGATTACCGGATTCCCGGTCGGCGGGCAGGCGCTGGTGGTTCTCAACCAGGAGTTTCGCTTCCCGATGCGCCTTCCCTACATCGGCTCGGCACTGAGCGGCGCGCTCTTCTATGATGGCGGAAACGTGTACAGCCGGCTGAGTCGCGTGACCTTCCGGCCGTACCCGCCGAAACCGATTTTCAATCCCGCCAACCCTACGCAATGCCAATTCAATTGCACGAATGAGCTGAATTACTTCGCGCATACGGTTGGACTGGGATTCCGGTACGCCACGCCGGTGGGACCGATTCGCATCGACCTCGGCTACCAGATCAACCGGCCGCAATTTGTTACGCCGATTTGCGCAAGTGGAGTCGCAACGGTGTCCTGTCAACAAGGACAGTTTGGATTCCAAGCAACGCGGCTGCCGGGCTTCCAAATTTTCTTTAATCTAGGATCAACGTTCTGATGTCGCGCCCCTGGAGCTATGTGCTGGCCGGAGCGCTGTTGGCGCTGGCGGCGACGTGTGTGCGAAGCCAGGAGTTGCTGGATCAAATCGCGGCCCGCGTGGAGAGCGACATCATCTTGCTAAGCGACGTGCGAGCGCTGAGCAGGTACCAGATGCTGGTGGATGGAAAGGTGGAGAGCGACGCCGCGATTCTGGACCGGCTTATCGACCAATGGATTGTGAGGAACGAGGCCGATACCGCACGGTTCCCGCACCCCGCGGACGTGGAGATTGCCCATGGAGTCGAACATTTGGAAGCATCGTTTGCATCGCAGGAAGAATACCGGGCGCGAAAAAAGCAAGCGGGGTTGGGCGATACAGAGATTCAACGAATGGTCGCGGAGCAACTGTATCTGAGCAATTATCTGGATTCCCGGTTTCGTCCCGCAGTGCAGGTGGACGCGAAACAAGTGGAGGACTTTTACCAGCAAGCGGTGGTCCCGCGGGCAAAGGCGCGCAACCAGACTCCGCCGCCGCTGGACGCCTCGCGGGAATACATTCAAGAAGCGCTAGTGCAGCGAGGGATCAACGAGCAGGCGGAAGTCTGGCTAAAGGAAAGCCGGGTGCGTTTGCACGTAGAGAAGTTCCTGAAGGAAAGCGGAAAATGACCAGCGAGACGCGCCGGCGAAAATGGAGATGGCTGCGGCATGTCGCGTGGGTGCTGGCCGCAAAAGTCTCCCTGATCCTTTTGATACTTACAGGCGTGGCGATTTTTTTCGGCACTGGCGCCGGCAATCCACTGATTCACCGCTACGTTGTGCACACTCTGGAAAGAGTTACAGGCGGCCAAGTTGCGTTGAAATCCATTTCCATTCGCTGGCTTTCGCTTGAAATCGCGCTGAAGGGCCTGGTAATTCACGGCCGAGAACGCGCGGGAACGGAGCCTCTTTTTGCCGCCGACGAAGTGCGTGCGGGGCTACGCATCGACTCTTTTTGGGGCCGCAGGGTTTCGTTGAACGATTTGCTCGTGCAGAAGCCGCAGGTCCACATACGCGTCGAGAAAGACGGTTCGAGCAACGTTCCCATGCCGCAAAGCGCGTCCAACGGGAAACCAGCGCGAGAAACGCTGTTTGATCTGCGCATTCGCCGGTTGCAAGTGCAGAATGGCTGGATCCTATACAACGACGTGAAAACGCCGCTGGCGGTGGAAGGCGACAACCTACGCATGGCGCTGGATGCCAGCGGGCCGGCGAACGAACCGATGTATCTAGGCACGATCGACTGGCAATCAATTCAGTTCACCGCCAAACGCTTTGTTCCGTGGCCGGTGAGCGTGTCGGCGAAGTTCACGCTGCGGCGGGATGGTTTCACGCTGGAGCAGGGAATTTTGAACGCGGGGCGGTCGCACGTCGATGCCCAGATCGATATGCAAGGCTATGCGCAGCCGAAATGGACATTTCGCTACCGCGGATGGGTTAACCTGCTGGATCTTCGCGAGAATTTGCGCTCGCCGGAAACACCGACGGGCCTCGCGGATGTCCATGGCGAAGGAACTTTCGCCGATGGCCAACTGCGCGGAAGCGGCAGCTATTCGGGCCATGACATCGCACTGACGTATCCCATCTTTCAGGCTTCAGGATTGTCCAGCCGGGGCAGCTTTCAGATGGACAATGGCGGACTGGTAGTGCCGGATTTCCTGGCACTGGCATTTGGGGGAACGGTGAAGGGCCGCGTGACGATGCTGTTTGATGGCCTGAAATTCCACGCGGATACGCACGTACAGGACGTGCACCTGGCCGGAGTACTGCCCGCCATTGAGCACCCGGGTTTCCCGGTGGACGAGTTGCACTGGGACACGCTGATATCAGCGGACACAACGGAAACGTGGAGCGGACCATTTCGACATTTTGAGGTTACCGGAACGATGCAGTGGGTATCTCCGGACACCGTTGCCGCCGGGCACATTCCTGTGGATGGCGACTGGGAGATTCGTTACCGATATGACCCGCAGACCCTGACGGTCAACAGCGGCGAGTTTGAGACGCCGGCCAGCCGCGGAACGGTCAGCGGAGTGCTCGCGCCGCGGAATACGGCCATGGACGTGCGGTTTGAGACCGGCGCGGTGGAGAGCTACCGCGATTTCATCAATGCGATTAGAAACACACCGCCAAATTCGCCGGATGCAATCAAAGTCATCACGGGAAGTGCGCGGTGGGAAGGCAAGATCGGCGGACCTTCCGGGGGCCCAACTTTTGCAGGGCATGTGCGGGGCGAGGGCGTGCGCTACGACGGTCTGGCCTTTGACTCGGTGGACGGCGAACTCTCGTATTCGCCGGACGAATTGGCGTTTTCGCGGGCGCATGTGCGGCGGGGGCGGATGGATGCGGTGATGGACCTCGGGATGGAGCTGCAGGATTGGAGCTTCTTGCCAGACAGCACGTGGTCCGCTGACTTCAACCTGGAAGCGACGCCCGTGGATGCTCTGCAGCAACTGTTGAACTACGCATGCCCAGTGCGCGGGGACCTGTCGGGGCAATTCCACGGGCGCGGGACACGGCAAGCACCGAGCGTCACCGGCCTATTTGATCTGGCAAACGGAGAAGCATACGGCGTCACGTTTAACCGGCTGCGAGGCCAGCTTAACCTGACGCCCGATGAAGTTCGCATAGCAAACGCGGAACTACGGTTATTTCCGCCCGAAAAGGAACCCGGGCACGGCGCGGGAATCGTTACCGGGACAGCAGGTTACAACTTCGCGGACGGTAGCGCTTCCATTGATCTGGTTGGGGCCTCTCTTCCGCTGGCAAATTTTCAGAAATTACAGTCGACTCGATTTCCGTTGGACGGCCAGGTTTCCTTTCGGCTGAAAGCTAGTGGTCCGCCGCGGGCGCCAAAGGGTGAGGGGACGTTTCGGGTGGTGGACTTGCGGGTGGGACAGTCCGTGGTCGGCAGTTTCGACGGCACGCTGACCTCCGATGGGCGCGCGGCGCGACTGGAATTGGGATCGGCGATGAGTACGGGAGAAATCTCCGGCGGGTATACGCTTACGCTCGCCGACCCATACAACATCGAGGGAAAGATTGCCGTCAAGAACATGGCGCTTGATGCGTTGATGTTAAGCGCGTTGCACTTGCAAGCATTCAACGGGCACGGTAGAGCGGACGGCGAAATCGGATTGAGCGGCTCACTAAAGAGGCCAGAAAGCATCGTATTGGATGCACAATTCTCGCGGCTGACGTTCAACTATGCGAACGTGCAGCTTGAGAATGTGGGCCCGGTGCACTTTCGTTCTTCGCGAGACAGTTTGCAGATCGAGCCGGTGGAGTTTCGCGGGCCCGACACGGATATTCGTATCGATGGAAATGTGGGCTTCGCTGGCCAGGCCAGCGTCAAGCTGCACCTTAATGGGGCGCTGGATCTGCGGCTGCTTGCGGGAATGTCGCCGGGGCTGACGATCGGCGGTCCGGCGCAGATCAATGCGACATTTGAGGGCACGCTGGAACGGCCGCGCATCACCGGACGGATTAACATCAACAATGCCGGTGCACGAGTCGCCGATTTTCCGACCGGGCTAAGCAACATCAAGGGCGACTTCGTCTTTGACGATACACGGCTCTTCTTCAACGACATGACCGCGGAAGCCGGTGGGGGCACACTGCATCTTTCCGGCAGCGTAACATACACCGAGCGGCCGTTGCGTTACGACATCACCATGCGGAGCGACAGCACGCGCATCCGCTATCCGGAAGGCATGAGCTGGTTGACCGCGGGCTCGCTGCGCCTGACAGGGACGACGGAAGCAGGCTTGCTCTCCGGCCGCGTTACTGTGCAGCGCGTCACTCTGACGCAAGGGCTGGAAGTCGCCGGTATGCTGGTTTCCACGAAGGAAGGAATCACCGGCCCCTCTACAAGCTCCCCGTTTTTACGCAACCTGCAGTTCGACGTCGAAGCAGTCTCCGCACCGGATGCGCGCATGGAGTGGCCGGGAGCGGAACTGGACGCCGAAGCCAACATCCGTGTGCGCGGCACGTGGGAACATCCTATTTTGCTGGGGCACATTCACGTTCTTTCGGGAGACTTGCTGTTTCACGGCAACCGTTATCGCGTGGCGCGCGGCGACATTAACTTTGCCAATCCTTTCCGGCTCGATCCGGTGGTGAACGTGGAAGCAAGCACCACAATTCAGCAGTACGAGATCACGCTGAACTTCAACGGGCCAGCGAGCAAGCTAACACTGGCGTACCGTTCGGACCCGCCGCTGCCAGCCAACGACATCGTGACGCTACTGGCGCTGGGTCAAACCAGCCAGGAGTCCACGCTGCGCAGCGCCGGAGGAGCGCAGAGCGGAACATCCGGAGCTTCGGCGCTGCTTTCGGAGGCGGTGTCGAGCCAGGTCGGCGGGCGGCTGGAGAAGTTGTTTGGGATTACGAATTTTCGAGTCGATCCGGGTCTAACCTCCGTGGGCTCGACGGGAGCTTCACAAAATGCGGCGGCGCGTGTGACGGTGCAGCAACAGGTGACGCGGAACCTAACGGTGACGTACGTGTCAAACGTCGGTTCGACGCAACAACAGGTGATTCAGGTGGAATACAACGTGAGCCGTAATGTGTCGATCGTGGCGCTGCGCGATTACAACGGGACGTTCGGTATCGACTTGAAAATCAAGAAACGTTTTCCGTGAGGGCCGGCCAGCCTCAGTTCTGATTCGGCTCGCCGCCAGGCCGCTTTTCTTCTTCGTTAGAGCCTGTAAATTCGGGGAAGTCCGCCTTTAACTCTTCCATGGTTTCTTGCGCGGCTTTCTGGCCCAGGGCGAAACCTGCCGCCTGCGATTCGCGGGTTACTTCGGGCAAGGCCTTCATCATGCGCTGTCCAAGAGGCGAGCGGTAGTAGTCCAGCAAGCCTTTGAGATCATCGGTGGTCAAGTACTTATCGTAAATCGGAATAACTCGCTCCGTCAGAGAGTCGGGGTCAAAGTGTTTCGGGAAGCGGGCTACAAAGGCATCCGCAAATTGTTTGGCGCGCGGATTGTTGGGCTGGGAGTCCTGTACGCTGCCGCGGAACTGCTCCATTCCGGCCTCGATCAGCTGCTGTCCAAGGTTCTTCGCGCCGGTGACCTCCATCAGCTCGCGAATGCGGGCTTCCTTTTGGGGATCGATCGTGCTCGAAGCCCACGGAATGCCCTTGGCGGAAGACTGGGGCTTGGCGGCCGCCGGTTTCTCCTGTGCATTCACCCAGAGTGATGGCGAATGGGCCAGAACCGCCAGCGCCCCTGAAAGAAGCGCACACCCGACGAGCAATGGTCGCATTTACAGGCTCCCGTACCTCGCGGAAACAAAGGGATTAAGCTAACAGCCACAATTACGCAGCCCGTATGAGTTGCGTGATGTTCCGCGGGTATGAGACGCGACAGAGCGCGTTAAGGTTGTGTCGGTTGTGTCGGTTGTGTCTGCGTTTGCTGTTGCGCTTGTTCTACTTGGCCCGGGCGAGGTTTGGCCAGGCGCGCGTGGGCGGCCACGCCGGGATACTGCTTGCGGAGGTCTTGCAGCACGTCCTTGGCGATTCGCATACTGAAGGCGCGGTTGGCGGCTTGCATCTCGACGTTGATCTTGGGCATCTCCGCGGCGAATTTTTGGCCAAGGGGCGAGCCGTAAAATTGCAGAAGGCCTTTGATTTCGTCCTGCGTAAAATGCTGATCGTAAATGGTAACGAGCTGGGCGGTAGCGTTATCCGGATTGAATTTGGCTTTGTAGCCTTCGATGAAGGCGTTCACAAATTGCTGGCCGCGGTCGCTGGCGGGGACGGAGGCGAGGAGGTTTTCGCGCATCTGGTCAGCGCCGTGGGCAGCGAAATCCTGCATGGCGTCGCGCGCGCCGACGAGTTCCATAAGGGGGCGAATGTCCGCTTCTTTAGCGGGATCAATGGAATGCCCGGCTTGGCCCGCGGCGCCACCCTGGGACCCGGCTTGCGCGGCATTTTGCGACGCGCCTTGAATGGCGAGGAAAAACATCGCCACGTAGATGATGACCAACGCCAGGACCGCCTTCATGACTGCCTCCGCGGCGAAATCTTTTGCGATTTAGCCACGTCGTGATTGTAAAGAAGAGCGGGCGCGCGGAGGAACGTGTCGAAGTACAGGTTTGCCGGGACGCATACTGTCTGTCCTTTACTGTACTTTGGTGCAGGCTTGCGCGCGGCTGAGTTTGACCCGCTGGCGCTTCGCGTTGGCGGCTGGCGAACGGTCTGCTACGATGCCGCGCTATGACGCACGCCGAAGCTCCCGCCAAAGCGAACGCAGCTGATGCTTCCGGCATCGTCGAACGCGAAGCGGGCCTGCACCGCAATCTGACGCCGCGGCAGCTTTCCCAGATCGCGATCGGCGGCGCCATCGGCACTGGACTTTTTCTCGGCAGCGCACTCTCCGTGAAGCTTGCGGGGCCGGGAGTGATTCTGAGCTACACGGCGGCCGCGGGGATCGCGCTGGCGCTCATGTGGGCGCTGGGAGAAATGAGCATCGCGCATCCGGTGGCTGGGTCGTTTGGCGTTTACGCCGAGATGTACGTGCACCCCTGGGCCGGTTTCGCCATGCGCTATTCGTATTGGCTCGGGCAAGTGATCGCCATCGGCAGCGAAATGGTTGCGGCGTCGATTTATTGCAAGCATTGGTTCCCGGGAGTGCCGTCCTGGATCTGGATTGCGGGATTTTCGGCGGCGCTGATTTGGGTCAATGCCAGCAGCGTTGCGAATTTCGGAACGTTCGAATACTGGTTTGCGATGCTGAAGGTCGTGACGATTGTTCTGTTCTTAATTTTTGGGGCTGCGTTGCTGCTGGGCATCGGATTTCCGCGAATCGGTGGAACGAACTACGTCGCGCACGGCGGATTTCTTCCCAACGGCTGGACTGGCGTCGGGCTCGGCATTGCGATGGCGGTGTTCAGTTATCTGGGGATGGAAATTGTCGCGGTCACTTCCGGTGAGGCGAAAGATCCAGCAACAGCGCTGCCCCGGTCGATGCGCTGGACGTTTGCGCGGCTCGGGATTTTTTACATTGGCGGACTTGCGGTGGTCGTTGGTGTCGTGCCTTGGACGCAGGTGGGACTCGGCGAGAGCCCATTCGTCCGAGTGTTCGAATCGGCGGGCATTCCCGCAGCCGCCGAGGTGATGAACTTTGTGGTGTTGACTGCAGCGCTCTCGAGCGTGAACTGCAATCTCTATCTGACGTCGCGGATGCTGTTCTCGCTGGCACGCGGCGGCTACGCTCCTGCGGCGCTGGGACGATTAAGCAAACGCGGCACGCCGGTAACGGCGCTGCTCGCTTCCAGCATTGGTATGGTCGCGGCGCTGTTTTTGGAGCGGCGTTACAGCGGGACGGCGTACCTCTACATGCTGGGCGCGGCGTTTTTTGGAGGGATCTTCGTGTGGCTGATGATCTTCGTCACACACCTGATGTTCCGGAGGCGTATCACTCGCTCTGGGCGGTCAGTTAGGCGCTTCGGTCCGCGCGGCCCGTGGAACTCGCTTTTTGGTGTCACAGCGCTCGGGGCGGTGCTGGTTTCCACGTGGTGGGTGCCGGGTCTTCGGATCACGTTGACGGCGGGGCTACCCTGGCTGGTTTTTATCACGCTGTGCTACCTTGGATGGAGGAAGACGCATTTCCGCAAGGCAGAGGCTGGAGCCGGTATCGATGGATGACCTGCTGAAATGGCGCGGCGAGTTTCCGATTCTTGACCGTTCCACCTATCTCATCAGCAATTCGCTGGGTGCGATGCCGCGTGCGGTTTACGACTCGCTCCGGGCCTACGGGGATTCATGGGCGGAACGCGGCGTGCGCGCGTGGGAGGAGGGCTGGTGGGAGATGGCCGTCGCGGTTGGCGACAAAATCGCGCCGCTGATTGGCGCGAAGGCCGGCGAAATTTCTCTGCATCAGAATGTCACGTTGATCCAGGCGGTCATCGCTTCCTGTTTTGATTTCGGGGGAGCGCGCAACAAGATTGTGATGACGGACCTCGAATTTCCGTCCATTCAATATTTTTATCACGAGCAGAGACGGCTGGGGGCACGAGTGGAGTTGGTGGCGAGTTCTGACCCAGTGCGCTTCAATCTGGAGAAGTTTCTCGCGGCCATCGATGAGACCACTTTACTTGTGCCCATATCGCAGGTTCTCTTCCGCAGCTCCTACATCGTGGACGCGCGGGCGATTATCGAGCGCGCGCATCACGTCGGCGCGCACGTGATCCTCGATGTCTTCCAGGCGGCCGGCACGATTCCGATCAATGTTCGGGCTTTGCGCGCCGACTTCGCGGTCGGCGGCGTACTGAAATGGCTATGCGGCGGACCGGGCGTCGGCTATCTCTACGTGCGCGAAGACTTGCGCGCCAAACTGCGTCCCGCGCTTACGGGATGGATTGCGCATCGCCGCCCATTCGACTTCGAAACCGGGGCAATCGATGCGCGCGAAGATTCGTTCCGCTATCTCAACGGCACGCCGCACGTTCCCGCGCTGTATGCGTGCCAGTCTGGACTGAACATCCTCAATCTAGTGGGAATCGAGGCGATACGCGCTAAATCGGTGCGCATGACCGCGCGCTTGTTCGAGGGCGCAAAATCGCGCGGCTGGCGCGTCAACACTCCGGAAAGTCCGGCGGAACGCGCGGGCACTGTTTCCATAGACTGCCCTCACGCTTACGAAGTGTGCCGCGAACTGCTGGCGCGGGAAATCCTGGTGGATTTCCGCCCGAAAGCCGGGGTGCGCTTCTCGCCCCATTTCTACAATCGGCTCGAGGAATGTGATTTCGCGCTCGAGCAAGTAGACGAGATTCTCCGCACGCGCGCGTGGGAGAAACACGCGGCCGCTTCCGTGCCGGCATGATTTGATGGATGCAGGCGGCATTTTCGGGAACAGCATATCCAACGGTTTTGCGCAAGCGCGCCAGGAAATGGTGGAGGAGCAGATCCGACGGCGGCATATCACGGACAGCCGCGTTCTAGAGTGCCTCGAGCGCGTCCCACGCCATGAATTCGTTCCCGCGGAATTTCGCGACCGCGCTTACGAGGATGCCCCGGTCCCCATCGGGGAGGGCCAAACGATCTCGCAGCCTTACATCGTAGCCGCCATGACCGCCGCGCTTCACCTGCAAGGGGACGAACGGGTGTTGGAAATTGGAACGGGACTTGGCTATCAGGCCGCCGTGCTGGCCTGCCTGGCGCGCGAGGTTTTCACCGTGGAATTCCGTTCGGAGCTTGCCACCGAAGCTGCCGAGCGCCTCGCGAGCCTCGGCTATAAAAATGCGCATGTGCACTGCGGTGACGGAACGCTGGGTTCGCCGGAGTTCGCGCCGTACGACGCTATCCTCGTGGCTGCGGCCGCGCCTTCCGTGCCCGCACCGCTCCTTGCGCAGCTTGGCGAAGGCGGAAGAATGGTTGTGCCTGTTGGCGATATGGAAAATCAGGATTTGCAGCTGGTCGAGCGCAGCCATGATATTTTTCGTACTACCATGCTCGAGCCTTGCCGCTTCGTTCCGCTGCTCGGTGCGCACGGTTGGAAGGGAACAGCGCAACGATGAGTTCCGTTCCGGCTGAGCTCTCTATCGTGATTCCATCTTTCAACGAGGAGCTGCGCTTGCCGGTGACGCTCGCGGAGATATCGGCATATATCCGCGCCAGCAAGCGAGAGACAGAGGTCATCGTGGTCGACGATGGCTCGACCGACCGAACCGCGGATGTGGCCAGCTCCTTCCGCGGTGAAATTCAGCGCCTGCGCGTGATCGCCAACAAGAAAAACCGCGGAAAGGGCTACAGCGTCCGGCATGGA
>Ga0137363_10001637_pt1 | contig 13057 bp, 9 predicted proteins | sample MadtaG_FD_104800 | JGI IMG/M metagenome (GOLD analysis project Ga0137363, IMG submission 104800) | Vadose zone soil microbial communities from Angelo Coast Range Reserve, California, USA - Mad1_115_16 metaG | ecosystem: Environmental > Terrestrial > Soil > Vadose zone | place: USA: California...
CCCCATGCGCCTCACTCGCGCGGTGACATCCGCGCGCGCCGTCCTCGATCGGGCCCTCGTGCACATCCCGGACGCCGAGCGCGATCCCGAACTCTCGCCGGACCTCGTCCAGGCGGTTGGCCGGCGGAGCTTCCTGGCGGTGCCGATGCTGCGGGACGGGCATCCGATCGGGGCCATCGGGGTGTCGAAGGCGGTGGCGGAGCCGTTCGGTGACAAGCAGATCGAGCTACTCCGGACCTTTGCCGCGCAGGCGGTGCTCGCCATCGAGAACGTGCGGTTGTTCAAGGAGCTGGAGGCGCGCAACCGCGACCTCACCGAGGCGCTGGAGCAGCAGACGGCGACGAGCGAGATCCTGCGGGTGATCAGTAGCTCGCCGACGGAGATTGAGCCTGTGCTGGACGCGTTGGTCAAGAGCGCTACTCGATTTTGCGGGGCATACGACGCGGTCATTTTTCTCCCCGAAGGGGACAGCCTGCGGGTGGGCGCCCACCACGGGCCGATTCTCAACCCCGTAAGCCTTTTGGTGCCGCTGGTGCACGGAACGGTTGCGGGACGCGCCTTACTCGAGCGGCAGGCCGTTCATGTGGCCGACCTTCAGGCCGAAGCGCAGGAGTTTCCGGAAGGCAGTGCGCTGGCCCGGCAGCTGGGCCACCGGACGACCCTGAGCGTTCCACTGATGCGTGAAAGTGCGGCCATCGGGGTGATCCAGCTCCGCCGCAACGAAGTCAACCCATTCTCCGACAAGCAGATGGCCCTGCTCCAGACCTTCGCCGATCAGGCAGTGATCGCGATCGAGAACGTGCGCCTGTTCAAGGAGCTGGAGGCGCGCAACCGCGACCTCACCGAGGCGCTGGACCAGCAGACGGCGACCGGCGAGATCCTCCGCGTGATCAGCCAGTCGCCGACCGACGTTCAGCCCGTCTTCGATACGATCGTACGAAGCGCCGTGCGCCTGTGCGATGGGCTCTACGGCACCGCTCACCGGTTTGATGGCGAGCTCGTTCACCTCACGGCCCATCACGACTGCCCGCCGGAGGCGCTCGAGGCCCTCCGGCGAGCGTTCCCGATGCGGCCGGACCGCCAAATGATGTCGGGGCGCGCGATCCTGACGCGGGCCGTCGTCCACGTCGAGGACGTGCTGGCCGACCCTGAGTATCCGTCGCACGTCGGACGAGCTGGAGGTTTCCGGGGTGTGCTCGCTGTCCCCATGCTGCGCGAGGGGAGTCCCGTCGGAGCGATTGTCGTCATTCGCGCGAAGCCGGGGGCTTTCTCGGCTCCGCAGATCGAGCTGCTCAAGACCTTCGCCGACCAGGCAGTGATCGCCGTCGAGAACGTGCGGCTGTTCAAGGAGCTCGAGGCCCGCAACCGGGATCTCAGCGAGACCCTCGAGCAACAGACAGCCACCAGCGAGATTCTGCGGGTGATCAGCGGCTCACCGACGGATGCCCGGCCTGTCTTCGACACGATCGTGCAGAGCGCGCGGAGACTGTGCGAGGCTGACTCGGCGGGCGTTCTCACATATGACGGCGAGCTGATTCACATTCAGTCCCTCGACAATGACGAACCCGAACGCGCTGATGCCTTGCGGCGAACGTATCCCCGGCCGGCGAACAGAGAGCATGCTACCGGCCGAGCGATCCTTACCGGCCGCCCCGTCCAGATTGCCGATGTGCGCGAGGATCGCGAGTACGCCCTCGCGCTGGTGCGGGACGCCGGGATTAGAAGTGTGCTTGCCGTGCCCATGATTCGCGATGGGATCACGATCGGCGCGATTGCCCTCCAGAGGTGGGTGACGCCACGACCGTTCTCCGACGAGCAGATAGGGTTGCTGAGCACCTTCGCCGATCAGGCGGTGATCGCGATCGAGAACGTGCGTCTCTTCAAGGAACTGGAGGCGCGGAATGCCGAGCTGACCGACACCCTCGCCCGGCAGACGGCTACGGGCGAGGTACTGCGGGCCATCAGTGGGGCGCAGAGCGACGCCCAGCCGGTCTTTGACATCATAGCGGCGAGCGCGCTCCGGCTGTGCAACGCCGGCCACAGCGGGGTGGCGCTTTACGACGGCGAGCTCATCCACCTCGCCGCCCAGAAGACCAAGCACCCCGAGGGCGCCGAGGCGATACGACGTGCCTACCCGTTGCGACCGGAGGCCGAGACCGCCGTGACGAGGGCGATCCGGACCCGCACGGTCGTACAGGTTCCCGACGTGCTGGAGGATAAGGCCTACGAGCTCAAGGGCCAGGCGCAAGCCGCGAGTTTCCGGAGTTACCTGGCTGCCCCAATGTTGCGGGACGGCGAGCCGATCGGAGTGATCGGGGTCGGACGGGAGGAGCCGGGGACGTTCGCGGACAAGCAGATAGCGCTCCTGAAAACCTTCGCCGACCAGGCCGTCATCGCCATCGAGAACGTGCGCCTTTTCAAGGAGCTGCAGGAGCGGACGCAGGAGCTGACGCGCTCGGTCGACGAGCTCCGCGCGCTCGGTGAAGTGGGGCAGGTGGTCAGCGGGAGCCTGGACATCCAATCTGTCCTCACCAGTATCGTCTCCCACGCGGTTGAGCTCTCCAAGAGCGACGCCGGCACCATCTACGAGTTCGACGAGTCGACGCAGGCGTTCGTGCCCCAGGCGAACTACGGCATGTCCGAGGAGCTGATCGAGGCTCTCCGCCAGTCTCATATCCGGGTCGGCGAGGGCGCCGTCGGACAGGCGGCGAGGACGCGCGCCGCGTTTCAGATCGCCGACCTCGAGAGGGAGCCGCACTATGCTCTGCGCTTTCTGATCGAGGCGGGGTACCGTGCGCTCCTTGCCGTCCCGCTCCTGCGCGAGGGCGGTGTGATTGGCGGGCTGGTGGTCCGGCGGAAGGCGGCGGGGACGTTCCCGAAGCCGGTCGTGGACCTGCTCCAGACCTTCGCCACCCAGTCGGTCATCGCCATCCAGAATGCGCGGCTCTTCCGGGAGATCGACGAGAAGAGCCGGGCCCTCGAGGAGCTCTCGCGCAACCAGGAGCAGCTCTCCCGTCTCTCGACGGCGCTCCAGGAACCGCTGTCCCTCTCGGAGCAGCTCACGCGCGTCCTCGACGCCGCGCGGCAGGTGGTCGGCCTCGACCACCTCTACATCTGGACGCCCAGCCCCGCCGCCGACGGGTTCATGGTTAGCGCTGGGGCCGGGCTCAGCGACAGTGACTGGCAGGATCTGGTCGGCGTGACGATACCCCTCGGTGAGGCGGGAGCGCTGGCGGCCGTCTACCGCGACGGCGAGCCTTTGCTATTCAGCGAGGCGCGCCCGCTGCCGGAGAAGTATCGACTGCGCCTCCCGTACTCGGCGATTGCTGCCCTGAGGCTCAAGGCTTTTCTCGTCAGTCCTATGATCGCCCGCGGCCGTACCGTGGGCGTTCTCAGCGCGGACAACCGCGTGAGCCGGACCCCGATTCCCCCCCACACCGTGGACCTGCTGCATAGCTTCGCCGCCCAGGCCGCGGTCGCCGTGGAGAACGCGCGCCTGTTCCAGGAAATACAGGAGAAGAGCCAGCAGCTCGAGCTCGCGAGCAAGCACAAGTCGCAGTTCCTCGCCAATATGAGCCACGAGCTGCGCACGCCGATGAACGCCGTGCTGGGCTATACCGACCTCATCCTGGACGACATCTTCGGGGAGGTGCCCGCGCCGATCCGCGAGACCCTCGAGCGGGTCAAGACCAACGGACACCACCTCCTCGCCTTGATCAACGACGTGCTCGATCTCTCCAGAATGGAGGCGGGGCAGCTCACGCTCTCGCTCGCCGACTACGCCATGGGCGAGGTCGTCCACGCAGTGGTCTCGGCGGTGGAGTCCCTCGCCGCCGGGAAGAAGCTCGCCTTCAAGGCGATTGTCCCCGCCGATCTGCCGCCTGGCCGAGGCGACGAGCGGCGGCTCACCCAGGTGCTGCTGAACCTGGCCGGCAACGCAATCAAGTTCACTGACGCGGGCGAGGTCTCGATCGAGGCGCGTGCCGTTGACGCTGCCTTCCTCGTCTCGGTGTCGGATACAGGCCCCGGGATCGCCGAGGCCGACCAGCAGAAGATCTTCGAGGAGTTCCAGCAGGCCGACAGCTCCAGCACCAGGACGAAGGGCGGCAGCGGCCTCGGGCTCTCGATCTCCCGGCGGATCGTGGAGCTGCACGGCGGGCGCCTCTGGGTGGAATCGGTTCTTGGCAAGGGGTCTACCTTCTATTTCACGGTACCGCTGCGGGCGGAGCGGCCGGCGGAGAGAGCATGAGCAAGCGCGTTCTGGTCATCGAGGACCACGAGGAGAACCGGCGCATCCTGCGCCTGCTCCTGACGAGCGCCGGCATCGAGATGATCGAGGCCGTCACCGGCGAGGAAGGAGTTGCCGCGGCGGAGAAGGAGCGCCCGGATCTCATCCTCATGGACATACAGCTCCCGGGCCTCGACGGCTACGAGGCGACGCGACGGATCAAGGCCAATCCCGCCCTCCGCCACATCCCGATCATCGTCGTCACGTCCTACGCGTTGAGCGGCGACGATGTGAAAGCGTTCGAGGCCGGCTGCGACGCCTATGTCACGAAGCCTTTCGTCCCGCGCGAGCTCCTGGCCAAGGTCCGGGGGTTCCTGGCGTAGCCAGGGGAGATTTCACTGTGAGAACTCCACCGCGGATCCTGATCGTGGACGATACGCCGGCCAACGTGCATATCCTCCAGACACGCCTCGCCGCCCACGGATACGACATCGTCACCGCCACCGACGGTGAGGCAGCGCTCGCTGCCGTCACGGAGATGCAGCCGGACCTGATCTTGCTGGACGTGATGATGCCGAAGATGGACGGATTCGAGGTTTGCCGGCGCCTCCGGGCGGACGCGTCGCTGCCCTTCACGCCGGTCATCCTGGTCACGGCCAAGACGGATCCCAAGGATATCGTGGCGGGCCTCGAGGCCGGGGGCGACGAGTACCTCACGAAGCCGGTGGATCAAGCGGCCTTGGTGGCTCGGGTCAAGTCGATGCTCCGGATCAAGAACCTCCACGACACCCTGCAAGTCCTCTCCGAGGAGCGTGCCGAGTGGAACCGGACCCTCGAACGGCGCGTGGAGGAGCAGGTGGGCCAGCTCGAGCAGCTCGGGCGCCTCAAGCGCTTCTTCTCGCCCCAGCTCGCCGAGCTCATCGTGGCGGGCGGCGCGGACGATCCTCTCAAGACCCATCGGCGCGAGGTCACGGTCGTCTTCCTCGATCTGCGGGGCTTCACCGCCTTCGCGGAGACCGCGGAGCCCGAAGAGGTGATGGGCGTCCTCCGCGAGTATCACGCGGAGATGGGCAAGCTCATCCTGGACCACGAGGGCACCCTCGAGCGCTTCACCGGCGATGGCATGATGATCTTCTTCAATGACCCGGTGCCTGTCCCGAATCCCGCCGAGCGGGCGGTGCGGATGGCCCTGGCCATGCGTGAGCGCGTTGACCACCTCGTCACGATCTGGCAGAAGCGCGGCTACCAGCTCGCCCTCGGCGTGGGCATCGCGCAAGGCTATGCTACCATCGGCGCCATCGGCTTCGAGGGGCGCTGGGACTATGGCGCCATCGGCACCGTCACGAACCTGGCGGCACGCCTGTGCGGGGAGGCCAAAGGCGGCCAGATCCTGGTACACCAGCGCGTGGCCACGTCCATGGAGGACCTCGCGGACCTCGAGGACATCGGGCCCCTCACGCTCAAGGGGCTGCTCCGGCCGGTCTCCGCCTTCAACATCGTGCGCATCAAGGGAATCGCCTGAGCGGGCCGGCTTGACAGGTCGCAGCGGCTCTTTCATACTTCAGCGCACTTTTCATCCACGCGACGGGCTCCGCCGCCGCCGTCCGGCCAGAGTCGGCCTCGAGACCGTACCGCAGCTCCAAGGGAGGACATGGCATGCGGAGCAGCGCATCTGATGCAGAGCTCGATCGCCGGGACTTCCTGCACCTCTGCGCGCTGGCCACCAGCGTGCTTTCTCCCGGCCTCGCCGTCCTTCCTGCCTCGGCGCAAACCGCGGCCAAGAAGGGGGGCACACTCCGCGTGGGCTTCTACCTCGAGGCGTCCACGATGGACCCGCACTTCTCGGGGAGCAAGGTCGATCGCCAGATCTACCACAACATCTACGAGCCTCTGCTCACTCTCGACGTCAAGCTCGGGATCAAGCCCGGTCTCGCCGAGTCCTGGCAGCAGCCGGATCCCAAGACGCTGATTCTCAAGCTGCGCCAGGGCGTGAAGTTCCAGGACGGAACCGATTTCAACGCGGAGGCCGTGCGCTTCAACTTCAATCGCATGAAGACGGAGCCGAAGTCCGTGCGCAAGGGCGAGGTGGCGAGCATCGAGTCGGTGGACGTGGTGGATGCCTACACGGTCAAGATCAACCTGCGCCGGCCCGACGCGGCGCTCTTGGCGACGCTGACCGATCGCGCGGGCATGATGGTCTCGCCCAAAGTCGCCCAGGAGCGGGGCTCGGAGCTCGAGCGCAACGCCAAGGGCGCGGGTACCGGGCCCTTCGAGTTCGTGGAGTGGGTGAAGGACGATCACCTCCTGATCAAGCGGAACGAGGGCTACTGGAACAAGCAGGCGGGCCCTTATCTGGACCGGGTCCGCTATCGTCCCATTCCCGACGACACGGTGAAGCTCCAGAGTCTCCAGGCGGGTGAGATCGACGTCATCGATTACGTCCAGCCGCGCGACGTCGCCGCCGTCAAGGCCGACAAGAACCTCGTCACCCTGGACGTCCCGTCGCTCGCCGCCTTCAGCTACCAGCTCAACCACACGCGGCCGCCGTTCAACGTGAAAGCGCTCCGCCAGGCCGTGGCGTATGCCCTGGACCTCGATCAGATCGTCAAGGGGGTGTGGCTGAATGTCGGGGTGCCGGCCAATGGTCCCATTCCGCCCACGAGCTGGGCCTATGACCGGACCATTACGCCGATCAAGCGCGACTTGGCCAAGGCCAAGGCCAAGCTGGCGGAGGGCGGCAAGCCCACAGGGTTTCCGTTCACCATCACCACCGCCAATATCCCGATCAATGTCCAGGAGGCTGAGGTGATCCAGGCGCAGCTCGGCGAGGCGGGCATGCAGGTGAAGATCAAGCTCGTGGACGCGGCGACCCAGCTCTCCGACGGCAACAGCAGGAACTTCGACATGATCAGCTACCAGTGGTCCGGCCGTCCCGACCCGGATGGCAATATCTACCAGTTCTTCAAGACCACGCCCGGTACCTCGCTCAACTGGTCGGGCATCTCCAACCCGCAGCTCGATGCGCTGCTCGACAAGACGCGCGAGGTCTCGAGCCAGCCCGAGCGCAAGAAGCTCTACAGCGAGCTGATCAAGATCCTCCAGGACGAGCTGCCCATGGTGTACATCGTGCATCCCATCGAGCCCAAGGCCTTCAGTCCGAAGGTGCAGGGCTACGAACCGATACCGGACGGAATGATGCGCTTCAAGGACGTCTGGCTGAAGTAGGCTCGGCGGCGCCCTTCGGCCGTGGGCCGCCTCGTCCTGCGCCGTCTCCTGGCCACGATCCCCGTGTTGGTGCTCGTCACCGCCGGGGTGTTCGCGCTGATTCACCTGACGCCGGGCGATCCGATCGACGTGATGATGGCGGAGTCCGTGGACGCCACCGTCAAGGCCAATCTCCGCCGGGAGCTGGGGCTCGACCAGCCGATCTATGTCCAGTACGCGGCGTGGACGTGGCGGCTCCTCCACGGAGATCTCGGGCGCTCCATCCGCAACGGCGAGCCGGTGATCGAAAACGTCAGCCGGCGCATCCGGCCGAGCCTGCAGCTGTCCGCGCTGGCCATGGCCATCTCCCTCGTAGTCGCCACCCCCCTCGGCATTCTCTCGGCGGCCCGGCGCAACACGTCCGTGGACCGCTTCGGGACGACGTTCGCGCTCTTCGGCATCTGCATGCCCAACTTCCTCTTGGCCCTTCTCCTGATCTTCTTCTTCGGGGTGAAGCTGCGCTGGCTCCCCATCTCCGGCTATATCGACCCCCTCGAGGAGATGGTGCCCGGTCTGCGTTCGCTCGTCCTCCCCGCGCTCACTCTGGGTCTCGCCCTCGCCGCCGTGGTCACGCGCACCCTGCGTTCGAGCATGCTCGACGCGCTTTCGGAGGACTACGTGCGCACCGCGCGGGCCAAGGGGCTCTCGGAGTCGAGCATCATCCGTGGCCACGTCCTCAAGAACGCCCTCATCCCCGTCGTCACCGTGCTCGGCCTCCAGCTCGGCACGCTGATCGGCGGAGCGGTGATCACCGAGTACGTGTTCGCCCTGCCCGGCGTGGGCCGCCTCGTGGTGGACGCGGTCTTCGCGCGCGACTATCCGCTGGTGCAGGGGGTGGTCCTGCTCATCGCGGTGGGCTTCATCCTGAGCAACCTGGCTGTGGACGTGCTCTATGGCTGGATCGATCCCCGGATCAGATATCGCTGAGCCCGCGGCGGCCATGGCCCGGCCGTCTTTCCGAGGGCGGGAGGGCGCGCGCCGGTGGAGATTGCTGCGGCATGCCGCCCGCACGCGCCTGGGCCCGCTCGGCGTGGTGGTGATGCTCATCGCGATCGCGGTGGCGGTCTTTGCTCCGGTGATCTCTCCGTACGACCCGCTCAAGCAGGATCTCGGCAATACCCTCGCCCGCCCCGACCGCGCCCATCTCATGGGCACCGACAATGTCGGCCGCGACGTGCTCTCACGCATGGTCTGGGGCACGCGCGTATCACTCCTGGCCGGCTTCGGCTCCGTGGCCCTCGCCATGGTGACGGGCGGACTGCTCGGTCTCCTCGCGGGCTATGCGGGGGGCCGGACCGACGGCCTCGTGATGCGGGTCATGGACGCGGTACTGTCCTTTCCGCCGCTCGTCCTCGCCTTGGCGCTGGGCGCGGTGCTGGGTGCGGGTCTCACCGGGGTGGTCATCGCCCTCGGAGTGGTGTATACCCCCACCTTCGCGCGCCTGATGCGGGGGCAGGTGCTGACCATCACGGCGCGTGACTACGTGGAGGCGGCGCGGGCCCTCGGCGCCCCGGGGTGGCGCGTGGCCTGGCATCACGTGCTCCCGAATGCCGCGGCGCCCATCGTGATCCAGGCTTCGCTCAGCGTGGCCTTCGCCATACTCGCCGAGGCCTCGCTGTCTTTCCTCGGCCTGGGCATACAGCCGCCCGGCGCCTCCTGGGGTAGCATGATCAACGCGGGTCGAGGCTATCTCCAGCAGGCGCCCTGGATAGTCTTCTGGCCGGGCGCGGCCTTGTTCGTCACGGTGGTGGGATTGAACTTCGTGGGCGACGCCGTGCGGGAAGCCCTCGACCCGCGACTTCGAAAGTGAGGAATTCATGATCAGTGTCTACGCCATGTGCGGTGGCCTCATCGATCTGGACCTGAGCGGCTTCTTCTGTGACAGGGCGCCCGGCTCGCGCGCCACTGTGCCCGTGATCTGTTTTCTCATCGCCCACCCGCAAGGCCATGTCCTCGTGGACACCGGCGTCCATCGCCAGGCCCTCACGGATCCCGTGGGCCGGCTGGGAGAGGGACGCGCCGCCCGCTTCACCCTGCGGTCGTCGCCCAGCGACGAGGTGGTGAGCCAGCTCGCGCTGCTCGGGCTCACCCCCGAGCACGTCCGTTACGTCGTCAACTCGCACTTCCACTTCGACCATTGCGGCGGCAACGAGTTCTTCCCGCGCTCCGCCTTCCTCGTCCAGCGGCCGGAGATGGACGCGGCCCGCCAGGTGCAGGCCGGCGTCACCATGCGCTACAGTCCGAGCCCGATCGACTTCGATCATCCGCTCGACTATCAGCTCCTCGATGGCGAGCGCGACATCTTCGGCGACGGCCAGGTCGTGCTCATGCCCACCTACGGACACACGCCGGGCCACCAGTCGGTGCGGGTGCGCGCGGGCAAGGGCACGGATCTCGTCCTCGCCGCGGACGCCTGCTACACCCGCGAGAACATGGACCGCGACGTGCTCCCCAATACGCTCTGGGACCCCGCGGAGATGTCGCGGTCGCTGGGAAAGCTGCGGGGACTCAGGGACAGGCAGGGAGCGATGATGATCTACGGCCACGACGTCGCCCAGTGGCAGGAGCTGCGCCGGGCACCCACCCCGCTCGTGTAGCGTCGACTACGCGCGGGGCGCAGCCTTTCGCGATCCTTCCTTCAAGTGCTTCTCGAGGGCGTCGACGAGCAGCCCCAGGGCTTCCTTCTCGGTGCGGCCCGTGACCGTGACGGCCGGGTAGGCGACGGCGGTGGCACGGTAGAGGCCCTCTTCCTGCACCAGATCGACTTCGATGCGCATCGGCTCTCCACTCCTGGACACGGGGAATCGGCTTCCACGCGGCACGCTAGCAGCCGCCTCCGGCTCCGTCAAGACTATCGCGTGGCGCTGATGCCGCCGTCCACCCCCAAGGTCACGCCGCTGAGCCACTTGGCCTCGTCGGAGGCGAGGTATACGGTGGCGTAGGCCACGTCGTCCGGCTCGCCGAGCCGGCCCAGGAGGTGCATCTTCACCAGCGCCTCGTACTCGCCCGTCTTCTTGAGGCCGTCGAGCATGTCGCGATTGAGATCCGTTTCGATGTAGGCGGGGCAGACCGCGTTGACCCGCACGCCCTGCGGAGCATAGTCCACGGCCATGTCCTTGGTGAGAATGACCATGGCGCCCTTGCCCGCGCCGTAGGCGGCATTGTTCGGCGCGCCGCGCAGCCCCGCCAGGGACGCGATGTTGACGATATTGCCCTTCGTCCGGATCAGCTCGGGCAAGGCCTGCCTGGAGCAGAGGAAGGCGCTCGTGACATTGATGTCGAGCGTCTTCCTGAAGCCGTCCTCGCTGAGGGCGAGCACGGGACCGCGCTGGGCTATGCCGCCCGCATTGTTCACCAGGATGTCGAGCCGGCCGAAGGTCTTGAGCGTCGTGTCGACCATGCGCGCGACGTCCGCCGCCTTGAGCATGTCGCCGGCGCAGACGACCGCGGTGCCCGCGGCCTGCCGGATGTCGGCCGCCGCCTTCTCGAGCGGCTCCGGGCGCCGGCCGGCCAGAGCGACCTTCGCGCCTTCCCTCCCGAACATGAGCGCGATGGCCCGGCCGAGACCCGTGCCCGCGCCGGTCACGATGGCTACTTTGTCTTTCAGACGCATGTCATCCCCCTTGTGGAGGCAAATCGTAGCAGAGGCGCCCCACCGCTGCTTGACTTGACGCGACGCCGAACCTAGACTTCCGAGCGAGATGAGAGTCCGCAGCGCGTGGCGATGAAGCTCGGAACGCTGACAATCGCGGCGTCCCTGCTCGTGATGTGTCTCGGGCGCGCGGGTGCTGCCGCGCCGGACACCGTGCTCCTCGAAGACCTGACGTGGACGGAGTTCCGCGATCTCACCGCGTCCAAAAGCATCATCATCGTCGTGCCCGCGGGGGGCACGGAGCAGAGCGGCCCGCATATGACGCTCGGCAAGCACAACGTGCGGGTGAAGGCGCTGTCGGAGAAGATCGCGCGCGCCCTCGGCAACGCCCTGGTCGCTCCCGTGATCGCCTATGTGCCGGAGGGGCGGCTCAGCCCCGCCACCGGCCACATGCGCTTCCCCGGGACGATCACCGTACCCAGCGAGACCTTCCAGAAGGTGCTCGAGTACGCGGCGCGGAGCTTCCAGGTCCACGGCGTCAAGGACATCGTCTTGCTCGGCGACCACGGATCGACGCAAGGGGATCAGCGGGCGGTGGCGAGCCGGCTGAATCGCGAGTGGGCGGGCACGCCGACCAGAGTCCACGCCATCGACGAGTACTATCGCGCCGCCGATGTGGAGTTTCCGCGCCTCTTGAAGGCGCGCGGCTACCGGGACGACGAGCTGGGTAGCCACGCCGGGCTTGCCGATACCTCGCTCATGCTCGCGGTGGATCAGCGCATGGTGCGGTCCGGCGCGCCGCGCCCCGGCCCGACCGAGGCCAGCGGCGTGTCCGGGGATCCGAGCCGGGCCAGCGCCGAGCTTGGTCAGATCGGAGTGGACCTGATCGTGTCGAGGACCGTCGAGGCGATCAAGCAGTCGGTCGCTCGTCGCTGAGCGGCTGTCGTAGCCTGCCGTATGCTCATAGCCACACCAATCAAGGGGGTGTCATTGCTGATCTCGAATCCTGTTGTGCGTCGCGCGACCAAGGGCGGAACTCTGGGGCTCCTACTCTCGTTGGCGGCATGGCTGTGGGCGTGGCCGGCCGTAGGACAGCAGGCCCCCCGCGCCGTTGAGACCGTGCCGGGCATGCCTGCGGTGGTGGATCCCGCCAATCTCTACAGCGAGACGCTGCCCGACAAGGTGAGCCCCACCGTGGCCAAGGCGCTCCCGCGCGTCTACGTGCCCAATCTCAGGTCCAATGACGTCTACGTCATCGATCCGGCCACCTTCAAGGTCGTCGACAAGTTCAAGGTGGGAGTCAACCCGCAACACATCGTGCCCTCGTGGGACCTCAAGACGCTCTGGGTCACGAACAATGCGGAGGGGCGCACCGACGGGAGCCTCACCCCCATCGATCCGACCACGGGCAAGCCGGGCAAGGCCGTGGCCGTCGACGACCCCTATAACATGTACTTCTCGCCCGACGGCCGCTCGGCCATCGTGGTCGCGGAGGCGCTCAAGCGGCTCGATTTCCGCGACCCGCAGACCATGGCTCTCCAGAGCTCGATTCCCGTGCCGCAGTGCGCGGGGATCAACCACGCCGACTTCTCCATCGACGGGAAGTTCGCCATCTTCACCTGCGAGTTCCAGGGAAGCCTCGCCAAGATCGACCTGGTGGGCGGCAAGGTGCTGGGCTACCTCAAGCTGTCGAAGGGCGGGATGCCGCAGGACATCCGCGTGTCACCCGACGGGAAGATCTTCTACGTGGCCGACATGAAGGCCGACGGCATCTTCGTCGTCGACGGCGACAGCTTCAAGGAGATCGGCTTCATCCAGACCGGGAAGGGCACGCATGGCCTCTATCCGAGCCGCGACGGCACCAAGCTCTACGTGGCCAATCGTGGCTCGAATCACATCCACGGCAAGTCCCACGGGAAGGGAAGCGTGTCCGTGGTGGACTTCGCCACGCGCCGCATCGTGGCCAACTGGCC
>Ga0137363_10001638_pt1 | contig 13054 bp, 9 predicted proteins | sample MadtaG_FD_104800 | JGI IMG/M metagenome (GOLD analysis project Ga0137363, IMG submission 104800) | Vadose zone soil microbial communities from Angelo Coast Range Reserve, California, USA - Mad1_115_16 metaG | ecosystem: Environmental > Terrestrial > Soil > Vadose zone | place: USA: California...
GATCGCGGACAAGAAACGATTCGCGTTTGCGCTGGACAAGAACGACAACAAAGTGGACGAGCCCAGTGTGCTGGCCACCGTGCCGATGTGGTTTGGGATACCCAACGAAGCGCACGCAGTGCCGATGATCCAGCAACTGGCGGATATGGAGCACCAGACGGATTGGGGGATGCGGATCATTTCCAATCGCTCGCCGCTCTTCAGCGGCGGCGGGTATCACTACGGTTCGGTGTGGCCGCTGTTCACGGGCTGGGCTTCGGTCGCGGAGTACCGCTATCACCAGACGTTTCCGGCGTATGCAAATCTGCGTGCCAACGCATTGCTGGCGCTGGATGGATCGCTTGGACACCTGACGGAAGTTCTTTCCGGCGACTACTATCAGCCGCTTGCGACGAGCTCGCCGCACCAGATCTGGTCTGCGGCGATGGTTGTAAACCCGTTGGTGAGAGGCCTGCTTGGGCTGGCAACAGACGCCACGACCGGAACGATTACTCTTGCTCCGCACGTTCCGGCTGATTGGACTTTCTTTGGAATTCGAAACATACCAACCGCGTCCAGTAAGTTGGATGTGCGCTTCGCGAAAGATCTCGAGGGAATCACGCTGGAAGTGAAAGCATCCGGCGATGCATCTCGCATCATTGATTTTCAACCAGCCGTGAGCTTGCCCGCGAAAGTTCTAGGCGCGGAATTCAACGGCCGGCCGGTGCCGTTTCGCGTCCAATCGAACGGCACAGACCAACACGTGATAGTCCGGATTGCCGTGGCCAGAGGATCAAACACACTTAGAATTCGAACAAAAGATGATTATGGCCTGAGTTATTACTCGACACTGCCGCCGATCGGGGCGTCCTCGCAAGGCTTGCGCATCCTCGCTGAGACCTGGACAGCGGCGCGGGACCGTTTGAGGATCAACGTGTCGGGGCTTGCTGGCGGCCGATACAAACTTTTTGTTTGGAACGCACAACAGATTGCTTCGGTTGAGGGAGCAAGACTCTTCAAGGGTGATGATGGGAAAACAGAACTCGTCCTGGACCTCCCGAAAAGCAACGCTGGATCTGCTTTGTACGCCACGATTGAAATCCAATTTGCCAGCGCAGACAGGAAACGAGAACCCACCAAGAGATAATTTAGATTTGTAAACACAGTTGTTCGATTTCTAAGCCGTTTCGATCGAGTGAGAAAGTCGGCGGAGCAATTGCTCTGGTGCTGCCAAAAAACCTCAACTCCACATTACTGAACACTCCAATAGCCCATATGTGGAGCTCAACACAGATCGACGAAGTGGGTTACTTGCCACTGCACGACCTGGGAGCCACGATCTTGTTCACCTTATCAGCGCACGGTAAGAGCGCGGCAGCATCCTCCTAACCCGATTTCCGGGCTAGCGTTTCGGCGGTGAGAATCGCAAGCCTTCGGAAGAGCGGTTCGGCGAGCGCTTCCCTTTCTTCGGGTGGAAGTTTCAAGTGCTGCTCGACTTCCGATTCCATGTCCTGAAGTTCCTTAGAGGGGGCGATTTCCGCCAGTCCCCGGAAAAGCATCTTGTGTGCCCGCTTCCGTTCCATCACTTCCAGTCCATCCAGTATCTGACGATGTGACGTTCCCTCCCAAATCGCGAGAATCATCGCTTCCCGAAGCCAGCGTTCCGCGCCGTAACCGGCCAGTCCGCCCAGCCCGCCGTGCACTTCCATGGCCCACTTTGCCGTTTCAACCGCAAACTCGGCCGTCCAGTATTTCGCCAGATGTGCCACCAGCCGAAACAGATGATAGCGATCGGAGTAAGGCAGCCGCTCCATCCACACGTCGTTCAGGAGCTGAACCGAATGCCACGCTAGCGCAAACGCTGATCGGAGCGCAGTCAGCCGATTTTCAAATTGATGACGAAGCAGCGGATGATCGAGAATCCGTTTGCCGAACGCGGCGCGCTGCTCGGCGTAGGAAAGCGCATCTGCCATCGCGCGCTGTGCCAACGCGACGCTCACTACGCTGTTCGCTACGCGCGAGAGGTTCAACACTTCGAGGATCAAATAAATTCCCGACTCAGCCGAGCCGAGCAGGTAGCCTTCGCTCTCTTTCAGCTCTACTTCGCCGGTAGGAACAGAACGAGTTCCAATCTTGTCCTTCAGCCGCCGAATGAAATAGTTGAGCTGGCCATCATGGCGGTATCGCGGCACCAGGAACAAGGCCAGCCCGCGCACACCCGCCGCCGCTCCTTCCGGGCGCGCCGCTACAACGGCTAGCTCTGCGTTTGCATTGCTCGCAAAATATTTGTCGCCTGTCAGAAGCCAGCAATCGCCCGCAGGCCGGGCCATGGTCTCGACAGCGGCGCCCAAATCCGAGCCACCTTTGATCTCCGTCATCCACGTGGCGCCCTGCCACACGGAATCGTCTTTCCGCAAGAGCTCAGGCAGAAAGCGAAGCTGCAATTCGGCGCTGCCATATTTCGCAAGAGGCACGGCCGTCCCGAGCGACACGGTGTAAGGGCAACAGATCCCAGGGTCGTGGAACGAAATGTTGTACATCAGCAAGTACGTGAGGATCAGCGATTTTTCTTCCAGCGCGCGCCAAACTACTCCGGATCGGTAACCCCTCCTCAAAATCGTTTGATATTCGCGAGGATAGAGAATCTGATCGACGCGTTTTCCGGGACGATTGAACATCAGTAACCAGGGCGTTCCAGCGCGGTCAATTGCGTCCGAAATGGCGACGCCTTCGCTCTTCCACCAACCTTCCTCGGCGTCGAGCACATCGCCGTGGGGGATATCTTGGAGCCTGCTCTCGAGAAAGCTCAGAGGTGAACGTAGTGCGTCGAGACCTGTCATTTCAGCGCATAGTAGGTCGGCAACATGGACGCGTCAAGCCAACCGGGTCAGCGGACATCTGGCTAACGACGAATGCGGGCAATCGTAATTTCCGATTATGCGACCAGGAGTTGACGGCGGCGCCAAGAGGCGCGTTCACAAGTGATAAGGATTTGCCGACAGTGTCAAACACAGGGCCACACTCTCCGGTTGTTCCCGCGCCTCACCGGCGCGCAGCCTGAGCAGCAGGGCGCGGAGGCCGAACGAGTTTCGCTTAAGACCCCGAGTCAGGGCGTCTTGAGATAAATGTTGCCGATGTTATGCTCGCGCAGCAGGGCGTTGAACGCCTCCAGGTCTTTCCCCATCAACTGCTGAAAGTCCTGCGCCGCTTTGTCGCCCCGCTCCTTCAACTCTTCCCGCACAGCCGTCTGCTGCGTGGTAGGCGGAAAATCCGCACTGCCCTCGAGCTGGTTGAACAGATAGTTGACCTTCTGCAACAGCATCGGCGACCAGCGGCAGTCGTCCTGCCCGCGGCCGGTGAGCTTGAGCTGCAGCAGGGTTCCCTCGATGCCGGCGAGCTTCTCCCCGAGGTCGTCCGTGGATTTGCGGACCGGTTTCGAGGTGTCATCGGTGCCCAGCTCCTTCCCCAGGGCAACGAGCTGTGCGCGAAGCGACTCGATTTGGTTCACCGTGGCCGCCATGGCGTTCATCTCGTCGTACAGCGCTGTTTGTTCCCGCGTTTGCGCCTGAATGTCGATCCCCGAGCCGGCGGTATGCGGATCCTTCAGCACGGTCAGCTTCTGCGTGAATTTTTCTTCTCCCACATTGAGGGTGACCGTGTAGGTTCCCGGCAGGGCCAATACCGCCATGCGTCCCACGGCCGGAGGCTTGCGCCAGCCTTCCGGTCCCAACGGAACATCGGGTGCGTAGAGCGGCGTGGTTCTCAGGCGAATTTCCGTGCTGCGATCGGAGCGCAAGTCCCACCACACGCGATTGATACCTGCCTTGGTTTCGCAAGGCGGTGGTTCGACATCGGGAAAATCCTCATCCTCGGGGGGCTTTTTGACCTCAGCGGCACCGAGTTTAGCCGCGCGGCATTCGATCTCGCGCACTTTCTTGCCGCCGGCGTCTGTGACGGTCAGCTTGGCCACGTCCTTTTCTCCCAGGTTGGACTTGAGATAGAAATTAATGGACGCGCCGTACGGTGGATTTTTTCCCGTCGTTGGGTCGTACTCGACAGCAGCCGGCTGCGCCACCTCCTTAAAGCGATACGCATCGCGCGGGGCAAACAGATGTGCCTTGGCCGCGCCGACCTCCGGCGTAAACTGCTCGAGCGCGGTAATGTCGTCCAGAATCCAGAAGCCGCGCCCGTAAGTGGCCACCGCCAGATCGTGGAACCTCTCCTGAACGGTCAGCCAGTAGACCGGCGCGTGCGGCAGGCCGGACTGGAGTGGCTGCCAGTTCTTCCCGTCGTCGAAGGAAACATACAACCCGCCCTCCGTGCCTAGATAGAGGAGTCCCTTGCGCACGGGATCTTCGCGCACGCAGTGTGCATAGCTCAGCATGTTGTGCGGAATCCTGCCGGTGATCAACGTCCAGGTTTTTCCGTAGTCTGCGGTTTTGTAAACAAAAGGGTCGCGAACGTTCACCTGATGGCCGTCAACGGTCAGGTAGGCGGTGCCCGCGTCGTAGCGCGAGGCCTCGATGTTGTCCACCGTACCCCACTCGGGAAGGTCAGGAAGATTTTTCGTGACGTTGCTCCAGTTTTTCCCGCCGTCGCGCGTCACCTGCACCAGCCCGTCATTGGTGCCCACCCAGATCAGCCCCGCCTCTTTGGGCGACTCCGTCAGCGCGAAAATCACGCCGGCATATTCCACGCCGATGTTGTCGGGAGTCAACCCTCCGGAAATCTGCTGACGGCTCTTGTCGTTGCGCGTCAGGTCGGGGCTGATGATCTGCCAGCTATTGCCGCCATCGGTGGTGACGTGCACAAACTGGCTGTCCACGTACACCTTGTTGTGATCGTGTGGAGAAATGGCGATAGGGAATTCCCAGTTGAAGCGGTATTTCACGTCCGCCGCCGGTGCGCCGGCCACATAATCGGGCCAAACCTCGACCTCGCGGTTCTGGTGCGTGCGCTCGTCGAAGCGGGTTACCGTGCCGCCGATGCTGCCTGATCCGGTGCCCGTAGACCAGATGATGTTGTTGTCCGCAGGATCCGGTATTGCGAAGCCGCTCTCGCCTCCGGCCACCGGGTGCCATGCGCCGCGCGGGATGCTGTTACCGGAGAAGCCACCGAACTGCAGGCTGTTGCTCGGGCCGCGCCATGACGGGCCGTCCTGCCGGTTGCCGTAAACGAAGTAGGGAATCTGGTCGTCCACGGTGACGTGGTAGATTTGCGCAATGGGCAGGTTGACGTGGTTCCAGGAGGACCCGCGATTCACAGAAATATTCACGCCGCCATCGTTGACCACGGCCATGCGATCCCCGTCGGTGGGATCGATCCACATCTCGTGATTGTCGCCGCCGGGATTGGAGGGCATCTTGGTGAGCGTGTGGCCGCCATCGAGCGTCCGCGAAAATGACGCGGAGAAGAAGAACACTTCGTTCTCGTTGTCCGGTGCAATCTCCGTGCGTGTGTAGTAGTGGGTGCGCCCCCGGAGCTGCCGGTCGGAGTTGACCATCTCCCAGTTCTCGCCGCCGTCGTCGGACCGCCACAGTTGCCCGAGCTGCCCGGCGCTGTTAGGCTGCGGGACGCCGTCGCCAGTTTCAATCTCCGCGTACACACGATTGGAATCTTTTTTGGCCACGCGAACAGCAATTCTGCCCACAGGAGAATGCGGCAGACCATGACCCTCCAGGCGCTTCCATGTGACGCCACCGTCTGTCGACTTGAACAAGCCGCTGCCCGGCCCGCCGCTGGTGCGGCCCCAGGTGTGAATCTCGATCTGCCACATCCCTGCAAAAAGGATTCGCGGGTTGTTGGGATCCATGCCCATGTCGGAGCAGCCCGTGTTCTCGTCGACGAAGAGCACTTTATCCCAGGTCTTTCCGCCGTCTGCGGTGCGGAAGACGCCGCGCTCCGGCTGCGGCCCGTAGGCGTGGCCCAGCGCGCACGCCAGCACGACGTCTGGATTGCGCGGGTCGATCTCCACGCGGCCGATGCGGCCTACCTTCTCCAATCCCATCAACGACCAGGTCTTGCCCGCGTCCATGGATTTGTAAATCCCTTGTCCCACGGAGATGTGGCTGCGGATGAACGATTCGCCGGTTCCCGCCCACAATATGTTCGGATCGCTCGCCGCCACCGCCAGCGAACCAATGGACGCCACCGCCTCCGAGTCGAAGAGGGGATCCCAGTGGATCCCCCCGTCCCTGCTCTTGAAAATGCCGCCGGACGCCGCGCCCACATACCAGATGTTCGGTCTTCCGGGCACTCCGGCGACAGCCGTGGCGCGGTTGCCCTCCGGCCCGATGTACCTATACTTGAGCTGCCCGTACACGTCAGGATTGATTGGCGACTGCTGCGCCTGCAGCAAACAAGGAGCAACCATCAGCATCACGACGGCGATTATTGCGACGTATTTCTCTCGAACGAACCTCGCAAGCCTCAACATAGTGAACCTCTCGGACAGAATTGAAATTGTGCCGCGCGGATGATACAGGTGGTGTGCTAGCAGGTCAATGGCGGCGCGACAATTTCATCGGGACCCAGCTTGGTGCCAGGGGAAAGTGACTTCGTTTGAAGGCCATCAACAAATTCAGAACTCAGAAGAATTGATGAGCGTTGCGGAACAGTATTTATTATCACTCAACGTATTCCACATTTGGTAAGTTCTATAGAGGGAATCAAGAACAAATACATCTCCGTGGCCAGATGTTTTCTTGCTTTCCAGCCCGCATCGTTGAGCAGGACTTGTTCTTGGCTTCCGCGCCATTTATGTAGTCCAAGGTTGCTCGTCGCGCATGTACCCTTGCTTCTTGATCAAGCTGCTCAATGGTGCTACGGTGGCCTGATCATCTGCTGTATGTACGCCGGCTTCGAGCAGCATCGATGCCAGCGCACGGGGTTCGTTGTTGCGGTCCCACGGATGAAAGCTGCCCTTGTCTTGTTAGTTCGCAAATATCCCGATACTCTCGAACGATGGAACGGGTTGCCGTAGGTTAGCAATCGTCCACTCCGAGGTACGTCAGACAGACAAGGGTTCGAGAACCGTTGGGGTGAACGCCTTAGTGACACGACTTAATAGGGAGAGTGTCCTACCGACCTGCCTTAGGTCTTTGGGGCAACTCGGACTGTCCGGGTGGCACTGGGCAAGATTGCATGGCTGGTGGCCATGGGCTACAGCAGTATTCCGTCGCGGCTATGCACTCCATCCCACTACAGAAAGCTCAACTGCCATGATCGTTTCCTCTGAGGAGAAAACATGAGAATAGGCAGAGTCGTGATTTGCTTGTGGTGTCTGCTCGCTCCGACGATTCTTTCTGAATCGCGACAGCTGCGGGCTGCCGATGGAGAAAAGCATCTGCTCTACGTTGCCGTTCCAGGCATCCGCAACTATGTGGAATATGGCGGCGTGGGGATCCTGGTCTACGACATTGGCGCCGGACACAAATTCGTCAAACGGATTCCGACATGGAATATGCCGCCAGGCCAGGAGCCTGAGAACGTGAAGGGCATAGCCGCTAGTGCCAGGACCGGCAAGCTGTACGTCAGCACTACGAAGCGCCTGGCCTGCTTTGATCTTGTGACTGAAAAGAAGGTGTGGGAAAGGATGTACGAAGGCGGATCTGACCGGATGGCCATCTCGCCGGACGGCAAAATACTTTACGTCCCGTCCTTCGAAGGGCCGCACTGGTATATCGTTGATGCGTCGAGCGGAGATGTCGAGGCGAAGATCGAGCTCAGATCTGGTGCGCACAACACGATCTACGGACCGGACGGCTCACGCGTCTATCTTGCGGGCCTGCACTCTCCGGTTCTTTCTGTGGTAGACGCCAAGACGCACACGATGGTGCAGGAGATCGGGCCATTCAGTCGTTCGATTCGTCCGTTCACCATCAATGGGAGCCAGACGCTCTGCTTCGTCAACGTCAACGAGTTGCTCGGCTTTGAAGTCGGAGACTGTAAAACCGGAAAGGTGTTGCATCGTGTGGAAGTGGCCGGCTATCAAACAGGCCCCACGAAGCGACATGGCTGTCCAAGCCACGGCATAGCACTCACGCCCGATGAAAGAGAACTGTGGCTCGCCGATGCAGCAAACAGCAGCATTCACGTATTCGACGCGACAGTGATGCCGCCAAAACAGGTGGCCAGCATCAAACTAAGAGACCAACCCGGCTGGATCACCTTCAGCATAGATGGACGACACGCCTATCCATCAACTGGAGACGTGATCGACACTCACAGCAAACGCGTGGTGGCTACGCTCGAAGACGAAGCTGGAAGGCCGGTCCAGAGTGAGAAGTTATTGGAGTTGGTCTTCGCCAATGGTAGGCCCGTTCGCGCCGGAGATCAGTTCGGAATCGGAAGAAAGTAATACCAGCCTCATGTGTCGAGCTTGAAATTGGAGACCCAGCTACAAGCGAGGCACCTTCATCGAGGCAACGCTCGCCCTGCCGACGAACAAGCGGGGGCTTGGGCCGTGCCCCAGGGTCGGAGCGTGTAGGCGCTAATAGGAGTACCCACAATCACGGAATGGTGGAATCAGGGTGCCTAGCCCTTCCAGACGTACTTCCCGCAGGGGCAAGGAACCGTCTCCGTGGGATCTTTCTTTGCCAGCAATTGCCGGCAGACAGGACAATTCTTACGCCACATAGGGGATCAGCCTTTTGCTCAAAGAGGCGGTTGCAACGCGGGCGGGCTCGTCATGCCGACCGATCATTGCGTAGAATTCTTCCCGCTGCTGAAGCGCTGTGAGAAGCGCGAGCGCCTTTCCGTAGGCTGCAATCGTTCCGGTTAGCTTGTGAAACTCTGCAGAATGCCTAACCGTCCCCCGTCTTCGTACGTGCGCATCCGCCGAGAGTTCGAGTATTCGTTCGATGACTTTGTTCGCCAGACCTGACTTGAAGATCATATCGCCTCCTTCTGTGAGCAAGGGTACGGGCCTCGAGACTCCATATAAGGGGAAGCCTGTAATCTGCTGGCGGACTATCACGGAGGAGGGATACGGGCGAGGACCGCAACCTTGCGGCGGTAGGACGATTTTGGGTGGCCTACCCTTTGCAGTCTTGTGGGGCGTGATCGAATCCGGTCGTCTTTCCATAGAGCGCGACGAGCTGGCCGGATTGTGGGTAAGCCAGCGGATTGAGCAGGACGCCGTTGACTACGGAAAAGAGCGCCGTATTCGCGCCAATGCCCAGTGCCAGCGTCAATATCGCAATGCCGTGAATCCCGGCGACTTCGCCGGAGGAGCCGCTGGTGCAAGAAAGCTGAACTCAGCGACCACGCGATACAACCAAGGAGGCTCCCCCTTTGGGGACTTATGGAATCACATTGTGGGCCAGATCTTACCCACCCACGTACTCCACAAGCCACCTAGCTTTTCTAAAGGAGTTTCTGGTTCGCGCACCGGCCCAAACGGGTGGCCCGTGCTTGACACGGACTTATCATTGATGTCTTAGGGGCGCGGCCTGCAGAGTGGTAGTTCGCGTGGACGTTGTATTTCTGGGCGCGATGCCGTGAAAGTGGATGGCAAAAGCTAACATGGTGCCGACTAAGGCGCCCAAGAGGGCAAATTCGACGTTTTGGGTCGTGTACGAGAATGCAATCCCTACGATGTTGATGGTACGGAGAGAACCTGCAGCCAAAGCCTCTTTGGTGGCCAAAACAGACCGGAAGAGACTCGGCACCACGATTCCAGCGATGAACAGAGTGAATACCACTTCGATTAGCAGTAGAACGAATGAGGAAGCCTTTTGCCTCTTCATATTGTTTCCTTTTCACCTTAGGGCGCTATTTCAAGAGGGAATACTCTTAGCGTGCGCTCTCACGGTCGGACACATTCATTTCCGAAAACAAAGACTTAGCCAAGCCACTTTCCGGGCACACACCCGCTCAGTTCCCGTGTTTGACTGACCATTGCCCCGAGGAAGTGGTCCCGACGGGTGCTCAGAATTCTGGGCTGGTCACCATGATTGGGGCGTGGATTGGTTCAGTAATTCCTCTCTAGATTGCGGAAGCACGTCGTGTACCGTTTGCCTGAGGCCCTCTGACTTGAGGCAAGACATTGGTAACGAGGGACATACGAAGGAAGCAGGTTGATTTAACGGTCGATGCTGAGGCCAATTGGCGAATTATTCGGCACGAATGCGCAATCTGTTAGAAGAATGAAGCCCTACTTGCTCACTATTTCTGCTAAGGGTAACCCAAGGCGAAGGCAGATTGCTGATCTCATGCTGGAGCGAGCCCCGGAACTAGGGGAATGAGGTTCTACTCGTCGCGCCCTGCTCGGCCGGCGCCCAGTGCAGCCCAACTGCCGGAAACCGGGGAGAGATTTGAGACATCAGCGGGCGAGTTTGTCTCCGTGGAGCGACCCGAGCGCCGAAGGCTCGATTTGGTGGTGGTAGCCGCGTCACCGGAGCGGGGCATTCAAGAAGCCGAAACAGTGGGCGCACTAAACCAGGCAATCCGGATGTAACGGTGTTGCATTGCGTTGATTGACCGGCCAATGTGCGCTTATTTTGGGGTGAGGTGATCAAGCGCACGGCTGAGATTGAGAAGGCGTTGGGAGAGTCGATGGAGTTTGCGGCGAGCCTTGGGCTCTTGCAGTTGCATGTGAAACAGCTGGAGGAGATGACGAACGGTGGCGATAGCGCTGCGAATGGTGGCAAGGTCGATGTGCTGCGGCGTGGTGATTTGCGGGAGAGGAAGTTTAGGCATGAGATGGAGAGAAGCGGTTTTTTGCCGTGCGCAGTGGAATTCGCGTTGTAGGTCTTGCTGCGTAACGTCGAGATATCGCATGGTCATGCGGATATCTTTGTGTCCCAGCAATTGCATGAGAGCGGGCAGACTGACACCAAGGCGCAGCATGGTCGTTGCAAAAGTGTGGCGAAGCCGGTGCGGGGTAACCGAGGTGGTGCAGCTGGCGTCGCGGGCAGCGTCGGCTAAGACGTGGCAGAGAATCTCATACCAACGTTGATGGCTTCGGCGGCGGCGTGGGAGCAAGAGGCCTGGAGTTTTTTCCGACCGGGAGGGATGAAACAAAGGGCGCAAGGCCAGAAGGCGATCGAGGATGCGCCGGGTGTCTTCATCGACGGGCACCCAGCGCTCGGTATGGAGCTTGCCCACAGGAACATGAAGAGACCACTGATCCTGATGGACCTGCCGCAGGCAATCCACGGGAAGATCGATACACTCGCCGATGGGGATTCCGGTGAAGCGGATGAGCAGCAAGGCGTTGGATTCGAGGTTGTCGGTATGGCGGAGTCGTTGCTCCAGGCGTTGATCATCTTCTGGAGAAAGCGGCTTGGGCAGATAGCGGGTGAGGGGAGGAAAGTCCTCGCGGCGAATCAAGTCGGGTTGGAGAGGATGACCGTTGTCGGCCAGGTCCCGGAACAAGCGGCGAAGCGAGATCAGACGATCCAAGCGGGATTGATTGCACAAGGGACGATCTTGGTCGCACAGCGAGCGGAACCAACCCAACAGATGAGGATCGCGGCGTAACTGGGAGAGCTTGCGCACCTTGGGAAAAGCCGCGTGGAGATAGGGGAGGAAACGATGGATTACGTTTCGATAATTGCGCACGGTGTTGGGGCGGAGAGTAGTGGCCAGGACGCGAAGGTGCGCGTCAAAGATCTGCTCCAGGCTGTAGGCACGGCGGCTCATGAAATCTCCGGAGACGACAAGCGAACCCGCTGAGCGACAGCACGGGCATATTCGTGCCACACGTCTTGCGGTGCGAGTTGCACGTAGATCATGGTGGTGTGAATTTGCGTGTGCGCCATCAAGTGCATCAAGGCGGGCAAGGACATGCCGGCGCGCACCATGTCGGCTCCGAAGGTGTGGCGAAAGCGATGGGGATTGGCTTGGGGAACTTGGCTCGAGAGGCGGTGATGACGAAACAGCGAGCGCAGTCCCGCGGCGCTCATGGGGAGGCCGCGCCCACGGCCCTTCCAGGAAACAAACAGGAAAGGCGAGTTGGTGAGAGGTCTTTCGCAGCGGAGATAGTTTTGGAGGACCTCTAAGATTTCCACCGGCAGAGGCAAGACGCGCTTCCTATTGCCTTTGCCAAGGACACGAAGGTGTGCTTCCGACATGGAAAGATCTTCGAGCTGGAGCTGAAGTACTTCGCAGGAGCGCAGGCCATCGAGCAGCATCAGGGCCACGATGGCGAGATCCCGAAAGGTGCGGAAGCTGTTCCAGAAACGGGCGACCTGGTCAGCGGAAAGAGGGACCACCACGCAGCGCGGCTGCCGGAGTCGTAAAGCGGTGGTGACACGGCGATGCGGCCGGCCATAGCCGAGAGGCGATCGCGTCGTATAGCTGCGATGGAAATGAGCCTTGCCGCCAGGAATCTCGCGTCCGTAATGGAAGCGATAGAGACAGTGCAGCACCCCGAGACGGTGATTGATGGTGGAAGGCGTGGGCTTGGGAAGCTGATCGAGTTGGTAACGGACGTAGTCGAGCATGAGCGATTGGTTGATCTTTGCCAGTGGGTGTCGCGTGAGGTGCAGCCAGCGGGCTAAGTGCAGCAGGTCATAGCCGTACGCACGCAAGGAGCGCAGGGAGAGTTGGCGTACTCTCTGGGCATCGAGAAAGGCATTGGCCCAGGCGAGTTCGCGGTTTTGCTCGCCGAGCAGTCGATAGGGGGAGACACTGGGCGGAGAAGAGTTGCGCAGAATGAGTCGAAAGGTCATGGAGATTCAGCCTCCTCGAGACAACGGATGAAATCGGCGCGGTTCGCTCCCGCGAGGAAGAAACTGTTGGGATCGTGGCCGGCGGGCAGGCGAACGATCCGCGCGGTGAGACCGGCGAGGTGCAAACGCTGAGCGAGCGCCAGAGCGGCCTGTTGACCAGCCTGGTTGTCGTCCTGATCGAAGACGATGTCGACTCTGCGATTCTGGGAATCGCGAAGTTGATCCCAGTGCAGGGGCGTCAGATGAGTGCCGATCGCACAGGTGGTATTGCGAAAGCCTTCCTGCCAGAGAACCGCAAGATCAAACAGGCCTTCGACGAGAATCACGTGGGAGCAGTGGCGGACCGATTCCCAGGCGAACAATCCGCCTTTGGAGCGCGGCAGGAGCCTGTGAGGAAA
>Ga0137363_10001639_pt1 | contig 13053 bp, 9 predicted proteins | sample MadtaG_FD_104800 | JGI IMG/M metagenome (GOLD analysis project Ga0137363, IMG submission 104800) | Vadose zone soil microbial communities from Angelo Coast Range Reserve, California, USA - Mad1_115_16 metaG | ecosystem: Environmental > Terrestrial > Soil > Vadose zone | place: USA: California...
GTCCTTCAGCGCCCAGAACATCTCCGGCCGTGCTCCGCGCAGCGCCCGCCACGGCGACCTCGCAAACGCCTCCAGGACATGCCGCAGCCCGGTATCGACGCGCACCCCTCGCCGGTACCGCTTACCCAACCCCTCCGCGTGAATTACCGTCGTCATGTTCATGACCTTCTACGCCGCAACTACTTTACATCGCTTACTTCCATCTTCAAGGGTTCTTCAGGATAGACGGAAGCTCGCCCCGACAACGTGCACGAACGAAGGGCGCGTCCCAGCCCGCCGCAAGGCGGCATCGAAGCTACCCAGTCGCGTGTTCTCGGTCGCCTTTCCGATCTGGGCCGAATGGCCGAATTGGAATCATCTACTGTTCCATCCTGGGAAGACACTCTTCTCCTTTACGATTTTTAAAATCTCCTCGAAAGAAAATCAACGTGATACGCATCCTCCCCTGACAACTTGTCCTGGCCATGCACTTGCATCCTCCTTCGGTGCGAAGGAGAGAGAAATGCGCTTCAGCTTTCTCGCTATGACGATATCAATGTTATTGCTTTCGGACAGTCGTGCTCAAGAGGCGCCACCCGTCGTGAACCACGCGGAAACATCGGCGAGGGCAGCCCCGCTTCCAGACATGCCCGCACCAAAGCCGTCGGCCCCTGGTTGCTCAGGGCTGCGTACCTCCTGCCTCCATCCAAAGCGCGATGGAAACGACCTGAATCTTCAACAATGGCCTAGCCAGAGCCGTGTCGCGGACAAGAAATTCTGGACCGTCGCAGGGGGCACGATCGGGTCTTCGCTCCTGGTGGTTGCAGCCACCAACCATTGCTGGCGCACCGTCGGAATTGAGAATTGTATCGGCGGATACGGACCCTTCAAAGCGATACAAGGCCTTCAAGTTGGCTTGTCAGGCTTCATGACGGGGTTGGCCTATTTTTGGAAGAAATCGGAACAAGAACGCGGCCGCTCTTTTTCAAACGCGGTCGGCGATGTTCGTCTCCATGCGTTGGAAGAAAAATAGTCCGCCGATCACCACCACTCCCACACCTACGGCCGACGCGGCCATCGCCACTCCCGGCGGCTGCCCGTGCCCTGTCAGCGCCCAACGGAACCCATCAATGACTCCCGCCATCGGATTTAGCCCGTACAGCCAGCGCCAGCGCTCCGGAACCAAGGAACTCGGATACGCCACTGGCGACGCCAGCATCCAAAACTGCACCAAAAATGGCATCACCGCGCGCACGTCGCGGTACAAGGCGTTCAGCGCCGAGGTCCACAGCCCCACGCCCAGCGCCGTCAGCACCGCGAGCACAATCAACACCGGCAACAGAAGCACCGTCGCCGGTGGATGGATCCCAAACGAAAGCGTCAGCACCACCATCACCACCAGGCCAATCGCGAAATCCACCAGCCCGGAAAACACCGCCGCCACCGGCAGGATCAGCCGCGGAAAATACACTTTCGTAATCACGTTTTGGTTATCGACCACGATGTTCGTGCAGTTGGTCAGCGCCTGCGAAAAATACGCCCATGGCACCAGCGCCGCGAAATAAAACACCGGATAAGGCAGCCCCTGCGAAGGCAGCTTCGCGAGGCGGCCAAAAAAAATCGTGAACACGCCCACGGTCATCAGTGGCTGCAGCACCACCCACAAAACTCCGATGGCCGTTTGCTTATACCGGATCTTGATGTCGCGCATGGCGAAAAAATACAGCAGCTCGCGATACTCCCAGACTTCCCCGAGGCGCAGCTCCAGCCAGCCGCGAGGCGGCTCGATGCGCACCACCGCGGGCGCGCTGGCATGCACCTCTATAGGCGTGGCGGATTGCGAGGGCGCTGTAACCGTAGCCATCAAATTATGCGCAACATTCATTTGCGAGAGGGCTGCTGAAACTCCAAGTAGATTACCAGAGATTCCCTGCGCCGAGCGCGCGTTGCGCGGCGTTTACGTGGAGCTCTTCAGCACGCACGGTGTCAGGGCTCCGATTGCTTCTTCATTTGGTCGATGTCCCGGTTTTCAATTTGGCGCATTAAATCGCGGCGATGAAAAAGATAATTCTCAAAGTGTGCGGCCAGCTGGCGCGGCACAACGCTGAATTGATTGTGGATCATCACGCTCCAGGAAATCGGCCCGCGAGGAGGAATCAGATGCTCGCCCCATTGAAACATGAAGGCCGCGTTCCAAAGCATGAAGGCCGCTAGAACCACGGAGACAGTGGCAACGGCTGCGCGTTGGCTGCGAAACAGCGCACCGACGCGTGCGAGCAGAACGCTGAGGCCGAGAATAAATAGCGGCGTAATCGAAATGAAAAAGCGGTTTCCGAAAGAAGAGATGCCGGCCCAGTCCGGATAGCAGGCGATGAAAAGATAAAACGCCAGCGCGCCAGTCAGCAGCGGAGTGCCCACGCGCGGTTCGCGCCAGTTAAATAAAACAAGTCCGGCGGCGGCGAGCAGGAGCAGCGGGGTCCAGGAAAACAAACCGTGTTCGGAGGAAAACAGCACGGCTAGAAAATAAGGCGAGCGCCACGCCCAGTTCTGCACTGAAGTGTAACCGGACTCGAAGGGGCTGCCGTAAACGATGTAGCGGGTAACAAATGTCGGGAGCAAGCAGAGCAGCGTGACAGCAGCAAACAGGAGGTGCTTCGCGAGAAGTTGCGACACAGCGGCCCCGGTTCCTACGCCGCGGCGAAAAGCCGCCGCGTAGTCGCGAAACGCCTCGACCACCAGAATCATCAGCAGCATGGCATTGGCGTAGTACACATTGAGCATCAGGCCTGCGGAGAGCGCGAGCACAAACCACTGGCGCGGCGTGCGCTTGTCGCTTGTTTGATGCCAATAAAAAACAAACAGGGAAACGGCAAAAGCGGAATGCGCGTGCGACCAGGAAGGATTGAAATACATATAGACAGGAAGTGAGCTGGCCCACCAAATCGCCACGGTCGCGAGGAGCCCCCACAAATCCCCGGCATATTGGCGCGCCAGGCGAAACGCCAGCAGCAGCCCGAGGAATCCCCAGAACGCGGTGCCGAAAGCCATAGCCAGGCGGTACGGGGCGGAGAATCCGTCCGCGGCCACCTGCGAGCCGAGAGCGCGGGCGATCAGAACGCCGCCATGGGCCAGCAACAAAAACGGCGCCCACAGCATTGCCGGGCCTACAGTAAAGTGATTGTCGAGATGGCCGGTACGCGTGCGAAATATTTGTTTGGGCTGGCCGTGCTCATCGAGGCGCGCGTCGCGAAAACTGGTGTTCGCGGCGATGTAGTCGCGTTCGAAGTTCAGGCTGTGATCGATCAGAGTCGCGCGCGCAAAGGCGTAGTAGCCCACACCGTCGCCGCGCACCCAGGGATTCAACAGCACAAGGGAGAGTACAAAAAGCAAAAGCAGCGGCCGCTGCGCATGGCGTGCTCGCTTAATTGGCGTGCTCAGAGCTCGGCTCTCCACAGGGAGGACATCTGTCGTTGCGTGCATTTTACCCGCTCAAGACGGCCGCGACCAGTTCATCGTCAGACATTTGGAATTAAGGAGGAGGGACCGCCAAGCGGACAATTTTACTACCAATAATAAATACTATACCAGTGAATAAACTTAAAAACTCGGGGGCTGCGCAGCAGCGGGTCAACCCAGCGCGCTGGATTTGAATCAGGATGCGTTTGAATTGAGAGGATGCCCGAAGGCAGATAGAATACGTCTCGGCAGGAGGACTATGAGCGGGCGTGGACTTTCCTCGTGGTGGCGAGCAACCAGATTGGGGATGTTGTGTGCGGCGTTTGCCCTGGTGATCGGCTTGAAAAATTCCGCGGCGAAGCCGCAGGCGGACGCGGACGACAAAACGGCGGCGGAGCGGGGACGCAAACAGTTTGAACAATCCTGCGGATTCTGCCATGGCGCGGATGCCACCGGCGCGCGCGGGCCGGACCTGGTGCGTTCGCCGCTGGTAGCGCATGACTTGAAGGGCAATCAGATCGGGCCGGTGATACGCCAAGGCCGCCCGGACAAAGGAATGCCGGCGCTGCCGTTGAGCGACGCGCAAATTCTGGACATTACAGCATTTCTGCACGCACGCGCCGCGGAAGCGCTACATTCGGCGAGCGTACCGAAAGGGTATCCAGTCGAGAGGTTACTCTCCGGAAATGCCGAAGCTGGGAAAACATTTTTCAATGGCGCCGGCGGTTGCAACAAATGTCATTCGGCAACTGGCGATTTGGCGCGCATCGCGGGGAAGCATTCCCCCATCGATCTAGAAGCGCGCATGCTGTATCCGGCAGGCAAACACTCGACTGCGGTTCTGACGCTGCCCTCCGGCGAGCAGGTTCAGGGCGAGGTGCAGCACGCGGATGACTTTGTAATCGCCGTGCGCGATGCATCAGGATGGTATCGGTCCTTCCAGCGCGATCGCGTAAAAGTGGAACTGCACGATCCTCTGGCCGGCCATCGCGAACTGCTCGAGAAGCTGACGCAGGCGGATGTTCACAACCTCTTCGCCTATCTGGAAACACTGAAGTAGCGAAACGGAAAAGAGACAGGAGCCGGAATGCTTTCTCAGCCTACTGGAGCGATCAAGACGAAAAGGTGCAAGCCCGAAAGCTTGGGCCACGCAGCAAATACAGGACGCGTCCTGGGCCTTATCCTGGTTGTGACGCTGGCGTTAGGCACGCAAATACCCACAGCGGCACAGGGACTGGACGCGGCAGCGCTGCTGAAGCCGGCGACGGATACCTGGCCGACGTACAACGGAGACTATTCGGGAGCACGCTACAGCACGCTGGACCAGATCAATGCGAAAAACATCGCTTCGCTCACACTGGCCTGGGCATTTCGGACGCACGGGAATGTGCTGAAATCGACTCCACTGGAAGTGAACGGAATTCTGTATCTGTCGGCGCCCGACAATGTTTGGGCCGTGGATGCGCGCTTTGGCCGGGAAATTTGGCATTACCAGCGGCAATCGGAGGGCGATCACATCGGGCATCGCGGGCTGGGCATGTACAAGAACTGGCTGTACTTCACAACGCCGGACGCGCACCTGGTGTGCCTGGATGCCAAAGACGGCAAGGTGCGTTGGGACGTGGAACTCGCGGATGTGAAGCTCGGATACTTTTCGACGATGGCCCCGCTGGTGATCCAGAACCACGTGATCGCCGGAGTCTCCGGCGACGTCACCGATGTTCGCGGGTACCTCAAATCCATTGACCCGGAAACGGGAGAGACACAATGGACCTGGTATACCGACCCCGACCCAGGCCAACCCGGCTCGGAGACATGGCCAAAGGACAGCGATGCGATTTTGCACGGCGGAGGAATGACGTGGATGACCGGCACGTACGATTCCGACTTGAATTTACTTTATTGGGGCACGGGCAATCCCAATCCCGTACTGGCTGGCGAAGGACGCCCGGGCGATAACCTTTATACGTGCTCGATTGTGGCGCTGAACCCGGACACCGGAAAGCTGATGTGGCATTTCCAGCCCTCGCCGCATGACGTGCATGACTGGGATGCGGTGGAGACACCGGTTTTGTTCGACGCGGAATTCAAGGGCAAGAAGCGCAGGCTGCTCGCGCAGGCCAGCCGCAACGGGTTTTACTTCCTACTGGATCGAACGAATGGGCAGTATCTTGCAGCGGCACCCTTCATCGATCAAACGTGGGCCACTGGAGTTGACGCGCATGGACGCCCGATGGCCAAGCCAGAAGCGACCCCGAGCCCTGACGGCGCGCTGGTCGAGCCTGGCTCGGACGGAGCCACCAACTGGATGTCCCCGAGCTTTGATCCGCAGACGAACTTGTTCTATGTGAATGCGCGGCGGATCTTCAGCATTTACTACCAGACCGTCACGGGAAAAGCGGAAGGGTGGGGAGGACGGGACCGCAACCTGTGGGCAAACTCGACGATACGCGCGCTGGATTACCGCACGGGCAGAGTGGTGTGGAACCACGAAACCGGTGAGGACGAAAATGGCGCGGGAATTCTGACCACCGCCGGTCATCTTCTCTTCAGCGCGGATACTTCAGGAAATTTGCTGGCGCTCGATCCGGCGACGGGGAAAACGCTGTGGCACCTGAATGCGGGCGGGCGCATGGCCGCGTCACCGATGACGTACCAAATCGACGGACGGCAGTACCTCATCGCTGCTGTGCAAGACGCGCTCTATGCTTTCGCGCTGCCAGAGAATACGACGATGGAAGAGCTGGGGGCGGCCGCAAGGCATTCCGAACACGCTGGGAAGTAAGTAAGACAAAGCTCCACCCGGGGGTCAACATGCGCACTCGATTTGCATTGTTGGTGTTTGCGACGGCGGTGGTGTCGCTGGCGGCCACGTCGCCCGACACGCGGGAGATCACCGACCCCAGGAAAATCACGTCCGTGGAGGAGAGCGGCGCCGGAGCAGTGCCGATTGACGATCTGTTTTACACGCGGGCAACGGGAGGCGGCGCGTGGTCGCCCGACGGCAAAGAAATCGTGTTCTCTTCGAACTTCACGGGACGCTTCAATCTCTGGAAGGTGCATGCCGCGGGCGGGTGGCCGATGCAGCTCAGCCAGTCGGATGACCGGCAGGGCGGAGCGATCTGGTCACCAGACGGAAAGTGGATCCTGTATCAATCGGACCGAGGCGGAGGGGAGATTTATGATCTGTTCGCTATTCCGAGCGGCGGCGGCAAAGCGCTCAACCTGACGAACACCGACGATATTTCGGAGACGTCGCCGCGCTGGTCACCGGACGGGATGCAACTCACCATCTCCTACAAAAAGAAGACCGCGCCGGTGACCGACGTCGCGGCGATGGATTGGAACACCCGCACGGTGCGGAACCTGACGAACGAGACAACGCCCAATCATCTATGGTCGGGGCAAGTGTGGGGCCCGAACGGAAAAGTTATCTATGCAACGCGTAACAATGCGGGCTTTACGGACGCCAGCGTGTACCGGATTGACGCAGCAACCGGCCAAAAACAGGAGCTGACGCCGCATGAGGGACAGAGCCGCACGTCCGTCTCGGCGATTTCGCCGGGCGGAAAAACATTGTTGGTGACAGCCGACCGCCCCGGCGGATACCCGAATGTGGCGCTGGTAGACACGGCGACAAAGAAACTGACGTGGGTGACGGACCTGAAATGGGAAGCGGATGCGGGAGAGTTTTCGCCAGACGGGAAGTGGTTCACGTACGTGGTGAACGAAGACGGGCGCACGGATGCGTATCTGGCGGAGACGGCGACAGGAAAGGCGACGAAGCTGAACCTGCAGCCGGGGCTGAATGGGTTTTCGGGCAACCCCAGCACGTTTTCGCCGGATGGGAAGCGCGTGCTGGTCAACCACCAGAGCTCGACACAACCGAGCGATTTGTGGGTCTATGATCCTGCGGCGAAGCGTGCGACGCAGATCACTCTCAGCGCGATTGCCAGCCTAAGGGCGGCGAAACTGCCACCTTCGCAACCTGTGCACTACAAAAGCTTCGACGGGAAGATCATCAGCGCGTTCCTGTGGGTGCCATACAATTTGAAACGCGACGGGTCTAATCCGGGAATTGTGCTGCCGCACGGCGGGCCGACCGGGCAGACGGTGGACTCGTTCAACCGTTTTGCGGCGGCGCTGGCCTCACGCGGATACGTGTGCATTGCGCCCAACGTACGCGGCTCTACCGGTTATGGCATGGACTTTCAGAAGGCCAACGTGAAAGACCTTGGCGGCGGCGACTTGGAGGACGAGGTCTATGCGGCGAAGTTGCTGGGGTCGACAGGCTTTGTGGACGAGAAGAAGATCGGCATCACCGGCGGCTCGTACGGCGGGTACATGACGTTGATGGCGGTGGGCAAAAAACCGGAGCTGTGGGCCGCAGCGGTCGAGCAATTCGGCATCATCAACTGGTTGACGATGCTCGAGCACGAAGATCCATTCCTGCAGGAGTACGAGAAATCGCTATTAGGCGATCCGGTGAAAGACCGTGAGATTTATGAAAACGCCTCACCGATCAAGTTCCTCCGGCAAGCGAAGGCGCCGCTGCTTGTCCTGCAAGGCGAGAATGACATCCGCGTGCCGAAGGAAGAAGCGGAGCAGGTGGTGGCGATCTACAAGGAAACAGGGAAGACGGTGGATTCCCACTTCTATCCGCAAGAAGGGCATGGCTTCGCCAAACGGGAGAATCAAATCGACGCGATTACACGCACGGTAGCTTGGTTTGACCGCTACTTGAAGAACGCCAACACTCAGTAAAAGGTGAGGTCTTTCATCGGGTAGTGGCGGCGATTGCGTGTCCAGAGCTGAAGGTTGTGGATGGAGGCTGTAGCGGCGATCAGCGCGTCACCTAGTTCGACGTGATGGCTCTTGGAGTATTGTCGCAGGTAATCTCCCGCGCGTTGCCCAATCTTCGTATCGATGGTGACGCACTCGATGGCGGCGAATAGCGCACTGAGCGCGGATTGTTCAGTGAGCCGGGCGCCGTGCCAGAGTTCTGCGACCGTCACAGGCGAGCACAATAAAGGAGTGTCCCCGCTGCTCAACTGGTTCCAGCGAGCGACTAGGGCATTATCTCGCGCCCGAGTAACCTCGATAAGAATGTCGGAGTCGATCAAGACAGAAGTCAAGCAGAGATTCTCCGCAGACGCTTACCTTTCCGAAGCTTACGGACATACGTTGCTGTACCGGGCAAGTCTCGGCGGTGTTTCCGAAGCCCAACCAGGGCCTGCATTGCCTCCCTGCGCCTCGCTGGCGAATTGCCATACTTTTCGCTTACGGCTTGACGCACCAGTTCGGAAATTGACGTGCCCTGCTGCCGGGAGCGGACATGTAAGGTTTTCCAGATATTTTCCTGCAAATAGAGTTGGGTGCGCTTCATGATGTATATTATACATCATTGCTTGAATTGCTGAAACGGCTAAGGGCCAAGATCACTAGGATCAGACGGCGGAAGTGGCGGCGTGATGAGCGGGCTGGGATTTAGATTGGAAGTAGGCGGTTACACGGTCGATGATTTGGTTTAGCGGGATCTGCGGGCGGAAGTCGGTGAGGGCTTGCAATTTTTCGACAGAGGGAACGCGGCGCATCATGTCTTCGAAGCCGGGCTCGTAGGCTTGATCGTAGGGAATAAACTCGATGGGTGAGGAGCTGCGGGTGCGCTCCTTGACCAGACGAGCGAGCGCTTCGATGGAAATTTCCTCGGTGTTGCCGACGTTGATGACTTCCCCGACAGAGCGAGGGGTATCGATCAGGCGAGTGAGAGCTTCCACGGTGTCGCGGACATCGCAAAAACAGCGAGACTGCTGGCCATTGCCGTAGACGCTGATGGGTTTGCCGTCCAAGGCGGCTTTGACAAAGTTGGGCAGCACCATGCCGTAACGGCCGGTCTGGCGCGGGCCCACAGTATTAAAAAGCCGGACGACGATGACGGGCAGCTTCTTTTCCTTCCAATAGGCCAAAGCCAGAAATTCGTCGAGCGCTTTCGAAGCGGCATAACTCCAACGGCCCTTGGTGGTGGGGCCGAGGACGAGGTCAGCGTCTTCGCGGAAGGGGACATTGGTGTTTTTTCCGTAGACCTCTGAGGTAGAGGCGGTGAGCACGAGCTTGCGCTTTTTGCAGGCGGCTTCGAGGATGTGTTGCGTGCCGTTGACGTTGGTCTCGATGGTGCGGACGGGGCTTTCTACGATGAGCTTGACGCCGACGGCGGCGGCCAGGTGCACGATGACGTCAGCGTCGTCCACGAGTTCGGCAAGTAACTGACGATTTTCGATGCTGTCGAGGTGATAGGACATGCGCTCGGAGGATTTGAGGTGGCGGATGTTTTCCATGCTGCCGGTGGAAAGATTGTCGAGCACAACGACAGTGTCACCGCGTTCAAGAAGGCGCTCGGCCAAATGAGAACCGATGAAACCGGCGCCGCCGGTGATTAAAAAACGCAATCGTCCTCCTCAGAGTTCCTGATTATCGTCCAGATCGTGAACGGCCACTGGTTGCCGGGCCTCGAACCCCTGGTCGGAAGGGGGAGTCTCCGAGAACTCCTGAGGACCGTAGCCCTGCGAATAGGGATAATATCGATAAGAGTAGTAGTAGTCCGGGGCGGTGGAATCGACGGCGTTCAAAACGACACCCAGGAGATGGCACTTGACACTAAGGAGCAGATCGCGCGTGCGCGTGAAAGCTTCCTTGGGAGTTTCGCCGCTGCGGACCACCAAGAGAACGCCGTCGGCCTTGACGGACAGGATCACGGCGTCGGTGGCGGCCATGATGGGTGGCGAATCAATGACGATAAACTTGAACTTGGTACGAAGTTCCGCGATGGCGTCGGCGAGCTTGTGCGAAGAAAGCAGGTCGGCAGGGTTGGGCGGCAGCGGTCCGGTGGGGATGGCGGAGAGATTGGGGATGGCGGGATGCTGAATGGTGACAAGATCAAGACTGGAAACTCCGGCGAGGTAGGAGCTTAATCCGGCATACGTTCCGCTGCCCAGGTTGAGGAGACGTCCGATGCCGGGCTTGCGCAGGTCGGCGTCAATAAGCAAAGTGCGGTCGCCAAGCTGCGCGAGAGTCACGGCAAGATTGGCGGCTGCGGTGGTTTTGCCTTCGCGCGGCAAAGCGCTGGTGACGAGGATGACCTGGGGTGGATGATCGGCTTGGGACAGAAGCAGAGCGGTGCGCAGGGCGCGGAAGGCTTCGGACACTTGGGACTTGGGAAGATGCTGGGCAACGAGCTCGATGCGCTTCTCATGACCGTTGGTGGAGGCACCTTTGAGCAATTTGACGCGCGAGCGGTCGCGGTTGGGTTCTGTAAAAGCGGGAACGACAGCAAGAGAAGGCAAGCGGGCGAGAGTTTCAATATCGTCGGGGCTTTTAATGGTGTTGTCCATATACTCGCGGAGAAGCGCCAAACCAATGCCGCCAACCAAGCCGATCAAGAAGGACAAAACGATATTGCGAGTCTTTGCGGGCCGCGCAGGGGTTGTGGGAACCATGGCAGGATCGACGACGCGGATATTGGAAGAACGCAAACCGGCGGAGATGCCGGCTTCTTTTAGCTTGGTGAGCAGGCCGTCGTAAAGAGCCTTGTTGGCTTCGGCTTCGCGTTTGAGAATGCTGTATTGCACCATGCGCTCGGACATCTGATTCACTTGGACCTTCTGTTGATCGAGAGCCTGGGTGAGAAGCTCCTCGCGCTGGAGGGCCTCGCGATACTCGCTTTCCAGGCGCGCGATTACGCTCTTCTTTTCTTTTTCGGCGGTGGCTTCGATTTCCTTGACCTGGGACTGCAGGCGCTGCACTTTGGGGAAATTGGGGCCGTACTGGCTTAGAGCGTCGGCGTACTGGGAATACATCTCGGTGCGCTTGCGGAAAAGATCCTGGACGACGGGGTTGTCGCGAATCTGGGGAACGGAATCCATGTCGCCGGCCTTGGCGAATTCAAACAGAGATTGCTTGCGCATGCGCTCGCTCTGGACATCGGTGAGCTCTTTGTTGAGGTCGGCCATGCGCTGAGTAGTGACATTTTGCTTGTCGCCATCGAGAGCCCAAATCTGATTCTGGCGCTCATAGGTGATACGGGCGTCCTCGGCTTTTTCGACGCGGATCTTCAACTCGCTGAGCTGATCGGTGAGCCAGGTGGAAGCACGGGTGGTAGCTTCATAGCGGCTCTGAAAATTTTGTTCGATGAAATTCTTGATATGGGCATTGACGATCTGCGCGGCCAGGAGAGGGCTGGTGGATTCGAAACTGACGTCCATCAAGCGGCTGTTGGGCACGCGCTTGACGCTCAAGCTGGCGAGAAACGAGCCGAGCTCCGGCGGAGGTTTCATGTTCGCAAGGCTGCCAGTGCTCAAGGCGTCGGAGGCAGAAAGGTCGCTCGCGAAATCAGTCTGTCCGGAGAGAACGCCGCCGCGGATAGTCTGCAGCGCCATTGTTTCGCTGGTGAGAATCTTGGATTGCGTTTCGATGTAGTTGTCAAGATCGCTCATGTAGTCAAAAGAGTCGGTGCCCTGGAACGGAAGGATATTGGAATTTTCCCGGTCGATTTCGATTCGCGAGGTGGCAACGTAAACGGGTTGCATGCGGAAAGTGCCGATGGAGGTGATGGTCACAACGGCAAGCACGAAGGAGAGGATGAGCCATTGGTGCTTGCGAAGGGTGAGGAGGTAATCGTAAAGATGCGGCTCGTGCGGAGAAAGATTCCAGGCCGGCAGGTGAGAGGGAACAATCTCGACGGCGCCGTGAGAGCCGTTTTCGCGGGTGATAAGTTTGTTGTCCTCGGCCATGCTATTGAATCAAGCGGTAAATAACCACGGCAGTCCCGATGGCGGCGCTCAGCTCCGCGGTCTTGATGAGGGCCTGCTTGGCGGTGCTTTTGGGAACGTACAAAATATCGCTGGGCAGAAGGCGAACATCTTCGGATTCAAACTTCATGACCTTCTTGAGATCGACCGCGACCTCGCGTTGCTGGCCACCGGCATCCTTGCGCACGATAACGGCGCGATCGGACTTGGCGGCGCGGTCGAGACCGCCAGCTAGAGAGAGAAGCTTAAGAGTAGTGAGCTGGCCGCGATCGTTGGAAACCGTAAAGCCGCCAGGCCTATTGACGGCGCCGAGAGCATAAACGATGCCAGCGTGAGGCACGGTAACGATATCGCCCGGCATTAAGACAATGTTGTTGGAGGCGTTGCCGGTCTCGAGAATCTCATTGAGGTTTATGGTGATGATGTTCGAGAGAGGGGGCGGAACGGCTTGCGCGCCGCTGGAAATGCCGGGCATAGCAGCAGAAGCCGCGCCGGCTTGCGCAGAAGCAGTGGAGTCAGCAAGGGGCTCAGCGGATGATGGAGAAAAGGGTTTTGACGGAGCGGGCGCGGCAGCAGAGTCCGCAGGCAGGGGTGTGGGCGCTACGTCTTGTGGGCTGATTGGCGGTGGCGTGGCGTCGTCGGAAGGGTCGGTTTCGGCGCGCGTCACAATCACGGATTCGCCGGCGTCTGGGGTGATACCACCGGCTTCGGCGAGGACGTCCAGCAAAGTAACCTGGCGGTCAGCTTGGTAGACCATCGGGTGGATGACCGCGCCGACGACGGTGATCGGCTTGCTTTTCCTCTCCTTGACGGA
>Ga0137363_10001647_pt1 | contig 13045 bp, 13 predicted proteins | sample MadtaG_FD_104800 | JGI IMG/M metagenome (GOLD analysis project Ga0137363, IMG submission 104800) | Vadose zone soil microbial communities from Angelo Coast Range Reserve, California, USA - Mad1_115_16 metaG | ecosystem: Environmental > Terrestrial > Soil > Vadose zone | place: USA: California...
TATTTGTTCGGTGGACAAAGCCAACGTTCTGGCGAGTTCGCAGCTTTGGCGCCGCACCGTCACGGCCATGAGCGCGGCATATCCGGGAATCCGGCTCGAGCACATGTACGTCGATAACGCCGCAATGCAACTTACGCTGCGGCCTTCGCAGTTCGATGTGATCCTCACGACCAATATGTTTGGCGACATTTTGAGCGACGCGGCCGCGGCTTTGGCGGGGTCGATCGGGGTGATTCCGTCGGCGAGCTTCGGCTCCAACGCACCACTTTTTGAGCCTATTCACGGCTCGGCGCCGTCGCTCGCGGGCACGGACACGGCAAATCCTATCGGTTCAATTCTCAGTGTGGCGATGATGCTGCGCGATGCCTTCGGCCTGTCGCTCGAAGCAGATTGGGTGGAGCAATCGCTGCAGCGCGTCCTGAGCGGCGGCTACCGGACTCCCGATATCGCTGAAGCTGGCGCGCGCACTGTATCCGGCTCGACGCTCACGGAAATGCTCCACGAAGAGATGCAGCGCACGCTCGAGCACGCCGAGCGTTACGGCTGGGGCGTCTAGCCGCCGAGCGCCCTTCTGTGGTGGCTGCGGCATCCTGCTGGCCTGCGAACCTTAAGCGACCTTGCGAGAACCCGCTGAGGATGCTACTTTTTCACTTCCCATATAGGTGACCGCTCACCTACGTCGGGGACGACTGACCCAGGTGTGGAGGCGGAGCTGTAAGGGCGCTTGCCTCCAAGTCGTTTCATTCAGGTGCCCACATCATTCGTTCGGAACATTCGGGATGGCGGGGTTGTTTGTGCTTGCCCGATAGTCATTTCTTTGTATGACGGAAACCATCGCTAAATTGAGAGACGCTCCGGGACAGGGTGCGTCGCCGAGCGTGACCTATTGGCGCGTGGAAGGCTCGCTGCTCGAAGTGGGCGCTATGCGGCTGGTCGGCTTTTTCACTTGGAACGCGCAGAGCTTCTCGGAGCGCTGGGCCCGGCGGGTGGGCATGGCGGCAATGGCCCTATCCCGGCCTTTTGCCTATGCCGCGAGCCGCACTTTCGCCACCCGGCTTCTGCACACGCTGCTGCGCGGCGTCAGCCAGGACCGCTTGGACCTGCTGGGCGAAGAGTACTTTCAGTATATGCTCAAGCCGCAATTGCGCCGTGAAGCCGTGGAGAAACTGCTGGCCGCTGTGCGCGGCGGGGCAGAAGTTGTGCTGGTGAGCCAGCTTCTGGACCATGTGCTGCGCCCCCTTGCCAATCACTTCGGCATCGCCTCGTTTGTTTCCAATCGGTTGGAATTCCGCGACGGCTACGCCACCGGGCGGCTGCTTTCTCCGGTCGTGCGTCCACGCGGACCTCTGGCGTGGATTTCCAGCGGCTCGACGGACGGTCGTGTTCCACTAGAGAAGTTGCTTTCGCGGCTTGGCTGGAAAGGTCCCGAACTGGAAGCAGCGATGCAAACCGCGGCCCGCCCGCCGGCTCCGGCCAGACGTGCGGTGGCCGCATTTGGCGACGTTCCCCGTATCGAGCGGCTCGCCGTTCGCGAAACTCTCGCGAATCGCCACATTTTGCTGGTAGGAGTTACCGGCTTCATCGGCAAAGTGTGGCTGGTCGATCTGCTCGAAAACGTCTCGAACATCGGCAAAATCACCCTGCTCATCCGGCGCAACCGCACCACGTCCGCTCAACGCCGCTTTGAGAAAATCATCGAGGAGTCGCCGGCGTTCGACATTCTGCAAGCGCGGCATGGCCGGCAGCTCGGCGCGTTTTTGAAGGAAAAAGTGGAAGTGGTGGAAGGCGACGTCAGCCAGCGCGGGCTGGGGTTGGACGAAGCGACGCAAGCACGGCTGGCGAAATCGCTGGACCTGATTGTCAACAGCGCGGGACTGACCGATTTCAATCCGGATCTGCGGGAAGCGCTGGCCTCTAACGTGGATTCCGCCGTGCATCTGCTCGATTTTCTGCGTAAGTGCAATCACGCAGGCTTGATGCACCTTTCTACGTGTTACGTGGTTGGCATGCGCGATGGCCGCGTCGGCGAGGCGCTGCACGACAATTACACTCCGGCGCAGGATTCCAACTTTGATGCGCAACGCGAGGTGGATTCGCTGCGTGACATGATTGGGCGCATTGTAGCGCGCGCGGAAAGCCCGGAACTGACTCGCGCGCTGCGCCGGCAGGCCCTGGGTCGGGCGGGAGACCCATCCGCCGTCCCGGCGGAGGAGCTAGACGGCGTGCTGAAGCGCAACCGCGTGCGCTGGGCGCGCAATCGCCTGCTCCGCGTGGGCATGCGTCGCGCGCACCATCTGGGCTGGCCGAACACCTACACGTTTACGAAGAGCCTGGGCGAGTCGATTCTCGCGCGCCACGGACAAGATTTGCCGATCGCTATCGTGCGGCCGTCGATTGTGGAAAGCTCGATACGCTCTCCTTTCATGGGATGGAATGAAGGCATCAACACCTCGGGACCGCTCTCGTATTTGCTTGGCACCAATTTCCGGCAGCTCCCCACGAACGAACGCAAGTGCTTAGACGTGATCCCCGTGGACATGGTCTGCCGCGGAATGACCCTGATCGCTGCCGCCATCGTGGCGGGGCGCAACGCGCGCATATATCAGCTGGCGACCTCCGCGATCAATCCCGTGAACATGGGGCGCAGCATCGAGCTCACCGGGCTGGCCCACCGCAAGCATTACCGCACGCAGCAGGGCATCGAGCACTGGCTCAAAGTAAAGTTCGAGACCATTCCGGTGTCCAAGCAGCGCTACGAGCGATTGTCCATTCCCATGCAGAAGGCGGTCGTCTCGCGCATCAACCGCATTGCGGTGATCCTGCGCATGAAGAAGGCGCCGCTGGCCAGGCAGGAGCGCGACTTATTACGCGTCGAGAAACTAATCGAGCTGTACGAGCCGTTTATCCTGCACAACGAGCATGTTTTCGAGTCTGAAAATGCGCGCTTGCTTTCCGCCGCGCTTTCTCCGGAGGAGCGCGCGCTTTTCGCGTTCGATCCCGAATCCATCGACTGGTGGGACTACTGGATCAACATCCACATCCCGGCGTTGCGCCGCTGGTGCTACCCACTGATGGAAGGACGTCCGCTGGAGTCGCGCGCGCCTCGCGAACTCGATTGGTCCGCGCAAGCAGCATGCGCCGGCGCCACTCCGAACTCCGCGCCGCCGTCCGATCCTTTATGGCGATCTTCGTAACCGGCTCGACCGGCTATCTCGGCAGCTATGTCGTCGCCGGGCTGCTGCGGGACTATCGCGACTCCCTGAATCTGCTGGTGCGCGCAAACTCCCAGCAGGAGGCGTACGAGCGCCTCTGGCACTCCCTCCAGCTTCATTTCGATTTTCCTGAGTTCTTCGATCACATCAATTCGCGTGTGCGCATCTTTCGCGGCGACCTCACATCCCAGCGTTTCGGTCTGCCCGACGATGATTACAATGCCCTGGTCGACACCACCGATTCCATCATTCACTGCGCCGCTTCGCTGAACCGCAAGTCTGAAAGGCAGTGCCTCAATGTGAACCTACGCGGCTCGCTGGAAGTAATTCAGCTCGCGCGCTGCGCGCGCGAAGGCCTGCGGCGCTATTCGCACGTGTCCACCGTTGCCGTTGCCGGCCATCGTCGGAACGAAGTGGTGACTGAAGATGCGGCTATCGATTGGACGCGGTCGGACTATGATCCCTACGCGCGCACGAAGAAATTTTGCGAGCACATGGTCGCGCAGCTTCTCTCCGACGTGCCGCGCACCATCTTTCGCCCGGCCATCGTCATGGGCGACAGCCGCCGCGCGGAAACCTCGCAGTTCGACATGGTGCAGGCCTTTGATCTGCTCGCGCGCCTGCCTGTTCTTCCCCTGCGTCCTCACGATAAGATCGACATTGTGCCCGCGGATTACGTCGGTAAGGCCATCGTGACCATTCATCAGAAGGAACAAGCGGCGCACGGCATCTATCATCTTTCCGCGGGCGTGGGTTCGCAGACTTATAGGGAACTGACCGATGCTCTTGCGGAAGCTGGCGGCTGGCGGCGACCTGTTTACGTCCCTTCGTTCGGTCGGCCGTTTTCCGCCACGGTGAACTGGCTGGCGAATCGTGGAGGTGCGGTCGGACATGGCGCTTCACTGATGAAAGTCTTTTGGCCCTACCTCGACTGGAACACGGTTTTCGATAACTCGCGCGTGGTGGCGGAACTCGGCGAGTCGCCCGCGAAATTCTCGAGTTACGCATATCCTTTGCTGAAATTCAGCCGCGAATACAAGTTTCGCTATCCGGCAAAGCCGTGGCCCTCTTTCGCCAGCGCCGCCGCGCCAAAGACCGTCGCGGGGAGCGCTCGCGCGTGACCGATTTTCTCCTCGTCGCGTGGGTCAGCGCGCTGATTGAAATCCGGCGCGTCGGGTGGATGTTTGGACTCGGCCGCCGTTGGGAGCCCCGCGAAAAGCTGCGTCTGCTCTTCGCTGGATACAACGGCACGCGCAACACCGGCTCTGATGTTCGTGTCCAGGAAATGTTGCGCCAGGTGCGCCACGTTCTCGGAGTCGGCAATGTCGACTTCAGCGTGATGACCCAGGACTTCCAGCTCAGCCGCGGCTATTTCGAGGGCACCCGCCAGGTGTACCTTCCTGACGTCTATCCGCCGTTTTTGTTCCGCGAAGTGCGCCAGAATCATGGCGTTATCGCTTGCGAAGGTTCGATGTTCAAGAGCAAATTCGCCAACGCCCTGACCACCATGATGATCGGTTCGCTCGGGTTGGCTTCTGCCGAAAATAAACTGTCGCTCGCCTACGGCGGGGAAGCCGGCCACATGGACCCTCTAATTGCAGACATGTGCGCCCGTTACGTGCACGATTCCCTGGTCATCACCCGCAACGTGGAGTCGCAGGACCTGTTGCGCAAGCTCGGCATCTCCACCGAACTCGGCACGGACACCGCCTGGACCTTCGAGCCGCATCCGCCGGAATATGCGCGCAAGACGCTGCGAGAAGCAGGCTGGGACGAAAAAACTCCCATCCTCGTGCTCTGCCCGATTCACCCGTTCGTCTGGCCCGTGAAGGCCTCCATCGCAAAATACATCGCGCGCGTCACTACCGGTGCTTACAAGGAAAGCCAGTACCGCACCGTCTATTTTCACCAGTCAGGCGCCGATGTGGACGCGAAATACCGCCGCTACGTCTCCGCCTTCGGCAAAGCCGCGGCTGCCTTTCGCGAACGCCATCGCGTCTTCCCGATCCTCGTTGCCATGGAGCGTTTGGATGCGCACGCTTGCCGCTCGATGCTGGAGTTTCTGCCCGGCGCTCCGGTGTTCACTTCCGATGACTACGACATGTTCCAGCTCGTCTCCCTCCTGCGCGCCGGATCGTACATGGTTTCTTCGCGCTATCACGGCATCGTCACCTGCATGCCGAGCCTGGTTGCTTCAGCCGGTGTCACTATGGATGAACGCATTCGCAACCTCATGCGCGAACGCGGCCACGAGCACCTTCTCCTCACCGTCGACGACGCCGAGCTGGAGCCGAAGCTTTTGCAGATGATGGAAGCGCTCGTGCGCGAAGCGAACTCCGTCCGCGAAGGCATCGGGCTCACTGTCGTCCGCAACTTGAGGGTCATGGCGCGAATGGGCACCATTCTCGAAGACACCCTCCGCCGCACTTATCCGGAGTTCCCGTTGCGCTCCGGCGTGCTCTCCTGGGAAGGGTATCTGCCGCCTCTCAGCAAAACGCTGCGCGAGTTGGCGGAGCGTTATGACACCAACACCGTCGCGCAACACTCCGTGGCCGGATCCGCGGCGCGATGAGCAAGCCGGTTGTTCCGTCGCACGCGGCCAATAATTTCAGCTCCTGAAGCTCATGCCCAATTTCCTCGAGACTATTTTTGCTCAGCTCCAGCGCAGTGCCGGCCGCGTGGTTCTGCGCGAAATTCACGGTAAGCAGTTCGTCAGCGTCACCGGCGGGGAACTGCTCGACCAGGTGTGCCAGGTGCGTGGCTACCTGCGTACTGCAGGAGTTCGTCCAGGCAATCGCTGCGCGCTTCTCGCTCCCAACTCCATTCGCTGGGCAGCGTTCGATCTTGCGCTGATGGCCGAAGGGCTCATCGTGGTCCCCCTGTATTCCCGGCAGTCGCCCCCGGAACTCGCCGCCATGATGAAAGACTCTGAGCCTAAGCTGCTTTTCGTGAGCGACGCCGCCCTCGGCGATGCCGCAATGCAAGCATGGACCCGCGAAGCCTCCAGCGCACCGCGCCGTGTGCTCTTCGACGAAGTCTTGCAACCGTCCGCGCCGGCTCAACCGGTCCCCGACGCTCCTAATCCGCGTGGCGATGCCGACATCGTCACCATCATCTACACCTCCGGCACCTCCGGCGAACCTAAAGGCGTATGCCTCACCACCGCCAACCTCACCCACATGCTTTCCTGCACCACCGAGCGCCTCGATCAACTCATGGGCCAAACTCGCGAGCCCGACCGGGTCTTCCAGTACGCGCCTTTCAACTTCGCCGCGTCATGGATTCTCTTGCTCTCCTGCCTTTCGCGCGAGAGCGTTCTCACGCTGTCCACCGATCTCGCCAAGCTTCCCGACGAAATTCGCCTCTCCGCCCCACACTATTTCCTCAACGTGCCGACACTGCTCGAGCGCGTCCGGCGCGGCGTCGAAGACGCTCTTTCCAAGCGCGCCCCTCCGATCCGTTCCCTCTATGCCAAGGCGCGCGAAGCCTGGCAGCGCCAGAATGCGAGACGCGCCCGCGCCGCCGATGCGCTCTGGCTAACGCTCGGCCGCAAACTCATTTTCAGCAAGATCAAAGATCGCTTCGGCCCGCACTTGCGCGCGTTGATCTGCGGCTCGGCTCCGCTCGCTCCGGAAACGCAGCAATTTTTCCTGATGATCGGCATCCCGGTCCTGCAAGCCTACGGACTCACGGAAACCACGGCCATCTGCACGCTAGACGATCCGCGCCTTCAGGCCGAGCCTGGCTATGTGGGCCAAGCGATTCGCGGCATCGAGATGAAGACCGTCGACAACGAAGAAATCGTCGTCCGCGGCCCGCACGTTTTCGCGGGCTACTGGAATCGGCCCGAGGAAACCGCGCGCGTCCTCCGCGACGGCTGGTTCCACACCGGCGATCGAGGGGAAGTGAACTTGTGCGGGAATTGGCGGATCATCGGCCGCATCAAGAATTTGATCATCCTTAACTCCGGCCACAATATTCCGCCGGAGCCCATCGAAGACAAAATCGCGCAGCATCTTCCCGGTGCACAACACGTCGTTGTCGTCGGCAATGGCCGCGGCTATCTTTGCGTGCTCGTCGCCGGCTCCGTCGAGCCGCAAGACCTGCAGTCGGCGCTCGACGCCGTCAATCCCGCCCTTCCGCACTATCGCCAAATCCGCAACTTCGCGGTCGTCCGCGAATCTTTCACCCCCGAAAACGGAATGCTCACCGCCAACGGCAAGCTCCGCCGGGACACAATCAACTCGCGCTTCGCCTCCGAAATCAACTCCATGTACGATAGAAAGCCGTCATGAAGCATTTCGCCGGAAAAACGCTGCGTTGGGACTGGTGCGACGCCGTCATCGAGCTCACGCTGGACCACGAGCCCGCGAACGAAATTGGCACCGAAACTCTTGCCGACCTCGAAAAATTCGCCGCCGCGATCCCTGCTCTCGCCTCGGAAACCGCCGCGTGCATCATCTCCAGCGCCCGCAAACAAGGTTTTTCCGCCGGCGCCGACCTCCGCCAACTCTATCGCGGCGCGGAGTCGCTCTCCGAAAAAGAACGCCTCGCCGGCGTCCGCCAATTCCTCGAACACATTCACGCCGTACTCAACGCCATCGATGCCGCACCGTTCGTCACCATCGCCGCCGTTCACGGCGTCTGTTTTGGCGGTGGTTTCGAGCTGGCCCTGGCCTGCGACATCATCATCGCCGACAAAATGGCTCGCTTCGCTTTTCCCGAATTGCGCCTCGGCCTGATCCCCGGCTTCGGCGGTATTCCCCGCCTCAAGCGCGACCTAGGCAACGCCTTCGTGCGCGATCTGCTCCTCACCGGCCGCAGCGTCAACGCCGCGCGCACGCAGGCCGTTGGCCTCGTCGCCCAACTCGCCGCCGAGGGGGAAGCCCTGAAGATCGCCCGCTCCACCGCCGCGCAAATGACCAAATTCGACGCCGTCACGCGCGCCACCGCTAAGAAATTCATCAAGCCCATCCCCCACGAAGAACTCCGCCGCGAGATCGACCTCTTCTGCGAACTCTTCACCCGCCCCGCCGTAATGGCCGCCCTGAAAAAATTCGTAGAATCCACCGACGCCATGCCCTATCTGCCTTAGAGCACAATTCAAGGACCGAACCGTTATGCCAATCCTCAACATCGACCACGTCCAAATCACCATTCCTGTCGCGAGCGAAGACCGCGCCCGCGGCTTCTATTCCCGGATCCTCGGCTTCACTGAAATCGCCAAACCTCCGCAAATGGCCGAGCGCAAAAGCATCTGGTTCGTCTCTGGCGCAGTAAATCTTCATCTCGGCATCGAACTCGATTTCACTCCTGCCAGACGCGCCCATCCCGCGTTCGTCGTCGACGCTCTCGACGCCATCCTAGCCGCCTGCGAGCGCGCGGGCATCACTGTGAAGTCCGACACCTCCTTCAACAATTTCCGCCGCGTCCACGTCTTCGATCCCTTCGGCAACCGCCTCGAACTAATGGAGCGCGCCAAGCCATAGCCCTCGTCTCGTCCTGGCTCCTACTCGTTATCCGCAGCGAGGGACCTGCGTCTTCCCCCGCCCTTCAGCGCCCCGCAAAGACCTAGCCATTCGGCGGATGTACTCGCCTATTGCTCTGCGGCATCTTCTTCAGGGAGGCAACAAATGTCCGCAGAACTCATCGAACTTTCCAACGCCCTGGCGCAAGCCACCGAACGCGCCGCAGCCAGCGCCGTCGCCGTTCATAGCGAACCGCGCGGCTCTTCGAGCGGTGTAGTCTGGCGCTCCGGCATTATCGTCACTGCCGAACACGCGCTGCGCCGTGACGAAGAGATTCAGATCACCCTGCCCGACGGCCACGTCATCGCCGCGTCGCTCGTCGGCCGCGACCCATCAACCGACCTCGCTGTCCTGAAATGCGCGGAAGCCACAGGCGCAGTCGCAGCTTTCGGCGATGTTGCTGCCTTGAAGCCCGGCAACCTCACGCTCGTCGTAGGCCGCACGCGCGCCAGCGGCCCCGTGGCCGCCCTCGGCGTCGTCAGTCTCGTGGCGCCCGAGCGCCGCACTTGGACCGGCGCCGCCCTCGCACCCTACATCCGCCTCGACGTCGCGCTGCAACCCACCGCCATCGGCGGAGCCGTCGTCGACGCACAAGGCCGCATCGTCGGCATCGCCACGCCGCGCTTCGCGCGCTTCGGCGCCCTCGCTATCCCCGCGCCAGCCGTCGATCGCGTCGTCGACACCCTTTTGAAGAAAGGCCACATCCCGCAAGGTTATCTCGGCGTGGGACTGCAGCCCGTGCGTCTGCCCGACGCTCTCCGCCAGTCCCTGCAGCGCAGCGAAAAAACCGCGGCCATCGTTCTCGAAGTCGAAGCAGAAAGCCCAGCGCACAAAGCCGGCATCGTCATTGGAGACATTCTCATCGCCCTCGCTGGCCGCTCCATCGCACGACTCGAAGACGTCCACTCGCAACTTCACGGTGAAGCGATCGGCAAGCCGCTCGCGCTCAAATTCGTTCGCGGCGGCGCAACGCAGGAAGTGAACATCGTGGTCGGCGAACGCCCGCGCGGAGGCGAATAACATGCCCATCCACGGTCTCGGCGAAATCGCCGAAAAGCTTCGCCGCTCCACCGTTCTCGTCAGCCCGGGAGGGCGCGGCAACGGCTCCGGCGTCATCTGGTCCGCCGACGGCGTCATCGTCACTAACGCGCACGTCGCGCGCGCCTCGCAGATGCGCATCCAGCTCTGGGACGGCCGCGAGTTCGACGCCGCGCTTGTCTCTCGCGACACACGCCGCGACCTCGCTGCGCTCCGCGTCAGCGCCGCGAATCTTCCCGCCGCCGCAGCCGCGGATTCCTCGCGGGTGCGCCCGGGCGAGCTTGCCATAGCCATCGGCAATCCGCTCGGTTTCGTCGGCGCGCTCACCACCGGCGTGATCCATGCCGTCGGCCCTCTGCGCCGTTTCGGCTCCGAGCCCTGGGTGCAAGCCAATGTCCGCCTCGCCCCGGGCAATTCCGGCGGTCCGCTGGCTGATGCCTACGGCCGCGTCATCGGCATCAACACCATGGTTGCCGGAAGCCTTGCGCTCGCCGTGCCCAGCAACGCGGTTGCCAATTTTCTTGCCGCCGATCCGATCGACGCCTGGCTCGGCGTGATCGTCGCGCCGGTGCGTGTCCCGCGGCCCGGCAGCCGGTCAAAAGCTTTCGGTCTTGTCTTGCTCGAAGTAGAACCGGATAGTCCCGCCGCGAACGCGTCGCTTTTGCCTGGCGACATTCTGCTCGGCACCGACGAAAAATCATTCGCGTCGCTCGACGATCTCGCAAGCTCCCTGAAAGGCTCCGGCCCACGCCTACTGCGCCTCGCGTTTCTGCGAGGAGATTACGAACGCTTTCGCCGTGTCACCGTCCAGCTCGGTGTTCAGCGCATGCCCGGGAGAGCCGCCGCCGCGTGATTCGCGTCTTCCTCATCGCCGCTTCGCCGCTCGCTCGCGCCGCGCTGCAAAATCGTCTCAAGCCGCACGATGTGAAAATTGTTGGCAGCGCCGCGCACATCGACGCAGTCGACGGCCAGCTTTCCGACACGCAGCCGCAAGTGCTTCTGGTCGATGCCTCCGCCGAGCAGCCGGAAACCATGATCGGCTCGCTCACCGATTCGGACTTGGCCGCCGAAATCCCAACCGTTGTCCTGGCTGAGCCTGGTTCGTCCGCAGTCGCAGCGCAAGCCCTGCACGCCGGCATTCGCGCCGTGCTGCCGAGCGGCCTTCCCACCGATCAGCTAGCCGCCGCGCTGCAAGCCGTGGCATCCGGCCTCGTCGTTCTCCATCCCGCGGAGGTGCAAGCCGCGTTACCCGTAGCCGCGCCAGCCTCGCAGCCCCTCGCCGAGCTCCCCGAGCCGCTGACCCGCCGCGAACGGGAAGTCCTGCAAATGCTGGCCGCCGGCCTGGCCAACAAGGAAATCGCCGCCCGCCTCAACATCTCCGAGCACACCGCCAAATTCCACGTAGCCGCCATCCTCGGCAAACTCGGCGCCGCCACGCGCACCGAAGCCGTAGCCCTCGGCATCCGCCGCGGCCTCGTCCTCCTCTAATTTTGTTCCTTCATTTTTTTGACCAATGTAGCATTGAAAGTGACAGTGGCTTTCAGACTGCATTTAAGAGAAGCGGAGCAGGAAATGTTCGAGATAATAATCGTGGGCAGCGTGGATGCCCGCAGGACCGAGGCCGAGATTGCAGATGGATCGGGAAATACTGTGGCCATTGTGTATGAGGATTTGAACGGCTGGCACACAGAGTTTATCGATCCCCAGATAAACCAATCCTCACCTAGTTTCAGTGCGCTCATCGCCAAAGCCCGGGAAAAGCTTTCGCACTACGTGAATCGCAGGGGAGGCAACGTGCCTAGCGAGTTGCGAACGAGAGGAGCCCTCTCTCTGTGGCTCATGGCGAAGGACGACGGCACAATGCGTGGGAAGTGATAGGCACTCTGCCCGTCCAGCCCAGAAGCCCGACTCAGTACTTCCACAACCCGGGTACCAAATCTTTGGTGCTCTCGGCCCATGGAATGACATCGGGAGACTGCCTTACTCTTCAGATGGGTCTCTGGGTCACCATCGAATGGTTTCTCTCATCGCTTTGTTATTTGCTCTCCCTGTAGTCGGCCAAGGCTGCCCGCACGAAGGCCCCGACCACCGATGGTTTGGTCGCGTCGGCTGCCAGATTCAGCGCAAACTCACCATCGAACGCGCCCGCCCTCCACGAACCATTTGGTCGTTTCACCTCTTGAGTCTCTCCGTGAAAATTGATCCCCGCCATCCTCATCTGTTGCTCGAATGGCCCGCGCGCTCGCAAAAGCTATGGTGCTTCCGCGCCGGTTACCGCTGGGATGCCAACGCAGAAGCCTATATCTTCCCCGCCGTCGCGCTGAAAAAGGTCGATGGTCCGATGCCGGAGTATCAAACGAATTCGCAGCGTCTTTCGAAGCCGAAGCCGCCCGCATCAGCAACTGTCATAGCACTGCCTATTTCCACGGCGCTATCCTCGGCAAATGCGCTGCCGCAGCCCACGCCAAGACCTTAGTCCTGGCATTCGCCAACGGCCTCGCGCATCTTAGTGGAAATCCGGATAGATCTCGTCGGCAATCCAATAACTTGCAAGAACAATTGCAAACAGCGTTCCCACTGACCACAGTATCAAGCGTAGGCGTCTCCAGACTGAGCTAAGAGTGGAGTGCAGCATGGCAATGTCCACGATGTAAGCCGCGCAATAACAAACATTGGCTAGCAATGCCAGGACGGCCATGGGGGGTAGAGAAGACAGCGTCAATGCCGGACGGAAATGCGGCCAAGTGGCTACGACCCAAGCAACGGTGACGGCAATGAGGACTAAATTATAGACCAGGCGCCGCGGCTCCCAATAACGGATGGCATCCGCGAAGGGCCCTTGAAATGGACCGAGTGGTCGGCCGAAACCGGGTAATGGAGTTGCATGTAGGTCTTCCATAGTGAACCTCGACGCCAGAATACCCTGCCTCTTGTCTCTGTCAAGTACTTTCTAATGCAAAGTAAATTCAAACGAGAACTCAGTTGGACGCACTCAGGATCACATTGCAAACTGCCTGCCCGCGCCTCTGCTTCTGAATTTTCATTCCCGTCGCGATGGTGTTAAATTGAACCATCCATGCGCACGATCGACCAAACCACGCAGGAAGTGCTGCACCTGGCCTCCAAGCATTTCCAGGTTCCCGCAAACTCCCTCGCGCCTGACGATGACTTCTTCAAGAAGCTAGGCATCGACAGCCTGCAAGCCCTCGAACTCCTCAGCCGCCTCGAAAACCACTTTGGCATCGAGCTCCCCGACTACGAAGTCCA
>Ga0137363_10001663_pt1 | contig 12984 bp, 9 predicted proteins | sample MadtaG_FD_104800 | JGI IMG/M metagenome (GOLD analysis project Ga0137363, IMG submission 104800) | Vadose zone soil microbial communities from Angelo Coast Range Reserve, California, USA - Mad1_115_16 metaG | ecosystem: Environmental > Terrestrial > Soil > Vadose zone | place: USA: California...
CGCGCTGCACGTGCTGGATTCCACCGACCCCGCGCAGATTAAAGCCATCGAGGCCCAGGTCGATCTCAAGAGCACGATCTGCATCGTGTCCAGCAAATCCGGGAGCACGCTGGAGCCCAATATTTACAAGCAGTATTTTTTTGAGCAGATCAAGAAGAAGGTCGGCCCGAAGGAGGTTGGCAACCGCTTCATCGCCATCACCGATCCCGGCTCCAAGATGCAGCAAGTCGCCGAAGCCGATAAGTTCCGCCGCATTTTCTTCGGCGCTCCCAGCATTGGCGGACGCTACTCCGCGCTTTCCAATTTCGGAATGATCCCCGGGGCCATCATGGGCCTAGACGTCGCGAAATTCCTGAAGAACACGCAGGAAATGGTGAAGGCCTGCGGGGCCGGCGTTGCCGCGGACAAGAATCCGGGCGTGCTGCTGGGCGCCATTCTTGGCACCGCGGCGAAGGAAGGAGCCGATAAGGTGACGTTTATTTCGTCCCCCGGGATTTCGGATCTGGGGGCGTGGCTGGAGCAACTGATCGCGGAGTCGACGGGAAAACAAGGCAAGGGCATTATTCCGGTCGACCGTGAAAAGCTTGCCAAGCCGGCAGCCTATGGGAACGATCGCGTCTTCGCATATCTTCGCCTGGAGACGAAACCGGACAAAAAGCAAGACGCCGCCGTGGCCGCGCTGGAAAAAGACGGTTTGCCCGTCGTGCGCATCTCCGTGAAAAACACGTACAACCTGGGGCAGGAATTTTTCCGCTGGGAGATTGCCACCGCCGTCGCGGGCGCCATTATCGGCATCAACGCCTTCAATCAGCCGGATGTCGAGGCCAGCAAAATCGAAACAAAGAAACTGACCAGCGAGTACGAGACTACCGGCAAACTGCCCCCAGAAGCGCCCTTCTTCGAAGCGGAAGGGCTCAAATTCTACGCCGACCCCAAGAACGTGGCGGCTCTGGGTGGCGCCGCGACGCTCCGCGACCTTATGAAATTGCATCTCGATCGCATCCGTGCAGGCGACTATTTCGGGGTGCTCGGCTACATCACGATGAACGAGCCGAATGAAGGCGCGCTGCAGGTAATACGGACCAACGTTCGCGACGCAAAAAAGGTCGCCACCGTCCTCGGCTTCGGCCCACGCTTTCTGCACTCTACCGGCCAAGCCTATAAAGGCGGGCCTGACACCGGCGTCTTCTTGCAAATCACCTGCGACGATAAAGTGGATTTCCCGGTGCCAGGCCAGAAATACACGTTTGGCGTGGTGAAAGCGGCGCAAGCCCGTGGCGATTTCGCAGTATTAGCGGAACGCGGCCGCCGCGCTCTTCGCGTGCACATCGGAAAAAACGTCATCAAGGATTTGGCAAAGCTAAGTATCGCGATGGAAGAGGCACTCGAGAGTGCAACTTCCTGACGTTCGTAGCAGTGCTTTAGCCAGACCGGCAATACCGGAACTCAACTTCGCAATCAGGAGCCAAAGCAAATGCAGCTCGGCATGATCGGCCTCGGCAGGATGGGCGCCAACATGGTGCGCCGCCTGCAAAAAAACGGGCACCAGTGCGTCGTCTACGACCGCAGCGCCGATTCCGTGAAGCAGCTCGCCGCCGAGGGCTCCATGGGATCTTCTTCTCTCGACGACTTCATAAAAAAACTCTCGAAGCCTCGCGCCGTCTGGCTGATGGTGCCCGCCGGCGTCGTCGATGCCACGTTGCACGATCTCGCCCCGAAGCTCGAATCTGGCGACATCCTCATCGACGGCGGTAACTCCTATTACATCGACGACATTCGACGCGCCAAGGAACTTTCCGCTAAAGGAATTCATTACGTCGACGTCGGCACCAGCGGCGGCGTCTGGGGACTCGAGCGCGGCTATTGCCAGATGATCGGTGGCGAAAACAACACCGTCCGGCATCTCGACCCCATTTTCAAAACGCTTGCTCCCGGCCGCGGCGATGCTCCACGCACTCCGGGACGCGAGAAAGCGTCCGGCACTTCCGAAGAGGGCTATCTCCACTGCGGGCCGTCCGGCGCGGGCCATTTCGTGAAGATGGTGCACAACGGAATCGAATATGGCTTGATGGCCGCGTACGCAGAAGGCTTAAACATTCTCAAGCACGCCAACGTTGGCAAGCAGCACCACGAAACCGATGCCGAAACCACACCGCTGCGCGACCCCGAGCATTACCAATATGACTTCAATCTCGCTGACGTCACCGAAGTCTGGCGCCGCGGCAGCGTCGTGGCCTCCTGGCTGCTCGATCTGACCGCTATCTCGCTTCTCGAGCAGCCCTCCCTCGAGCGTTTCTCCGGCCGCGTCTCCGATTCCGGCGAAGGCCGCTGGACCATTCTCGCAGGCATTGAGTCCGGCGCCCCGGCACCGGTGCTCACGGAAGCGCTCTACGAGCGCTTCTTGTCACGAGGCGAAGGCGATTTCGCAAGCAAGATTTTGTCGGCCATGCGTTTTCAATTCGGCGGTCACGCGGAAAAGAAATCTTGATCGGCGAAATGTTTCAACGCGCGTCACTCGCTGACATCGGACAGGACAACCGCTCATGAATCATGTCCACGCAAACCCCGTCGCCTCCCCCTGTGTGATGGTCATTTTCGGCGCCACGGGCGACCTTACCAAGCGCAAGCTCATTCCCGCGCTGTGCAACCTCGCCGCCGACAATCTGCTCTCCAAGCAGTTCGCCATCATCGGTTTCGCCGGCAACGATTACACCACGGAAAGTTTTCGCAAGGCTCTCGCGGAAGAAATCCCCAAATATTCCTCCACCAAGATCAACCCCGCAATATGGGCCTGGTTCGCCGAGCGCATCTATTACGTCAAGGGTGATTTTCAGGATCCGGAAGCGTTCAAGCGCCTGGCGCAACAAGTCAACGACGTCGATAAAGAACACAGCACTGGAGGAAACAGGTTTTTTTACCTCGCGGTCGCTCCGCGATTTTTCTCTCCCATCGTGAAACAGCTCGGCCAGGCCGGGCTCACTAAAGAAGAGAACGGCCATTGGGCCCGCGTCATCGTGGAAAAGCCCTTCGGCCACGACCTGCTCTCCGCGCGCCAGCTCAATGCAGAGCTAAAACAAGTTCTCACCGAAAATCAGATCTACCGGATCGACCATTATCTCGGCAAAGAAACCGTCCAGAACGTTTTGGTTTTCCGCTTTTCCAACAACATCATCGAGCCGCTGTGGAATCGGAACTACGTCGACCACGTGCAAATCACCGCGGCGGAAACCGTGGGCGTCGAGCATCGCGGCAGCTTTTACGAAACCGCGGGCGCCCTTCGCGACATGGTTCCGAACCATCTCTTCCAGCTCCTCACCATGACCGCGATGGAGCCGCCCATCTCCTTCGATGCCGACGAAGTGCGCAACAAGCAAGCCGAGGTGCTGCACGCCATCCAGCCACTCAGCCCCGAAGAAGTGCTCACTTGCATGGTTCGCGGCCAATACGGCCCGGGGGCCATTGACGGCACACCTGCGGACGGCTATCGCAGCGAGCCTGACGTGGCGTCCGACTCCAACACCGAAACGTTTGTGGCCATGAAGCTGCAGATCGACAACTGGCGCTGGGCCGGCGTGCCCTTCTATCTGCGCACAGGCAAGCGCCTCAAGCGTCGCGCCACCGAAATAGTCGTTCATTTCCGACGCACTCCGTTCGTGCTCTTTCGCAACACCACGGTAAAAAACCTGGAGACCAATCGCCTGGTCATTCACATCCAACCCAACGAAGGCATCTCGCTCAGCTTCGGAGCCAAAGTTCCCGGCGCGGTCATGAAGCTCGGCCTCGTCAACATGGATTTCGACTACTGCACCTATTTCGGCGCCGAACACAGCACCGGCTACGAGCGCCTGCTGCGGGACTGCATGGCCGGCGATCCCACGCTCTTCCAGCGCGCCGACATGGTGGAAGCCGGCTGGAACGTGATCCAGCCGGTCATCGATGTCTGGCATGCGTTGCCCGCCCGCGGCTTCCCAAACTATTCGGCAGGCTCGTGGGGCCCGGTCGAAGCGGAAGAGCTTCTCGCACGCGACGGCCGCGCCTGGCGCCCTATCGGTGAAGAGGAAATCGACCACGACCGCGGCTGCAGCGACGATGAGAGCAAGACTGCTGCCGCCCGCTAGATTTGCGAATCGAGTGACACTGGCTTACGGCCGGGTTGCCGCGGGGCGACGTTGCGCACCGGACAGCCAGAAATGGCTGTCCCACTTAGCTCGGCTCGCCTCGCTGGGACGCGCCCTTCGGTCCTCAGGGTAAACTGAAGTGCGCCCCTACAACTGTAGGGGAGAAATTGTGCAACGCGACATACGAATTCTGACCGACATCGACGCCATCGCCAGACGCGCGGCGCAGGAATTCGTGCAAGCCGCGACCTCCGCCGTCTGCGAAAGAGGTTCCTTCGACGTAGCTCTCGCCGGCGGCTCCACTCCCAAAGCCCTTTATTCCCTCCTTGTTGGCGACGCGGGGCTGCGCGCGCAGCTTCCCTGGGATAAAATGCATTTGTACTTTGGCGACGAACGCAACGTCGGTCCGGACCACGCGGACAGCAATTTCCGCATGGCTACCGAAACATTGATCTCGAAATCGCCTCTAAAACCCGGTCAGGTGACACGAATCAAGGGCGAATACAAGGACACGGAAAAGGCCGCGCAAGAATACGAACAGGCCTTGCGCGCATCCTTTAAACTAGCAGTGGGCCAGTTTCCGCGTTTCGACCTGGTGCTGCTGGGGATGGGAAACGAAGGCCACACCTTATCGCTTTTTCCCGGCACCAAAGGGTTGCATGAAACGAAGCGAATCGTGGTACGGAATTGGATAGGCAAGTTGTACACCGAACGTATTACCTTGACAGCTCCGGCCGTCAATGAAGCGGCCCAGGTAATTTTCATGGTCACCGGCGCGGACAAGGCGCTGGCGCTGAAAGGCGTTCTCGAAGGGCCGTACGAGCCGGAGCAATTGCCAGCGCAAATGATTCAGCCGCAAAAGGGAAAATTAGTGTGGCTCGTCGATACTGCCGCGGGCGACATGCTTTCTGTCGGAATTCGCGAATAGATTAGGAGAACGAAAATGGCTACGACTACAACCGCAGGCACCGGAAAAATTGAAACCTATCTGGGAGCAAAAGCCGAATCCTTGCTGGGATTCAAGTCCCCCAAAATCGCGAAAGAGCGCCTGCACCTCCCCGGGCCGGACTTCATCGATCGCGTTTGGTCCGTCTCCGATCGCAACGTCCGCGTCCTGGCGAACTTGCACCGGCTCTTTCATCACGGCCGCCTCAGCGGCTCCGGCTACATGTCCATTTTGCCCGTCGATCAGGGTATCGAACACTCCGCGGGCGCCAGCTTCGCCAAGAATCCGGATTATTTCGATGGCGGAAACATCGTCAAACTAGCCGTCGAAGGCGGCTGTAACGCCGTGGCTTCCACTTTCGGCGTGCTAGGCTCCGTGGCCCGCAAGTACGCTCACAAAATTCCCTTCATCGTGAAAATCAATCACAACGAACTGCTCACCTTTCCTAATAAGTTCGACCAGATCTTTTTCGGCACTGTGAGAGAAGCCTGGGACATGGGAGCAGCGGCCGTCGGAGCCACAATCTATTTCGGCTCTGACCAAGCCGACCGCCAAATTGTCGAAGTCAGCCGCGCCTTCGCGGAAGCCCATGAACTCGGCCTGGCCACCGTGCTGTGGTGCTATCTGCGCAACAGCGCTTTCAAGAAAGACAAGGACTACCACCTCTCGGCCGACCTCACCGGCCAGGCCAATCATCTCGGCGTCACCATTCAAGCTGACATCATTAAGCAAAAAATGGCGGAGAATAACGGCGGGTATCAGGCCCTCAATATCGGGGATTCCAGCTACGGCAAATTCGACAAGCGCATTTATACCGACCTCGCCAGCGATCATCCCATCGACCTCTGCCGTTATCAGGTCGCGAATTGCTTCATGGGCCGCTCCGGCCTCATCAATAGCGGCGGCGCCTCCGGAGCCAACGACTTCGAGGAAGCCGTAGCCACCGCCGTCATCAACAAGCGCGCGGGCGGCACCGGCCTCATTTCCGGCCGCAAAGCCTTCCAGCGCCCCATGAAGGAAGGCGTACAGCTCCTGAACGCCGTCCAAGACGTCTACCTAAGCCCCGAAGTCACCGTCGCCTAGTGGCACAGCCAGTGGCGGCATCGCTCGTAGGGGCGCGGCCCGCCTGCGGCAGGCAGGCTCGTTGCGCCCAGTTCACCTGCATCCGGGTGCAGCTCTAGCCCTGGCAGAAATCTTCGGCTTTCGTTTGCCGCTCGACGGCATTCGTGGGTAATATGAACCCCCGCTCAGCCCCGGAAACGCTTCCACAGGAAAAGCCGTCTGGACCAGTGATGCGTCGAAGGGGGTAGTCCGCTCGGGTGTGCGCGCTTCGCGCTTGGAGCACTGATACAAAGGAGAAAGGCATGAGGAAGATGACTTTGCTCGTGGTGACAACAATAATGTTTGTGGTGATCGCGGCATTGCCCTCTGCCGCGCAGGATGCGGCGAAGAAGGATGCCGCTCCGAAACCGGCGAAGGGATTGTCGCAAGCGGTGCTTGAGCAATGGAACGACGTTGGACGGAAGCTAATTGCCATGGCGGAGGATTTCCCGGAAGACAAGTACGACTTCAAACCGACGCCGGCGCAGCGCTCGTTTGCGGAGCAATTGCTGCATGCCGCAGGCGCGAACTATTTTTTTATTAATATCGCCAACGGGGAAAAACCGCCGGCTGAGGAAGATCCGTCACGCGCGAAATACAAGACGAAAGCCGATGTGGTGGCGTACGTGAAAAAATCGATGGAGGACGGCGCCGCTGCCATCAAGGCCAAGGGCGATGCCGGAATGGCGGGGATGATGATCGATCCCTTCGGCAATCAGCAAGTGCGCGTTTTCGAGTGGGCGTACGGCTTTATGGAACACATGGGCGAGCACTACGGCCAATTGGCGGTGTATTACCGCGTCGCTGGATTGGTGCCGCCAGAGTCCCGGCCGAAGAAGTAGATTAGCCGCTGGGCATAACCTGCGGAGCTATTTTGCCGCGGCTCCCGCTGTGCCATCTTCAAGCATGGCGGTGAGTCTAGTCGGATCACTAGTCGGCGGCAGGCAGGACTGCCCTGCGCAAACCACGGCCACGGCCCTGTCCGCTTGCAGATGCGGGAGCGTTTCCTTGAGCGCTTCGGGAAGGTGTTCGAGCGACGATCCATCACTGCCCGTGGCGGTGAATCGCAAGACGGATTTGCCGAGCCGGTAGACCGCGTTGGCGGCGGCTTCCAGGGAGCGTGCGGCGGGATCATCGGCGCGGCCGGTGATCACGACTTGTATCGGGTGGCGCGCGAACAAAAGCGCCGCCAGACCATACGTGGCGGCGAAGAGTCCATACTGGGGTGCGATTCCGGCGAAGGTTTCCAGCGTTTTCTGTGCAAAGTTGAAGTAACGCGCGTCGCCGGTGAAAGCATGCATACGGACGAGCGCGATTGTCGCGACTGAGTTTGCTCCGGGCGTCGGCGAATCCTGGAAGGGCTTGCGGCGCACGTCCAGCCCGCCCAGCGGCGGTGCATTGGACGGCCGGTCAAAAAAGCCGCCGCCTTCCGCATCCGCGTAGTATTCGAGAATGTAATCGAGGGTGCGTTGCGCTGCGCGAAAATAGCGCTGATGGAGCGCCGTCTCGTAAGCGTCCAGTAACGCAATAACGCCGAAAACCTGATCGTCCAACGAGCCTTCCAGCCGCGGGCCGCCGATGCGGTGCGCGAAGCACTTGTCCTCGCTCCAAGCGTCCTGCAGCATGCGATCCATTGTTTTCAGCGCGAACTCGCGGCAGCGCTCGCCGGCGGACCCGTCCAAAACGCGCGCCGCTTCCAGGTACGCGGAAACGAACATCGCGTTCCAGGCAACGTACATCGTGGTATCGATGTATGGTGTCGTGCGCCGCAAACGGCTCGCTAACATCTTGCCCTTGGCGTGCGCGATCGCCAGGCGGACAGTGGTCTCGTCGTCACCCAGAGTATTGGCGATGGCCGCCGGATCGCGCGCCACCCACAGAACGTTCTTCGCAGGATTGTGGTGCATTTCCCCGCGCGCCTCGACATCGTAATAGAGCTCGATGATGCGCGCTTCGTCGGGAAGCAGGGCCTCGCGGACTTCTTCGAGCGTCCAGGTGAAGTAATCGCCGTCGTCAGCGAGGCAATAGTCGGCATCCTGGCTGGAGTAAAACCCCCCGCCTTGCTGGTCGGAGAGCACGTCATTCACCCAGCCGATGATGCTTTCGGCAGTTTCGCGCAGGAACGGATTCTGCGTGACCTGCCAGCCGTGCAGATAGTTCTTGAGCAGCTCCGAGTTGTCGTAGCTCATTTTCTCGAAGTGCGGCACCAGCCAGCGTTCGTCGACCGAATAGCGGTGAAAACCGCCAGCAAGCTGATCGTAATCGCCGCCACGCGCCATTTTTTCGAGAGTGGTCTCGGCCATGGCGAGCAGATGCTTTTCCTTAGTTTCCTGATAGCGCTCGAGTAGCAGTTCAATCGCGGAGGCGTGCGAAAATTTCGGCGACTGGCCGAAGCCGCCGTTGCGAATGTCGAAAAGTTTGGTGAGCGATTGGATTTGCGCATCGACCACGCCGAGGTCGAACTTGCCTTTCGCGCCGTTGAACATTTCCGCTTGCGCCACCGCATCCGCCAGCGAATTGGCGGCGCGCTCCAAATCGGGCCGCTTGCTGCGATAGGAGTCGGCGACCGCCAGCAAGACGCGCCGGAAACCGGGCCGGCCGCCCTGGTCGTCGGGGGGGAAGTATGTGCCTCCGTAAAAAGGCTTGCCATCCGGCAGCAGAAAGCCGGTCAGCGGCCATCCGCCCTGCCCGGAAAGGGCGCTGATGGCGGACTGGTAGCGCGCGTCCACATCGGGGCGCTCGTCGCGGTCGACCTTCACGGCCACAAAGTGCTCGTTAATAATGTTGGCGATTTCGGTGTTCTCGTAGCTTTCGCGGTCGATCACATGGCACCAGTGACACCACACCGCTCCGATATCCAGCAACACAGGTTTGTTCTCGGATTTCGCGCGCGCGAAGGCGGCGTCCCCCCATTCATGCCAATCGATGGGTTGGTGGGCGGCGGAACGCAGATAAGGACTAACCGAATCCTTGAGCCGATTCTCAGGTTGTGACGCCAAGCGAACTCCCCCGTAGTGCAAAAACGGACCTGGTAAAGATCGTATCGCGCCGAGAGCCCTAAACCGGAAAGCGTACCGCTCAGGTTTGCCGGAAAATCTCGTGGAACGTTCCGAAAAAACTGCAGGTTTACTGAACGACGTCGCCCGGACCGGGATCGTTGGGATCCAACGGCTTGCGACCGGCGAATCCTTCGTCTTGGCGATGGTAGAAGCGGATGCGATCCTCGCCAAGCCTCCAGCATAGATAAACTTCCTCGTTGTTGAGCAGGGCCGGGAAGTCGAGCAGGCCAACCTCGAGATCTTTGATGATGCAACCCGTTTCAAGGATGCGATTCAGCGCGGACTTGAGCGTTTCCGCAAGCTGCTGGTGCTCGACGCGCAGGGTGGCCAGTTTTTCGTACGGGACGATAACGCCGCCCATCATGGTAATTCTGGCGGAAACGGCAGTGAGATCGGTTTCGAGGCCGGCGAGCTTCTTGCGGCAATCCATCGCTTCCACGAGGAACGGTTCAAGCTCCTTGCGGGCGCGCTCGGCTTCGGTGAGGGTGAAGAGTCGCGGCTCCGGCTCTGGGCTATCGTCCTGATTCTGTTCGTCGTCTTCATCCGCCATTGTGATTCCGTTCGGGGCTTGTCAGGCCCGCTGCGGGTCAGGGTCAGCGCAGTTCCGCCCTGCAAAGCGGCTAGCGCAAGCTTAACATGCGATCAAGGGCTATGCGCGCGAAGTGGCGCGGGCGCTCGTACCACAGGTTTGAGGTGTAATTCTCCGCTATCCGCCGATGAATACCATGGTACGAGACGGTGGTACGAAGTCCGGTTCGTTGATACGGTGCCCTTCCTCTTTTTCCACGACCACCGAGCAGATGTAGGTAACCATATCGTCGTCGGAGGCGCCTTGGCGCAACAAAGCGCGCAGATCGTGATCCTCCTTGCTGAATAGGCAGGTGCGTAGCTTGCCGTCGGCCGTCAAGCGGATGCGCGAACAGTGGCCACAGAAGGGCTGAGTGACCGGAGCGATGAGTCCGATTTCCCCGGGAGCACCGTCCGCAAATCGGTATTTCCGGGCCGTTTCGCTGCGCTCATGCGGAATTTGCTGGAGCGGCCACTTTGCGTGAATGCGACGATGGATTTCGGCTGCCGGCACCACAAGCCCGCGATTCCAGTGCCGGTCTGCGTCGAGCGGCATGAATTCGATGAATCGCATGATGACGCCGCGCTCGCGCGCGAAGCCGGCAAAGGCTTCCACTTCATCATCGTTAATGCCGCGGACGAGCACCGCATTGATCTTTGCCGGTGCGAGCCGCGAGTTCTGCGCCGCATCGATGCTCCCCATCACCGTCGCGAAGGATTTGGTGCGCGTGATTTTCTCGAATTTCGCGCGATCTAGCGAGTCGAGGCTGATATTGATACGTCGCAGGCCGGATTGGATGAGCCGCTGACACCGTTCGGCTAGCAAATGGCCGTTCGTGGTCATCGAGAGATCTTCGACGCCCAGTGCATGCAGCCGCGCGATGTAATCCTCAACGCCTTCGCGGACTAACGGCTCCCCGCCTGTGATGCGAATTTTGCGAATACCCAGACTTAGAAAAATTCGTGCCAGGCGGTCAAGTTCCGGCCACGACAGGATCTCATCGTGATCGCGGTAATTCTCCGGGTCGGCCGAGCGGCAGTACACGCAACGGAAGTTGCAGCGGTCGGTAACCGAGATGCGCAGGTCCGTAATCTGGCGGCCGAATTTGTCGTGAAGGGTCATGATCTCTTGCCGGCGATTGCTGACTCAACAAAAACGCCTGAATCCGTATGCTTGGATGCAGGCGCAGACGAAAAAGCGCGCTTTTTCGTCGTCGGCTCCTTTCCAAGCGGGAGGCCCAGCCGTTTCCAGCCGAACCCTCATTCCCGGCTCATCGCCAGGAAATCGCCCCTGCCGCCATAGGTTTTCTCCCCGCAAGGCACCAGGGGTCGGAGTCTTCGGCGCCAGTGTACGCCATCGAGAGCCACTCTGCAATTTCAACACATCATCCGAGGACTGTCTCCGGCCCGGCCCGGCTGTATGGTAGAGTTTTCGCCACGCCATGCGGATCTTCGTTCTCGGGGCCGGCGCTACCGGCTCTCTCCTCGCGCAATTATTGCAGCGGCAAGGACATACAGTCTGGTGCGGTGACCGCGACCTCAAGCGCGCGCAACGCTTCCTGGGCAAAAAGAGCTCCATACCCATCACCGAAGTAAACGCGCGAAATCTGCATGGGATTGTGCGGGCCGCCCGGGGATGCCAGCTCATCGTCAACGCCTCGGCCTCGGTCTTCAACCAAATCGTGATGCGCGCGGCCCTGCGGCTGCGCGCACATTATCTGGACCTCAGTTCGCACCTGACGCGCAACCCCTTCAAGGCCGAGCAGCTCGCCTACACAAGCCGCTTCCAGCAGAAGAACAGGACGGCGGTGATCAACACCGGCGCGGCCCCTGGACTCACCAATCTCCTCGTCAAGCGCGCCGCCGAAACGTTGCACGAAGTAGAGTCCGTGCAGGTCCGCCTGTACGAAAGCACTGAAAGCGACGACCCCATCTCGCAATGGTCCCCGGAAGTTACTTTTGACGAGGCCATTTCCCGCCCGCGCGTCTATCGCAACAGAAGATTCCACATGGGAAAGCGTTTCGCGGAGCTCGAGAAATTTCGGTTTCCCGATCCGATAGGTACCGCCAACGTGGTTCTGGCCGCACAAGACGAAGTGGGCACACTGCCTTACTTTGTCCCTATGCAGAACATGGACGTTAAAATCGGCGGCAACGAATTCGACCGCCTGCGCCGTTGGTACAAACAGGGAAAGCTCTCAAAATCGCGCGGCATCGTGCGCCAGCGCTTTCCGCACACGTTATCACCGCGCAAAATCGCCAAGCTGATTCGCCGGGGTGAGCTGCAAAACGCGAGGTTCGCCGCGGTAGTCATTGTGCGCGGCGTAAAACGGGGCAAGAAAGACGATCAGCGTCTGCTGATTCGCACGGAATGCTTGTTCCCCACGCTCTACCAAATCCGCCAGCAGGGCCTTTACACCACGCCGGTGGCGTACGCCACCGCCCACGTCGCCGCGCTATTCATCAAATTTTTCCCGCGCGACCTCCTCGGCGTATTCCCTCCCGAAGCGTTGCCCGCGGAAACGCGCCGCGCAATCGTTGCCGGAATTCGGGCGCACAAAATCAAAATCAGCCACAAAACGACCCTGCTGAAAAGCCGGTCTGAAGATGAAGACGAATTTTAAGGCTGCGTGGTACTCGCCTAATCCGCCGCGGCGGCTTTCGCCTGTCCTGAAAAATGAATGGTGATCAGGAAGCCGTTCGTGCCGTCGTATGAAAAGTTGTGACCATGACCTTCAAAGGCTTCGTGCTTACTCTTCCACATGCGGAAGCCGTTGTTGGACTGCGCCAGCCAGTATTTTAGGTTGTACACCACGACTTCGTGGGCCGCAGCATTTCCCTGCACGCGCTCGAGAATGACCTCGCCCTTGCCGTTGTCCATCTTGGCGTGAGCCTGGCCAGTTTTCGTATCCACCTTCCACAGAAATCCGGCAGTGTCCACGTCGGCGTGCTCCCATTTCATAGGATAAAGCTGGCCGAGAATGTCGTTGAACGCGGCTTTCTGTGCGGGAGTCACGGCCGGATCATAGTGGATGACCACCCAGGAATCTTTTCCGGTGCTCCAGTCGCTGCCGAGATCGGTCGCCAACCACACTTTGGCGCCGTCCAGCTTGGTATCTTTGTAATAGCCTTTATCCGTGCGAAGAACGAGGTTGGCCCGGCAATAATCACCTTCGTGATGATGCGTCGAGCG
>Ga0137363_10001664_pt1 | contig 12981 bp, 33 predicted proteins | sample MadtaG_FD_104800 | JGI IMG/M metagenome (GOLD analysis project Ga0137363, IMG submission 104800) | Vadose zone soil microbial communities from Angelo Coast Range Reserve, California, USA - Mad1_115_16 metaG | ecosystem: Environmental > Terrestrial > Soil > Vadose zone | place: USA: California...
CCTGATATATTAGCTTTATATAATTTAGTTTCTTTTGTATTACATCCTCTTAAATCCGTAAATAACATTTTTGTATCTTTTACACAAGATCCAGATAAATCTGCATCACATAGTAAAGCGTGCTCTAAATCAGCTTCTACTAGTTTAGAATCACGCATATCAACTTCTTGTAAATCTGCATCCTTTAAACTAGCTCTGAATAAATCTGCTCTTTTTAAACTGGCACCATATAATTTTGCCTCATTCAGTATAGCTCGTCTTAGATTATAATCAGATAAATCTGCATAATCTAAACTCTTACCTTCTTTAACAAGTTGTTCTATTGCGACCTTAGCTTCCTTATCTTTAGGAATTTCTATAGTATACAATACTTCTTCATATATATCCTTAATTGTTACGATTTTCATCGTAATTCTCCTTTAGGTTCATACTCATTTTAACATATTTTTATATAATTTGTCAAATTTAATAGGGGAAACTACTGTTTCCCCTATTTATGTATTTACACTTGCAGATTATATGTGAATTTAACGCCGAGTAGTGTAGCGAACTTCTCGACTTCATGAATTTTATCACGAAGTAGTTGAATTGTTACATCTTCCCCTTCAGTAAAAGCGTGCCGTAGAACATTGGAACGATTCTGAAGTTGACGCGAAAGATCACGATCAATTCGTACAGCGAGCAATTCTTCTGCCTTTTCTTTGGTTGGAATAATAAATTCCAACACGGGGAAATCTGACGAAGTTGTTGTGTAATGAACTTCCACCAAATGGCTGGGAAATATAGTATATATTTCGATACGACTGTTAGAATTAAATACGGTTAACCGCCACATTTCAGATTTTGTTTTCTGCGCTTTTACACCTTTATCATCCCAGATAATACGATAAGCTCCTTCTGAAGCTTGATATACACGGAAACGTTCTTCCGCAGTTGGTCCTGCCTTGGATAACAAGTGCTCAACCTCCGTAGAGGTGAGACTAATAACCAAATTGGTGTCCTCGGATTGTGCAGCCCTAAAATTAGCGATACGCATTCATTTAACTCCTTTAGTTACTTATACACTGTGTATAAGTTCAAACTGATCCGCCCTAACACTAGGGATTATAATCCCTAGTGTTAGGTAGTATTATTACATCTGTTTAATGATTTTGCCACAAACTACGCAAATATCATGGATATAAACACGCTTCTTTTCTGACAAAAACCCAGGCCATCCAACAGTGGATTCTTCATCCAAATTTCCCATTATTTCTTTGACTTTTTCCATTACCTCTACAGTAATTTCTCTGGGAGTACTATCGTACCTAGCTTCAAATTTACAACCATTGTAGAATTTTCCAAGACGTGGGCACTTCTCTTCCATTTTACATTTCCTTTAGTTACTTATACACAGTGTATAAGTTCAAACATTATTTATCTTATTTTTTATTTAACTCTTTCAGATAATCTCTTCGTGTGATATCTTTCTGTAGAAAATCAACACCTGCTCCCCTTATGTAAGCCTGTGTTAAATCGGCTATGGTTATATCTGCATAGCCTAGACTTTGGAATTGTCTAACTAACTTTTCTAAGGCCACATTAATTTCTTGATCTTTTGGTGTATCAAGGGGTACTTTTACGATATATAAAGGATTTCCATCTCTTTTATCGTTGATAATTACCGTTTTCATCTTAGCTCTCCTTTAGTTAAAGGTTCAAACATTTTATTTCTTCAACATCTGTTGAAGTTGCTCTGCCGTAAAGCAGTTATAGTGCATTTGATTTTGGTTGATACCAATTGCAGTATCGATACGCTTGCGATCAGCAATAGCATCGGCACATTGTTGTGCAGTATTATATTCGATGTTTTTTTGGTACTCGGTCTTACAGTCGTGATTTTGACCTGACGGAGATACCATGCACATGGTGACATAAAAGATCCACACGGTGCTACCCAACATTTTATATATCCTTGAAAAGGATACTTACCCGAAATAGGTAAGTTCAGACGTTTAAAAATAACTAACTCAAATAGTCGTTCTTTAGATCCCTCCACCTAAATCGTAGATATAAAGGGTATAATTTCCTGATAGGCTATTAGCCCAAGCAATAGCTTTTGCTATTGAAATGTCAGCCCTTTCTTCATAGCTAGTAACTTCATCATCATCTTTAATTAGTTCCGCATCTCTACGCCTATTATCCTGTTTAGTTGGTTCGATAATAGCATTGATATGTGAAAATACATACTTATTTTTACGTCTATCAATAATGTTAACTAGCATCTCAGTCTCCTTAGTTTGGGTTCAAACGTTTAGTTGTATTAACCGTCGTCGTATTCTTCTCTACAATCTTCTTTTAAAGAGGCTACTTCATATTCTAGCTCCATAATTCTTCCCTTTAGTCCCATAATTTCTCCTTCGAGAAATATAATTCTTTTTGTTAGTTCTCCCTCAAGATAAGAAAGTCTATGAAATATGTCTCCAATTTGATCTTCAAATTTTGACATTTTAAGTTTCCTTAGTTTGGGTTCAGACGTTTATTTCCTCCTATTAATAAATAGATAAATGTATTTCTTAGCGTATAAACTAACTAGAAAAATATCAACTAATAGTAAAAGAAAATACATACTCAACGTAAAGTATTCTCCACTATAAAACTCTAGCCAGATTCCGCAGATATTGTAACCAATATCTAGTAGAACTAAACTAAATAATGCATTTACGATTATTTCGATAGCCATAATATCATTTCCTATGCTAGGGCACATAGACAGAAACTGTCCAAACTTTTTAATTATTCTCTTCAACCCTAGATCCGACTAAGCACGTATAACCATTTACAAAGCCACACAGAGATATCCAACTATTGGTTTTATCTTTGTGTAGATTGTGTTCAGTTAGTTGTGGCGGCGCACTCGTACAAGCTGAAAGTAGAAACAAAATATAAATATATTTCATAGTACCTCCTGGGTTAAGGTTGTTCAGACGTTATTATCGTAATTTCACTTTTATCAAAAGATCATTTATGGCGTCAATTTCTGTATTGAAATTTCCGTGTGGTTTAGTATTTCCAACTTTACGCCAGAAATACCCTCCTTCTGGAGAACCCTCTTCACCAACAAATGGTTCTAAGTCAGCCGCTTCATCATCGGTTAGACGATAAATTAAGTATTCTTTGATATTTCCTTCTATAGTGAAACTGTAGTCAATATCGATACTGACGTTAGTTATTAGTCTAGTTGTTTTACCGGGCTTGCGAATTATCAAATATGGTATCTTATCATTGTCATATGGCACATTCATCTTGGCTCTCCATTAGTTACTTATACACTGTGTATAAGTTCAGACGTTTATTTATTCTTTAACTTAGCAACTTCTTGCTCAAGACTTTTGATTTTTTCCGTTAAAGATTTAATCGATACATTTTGACTAATCAACGTATTCAGAATATTTTCTTGAGTAACAGAAATGTCTTCGATAACCTTATTGACCTGTTCAGCGAACTGTGTCATCTTAGACTTCCTTCTGTTAGGGTTCAGACGTTTTATAAATCATTAAGATATTTTTCTAATCTATCGCTAGAAAATTGATCTAGCACAGATTTATATAAATCATGTAAATCAATTTCATTATAACCTTTATCCGAATCCCTATCCGTATAAAATCCTTGATAGGTATTACCACAAAATACTATTTTTAAATACATATTATGTTCTATATTATTATCACTATTATTAATATTAATAGTAAATCTAGACAATGTTATACATATAACCTCATTTTTATACTGATAATATTCATGTCCAGCACTAATATCTTTCCATTTAATTTTGTCATTTAAAGTTTTCTCTAAAATAATAGCTACCCAAGTTTGCGAAACACGTTGAATTCCATACATTTTGATTACTCCTATTTGGGTTCAGACGTTTAACGTCGCTTTAAGTAAGTTCTAAATTTATCTTCAATAAGCCTAGCTGCTACTGGATTTTGACTGTGTACGTAAAAATCAAAATCTACAAGCAAAAATCTACAGTTATTATCTAGATCTTTCTCGATTAACCACTTGGCTAAATCGATGCCTTCTTTCTGGTTAGGGCCTAGATCATTATCAAATGATATATAACCCGGCGATCCATGTTCATCTATGAACTTGATAGCTTCTTCATAACTACGCACAATAATCCAAGAAGATCCATCATCAGGCGGTTGACGCTCGTCATCTAAGAATAGCTTATACATTTTACTCTCCTTTGATTAAGTTCAAACTTGACTCATTTTGAGTCATTTTAGTTGTTCAACTATAAATGTTTAGTATTTAACATATTTTAAGGAACTCTCAATATAACCTTTCAGAGAAAAAAGGTTTATATTACCCATATTTCTTGTAAGATATGCGTTATCATCTAGCACATCTTTATATTCTTCAGAATTTGGTGGATACCAATATAGACTATACAAAAGTTCTCCATCGCGATCTCGCGTATGCTCGACAACGTACAGCCTTACACCATCAATTATTTCCACCAAAGATCCAAGGGGATATTTGTGTTGGATTTCCATATTTTCTTGACGAATTGTCTTACCAGTTATAGGATTGACAATATTAGGAACATACTTCATCTTGCTCTCCTTTGATTAAGTTCAGACATTTTAAATTTTACGTTTTTGTAATGCTTTGATATAGGCTTCAAAACCAATCTCTTGTATTTGCTTGATCAATGCCTGACGCTCTTCTTCGAGTTGCTTAGCGTAGGCTTCTGCATCGCGCAGAAGCATAAAGTGGGCGAAAGAATCATCAACGTTATGGTCATCCATCAGAACAGCATGCCAGCCGTTCGACATACGTTGTACGTAGTATTCCATGCTGGGAGGATTGTAATAGTCATTCATCTTAAGTTTCCTTTGTTAGGGTTCAGACTGTGTTTATTTTGAGCCTATACTAAACCTAAGTTTAGCTATTTATAAGTAAGCCCCTTCTATATTAGTCCCATAGAGACTAGCTCCTGCTAGATTAGCCCTATAAAGACTAGCTCCTCGCAGATTAGCCCAATTTAGGTCAGCTCCTCGTAGATTAGCCCATGCTAGGTTAGCTCCTGCTAGGTTAGCCTTTAGTAGGGAAACTCCTAGTTGGACTAATTTTTCCAAAGCTACTTTAATTTCTTGATCTTTCGGCGTATCATCGGGAATTTCTACGCTGTTTAACAGATTACCATGAACATCATTAATTGTTACGGTTTTCATCTTAGTTCTCCTTTGTTAGAAGTTCAAACTATATTTACATCAAGCCTTCTTCTCTTAGCCGTTTAATAATTTTTTCAGCTTGGCCTTCACTATTGTCACGATCGTAAAGAAGTTCATCAAATTCGTCTCCGAGTAAGTTTATTTTCAATACTCTACCGTGTAGATAATCAATTTTATATCCACTATGAAGTAGTTCAGTCATAGCTTCCTCTTTATTTAGAGGTCCAAATTTAAAACAAAGATATCCCAGCCCTTGAAATCTAGCGTTATTATACAGAGCACACAAAACTTCTGCTTTGTCTAATCCAGTGATATCAATCACAATGATTTCCTTCTGTTTGGGTTCAGACTTGGCTCATTTTGAGCCATTTTTAGTTACTTATCTCAAGAATATCCTGAAAGAATAATTCTAGTTTAGGAATTATCAATTCCATTTTATTTGGACGAAAGAGCATAAATATATTTTCCGGATTTGGGATAATATCCCCAGGATTCGGTTGAACATGTAGCCATGCCAGTATTTTTTCATCATCAAAGTATGATAAACCTTTATTTCTTATTAATCCTTTTTGTAACTTAATGCATTGAGCATCTATAAAACTTTTTTCTGAATAGATTATAAATTTTATTGGTTTTTTATCTGTCACAGATTGTAAAGATATTGACTTAGCCTTTACTGTATTTTTTTTCGTAATCATAGCCATCAAAAATCTTGCAGCAGCAATTGCCCCAAACTCATACTCAGCGTAACCCATATATTTATATTGAAATTTTTCATCTCGATCCATATACAGTGGTTGAAGACAAGTATCAACTTCTTGATTTGAGTACATTTTAATTCTCCATTAGTTAGAGGTTCAAACATTAGTTAGAGGTTCAAACATATTATAGCATATTTGGTAGTAATTTGTCAAATTTTTTAATAAAATTTAAATTTTATTTGTATATTCAAACATATTTATATGTAATGCTTCTTAAACAAAAAGCGCCAATGCATATAACCATCCACGATCAAGCGAATACGAATTCGCATCGGAATGCCATTACGGATAGGTCCACGAAAAGATTCCAGTGTATTGCGTAGCATCTTAGTTACTCCTTTAGTTAGGGGTTCAGACTTGGCTCATTTTGAGCCGTGTTTAATTAAATGTCACATAAATCCCTATACTCTTCGTAATTATCATAATTATAGACTAATTCTTGAGCTTTTACACTACTTATTGCTGGCGGATGAAAACTACATAGTCTATGGAACGCATCCTCATAAATGCGAGCTTGATAATAAGAATCAAAGGTTCCATATTTCTTATTATCTACATATACTGACCACTTGGTATTTTCATCAATAGGGTCATTGGGATTATCCCATTGAACATCTGCTCGTATAAAAATTTGCATCTTAGTTACTCCTTTAGTTAGGGGTTCAAACTTCGTTTAGATCTTCCTGCCCTCTTTCATTCCAAAAGTAAGGTAATGTTGATAGGGATTCACACCAGCCGCAGCAACATCTGGATTATCACGAAAATAATCGGATGTTGAGAACAGCAAGTTAAGATCTCGACCTTCGTGCCAACCAAAAGTATTATAGTGCTGTAGCGGATCTACGCCGGCAGTCATCACGTCTGGGTTCTTCTTGTTGTAGTAAGCAGGATCGAACAGCCAAGTTTGTGGCCGAACGTTTGCTCCACCCGCTGCAACTAGAGCAACATCCAACATCGTAATGCTTTCGTTGCCGTTGAGAGTCGGCTGTAACAAATCCCCAGGGACATTTACATGGTAAGGACGTGAATTCAACTCCAAAAAGGGCAAGTTGAGGTTCACTCCACCAGGGAATAGTGCATCAGTTTGATCCGAATGGAACGTCATTGTTTTGGCGTCGACATGTGAATCATAAATTGAGATAGTAGAAATGACAGGATGACCATTGCCATCCAGAGTTCCACTGATACCAAGAACATGCCCGAATTCATGTTCCATTACGATTTTTTGTTGTTCGGGAGTTTGTGAGAAATAAGAATCCTTATTGAAGGATATATTTGCTCGTCCGTCAGGCAAAGCGAGGCCATTCGGCAAGATATTAAAAAAATCCTGCGTTTTGGCATCTTCGTTGCCGGTACTTGTAATTACGTTGAGAGTGATAGGCGTATCGCTATCAACTCCTGCATCGTCAACATAGATATTCCAAGCAGTTTCTGCTGCCTTTGCATTAGCGAGCAGTTGGTTCTGTTGATCCACAGATATAGTGGAAACATTACCAAGAATCGTCAGAGGGGAATAGGTCATAGTCGTTCTCCTTAGTTTGGGTTCAGACGTTTATTAATAATTATTCTTATTGGGTTTAGTAAAAATAATTTTAGCTGGTGGGTCGAAATCACCTTTTTTTATTGCTTTATCGATATCAAATGTGCGCCATCCCGGTTCTAGTACTCTTTCTTTTATTCTAATAGGCGTAACAAGTCCCATTTTCAGATAGAGATTATATTTATCTTCGGGTAATAACTCTACTTTGCTATTTCGAATTAACTCACTATTTTTCTTAGAAATATAAGTATATTTCGTAGTATGTTTTTGATACCATTTTTCTTTCTTCCATAACATTGGATGAGATTTTTGCTCTTCTTTTCTATATTTTCTGCGTCGTCGACGTTCTTCTTTATTGACCTCATATTGAAGTTGCGAGTTAGATTTATTTTTGATTTCTTCTTTTACAATAAAATCTTGAGAATTTTCTCGATCCTTTAACATTAATTCCCACAGTTCGATAGCTTCCGGTATACTAATAGTAGGGTCTCTTTTATCATGATTTATCGAATCGCGAAATGGTTTGGGTAAACTATCAAATTTACCCCAAATATCTCGTGCTTTTTGTTGATAATGACGATGAAATCTCTTATAACGAATGTCAGCATCCACTACAGTTAATTCTAACTCGTCAACTTCATTGATTATGGCATAAGCTTTTTCAAGATTCATTTTACTCTCCTTTAGTTAGGGGTTCAGACATTTCAATTAATTTTATCAAGATAATCCCAAGCGAGATGATCAAGATTTTGTCTATGAAGCTCGATTTTGGTTGCTTTTTGCAAGTTAAGAGACATTCTATCCCAATGTTCTTCTTGTTTATTTTCGAGATCCAGTAATAGCATTTCAGCTACTTGTGGGTACATTATCTGTTTTGCATTAATAATATCTTTTCTCATGGTAGCAAAACGTTGAAGTACACTGATAGTATTAAAAATCAGGGATTTACTGTACATAATTGTTCTCCTATGATAGGGTTCAAACTTGGCTCATTTTGAGCTTTTTACCATAAAATTACGAGCATCCATAGCCCACCCGTTCATATTACCATATTCTTTATTCAACCATTTGCAAGCTGCATAGGCTGTAAGCAATGAACATGGTCCATAATGTTCTGCTACAACAGTTCCATTTTCATCAACAATTTTCTAACATGCACCAAATTCTTTATGAATTGGTGTATTACCGTCGATAAAAAACTTGATCATTTTACTCTCCTTGGTTGAGGTTCAAACTTTGTTATTTATTTGCATATTTACCTCCATGCACAGCTTGATCCATGGCGTCACAAAACTTAGCCCAACTTTCTTCCAAAGTTTGTGCAGGCTTGCTGGGTTGATTCATGTAGTGCACAAAGTGCACGGATAGCCCCGCCAGAACAAATAGACAGAAGGCCAGGCTAACCAACTTGCAGGTTTTCTTAAACATAGCTAAGAGTTCCTTTGTTAGGGTTCAAACTAAGTTCATTCTGAGCCTTCGCTAAACCTAAGTTTAGCTAACTTGTCTCTTGTGTAACAAAATCAATAATAGCTCTTAACTTGCCTTCTTATCGCGGCCTGTAATTCAGGAGACAGATTATTCCAATATACTCGCTGTTCTTCATCAGATCTAGCAAGTAAAATTTGCGCACTATTTAAATCTTCCAGAATTTTTAGTCTATTATCGCGCATTTCATTCATTTTATCGATAGCTGCAATAACCAAATCCATAGTGACAGTATTGGACATTGTAATTTCCTTAGTTAGGGTTCAGACGCTTAGTTATATTCAGGATGTTTGAGACTCTTCAAATCATTCAGCAGTGCGGTACGCATATCAGTTTCCCATGGTTCGGGATCATAATTCTTAACCAAGTTCTCCAAAAACTCAACCTGGAAAGGTGAGAGGACCAAACACTCAGTTTTGGCGTAATTCCGTGCAGGAATAGATTTCAGCAGTTTATCAAAAGTTTTCATCTCAGCTCTCCTTTGTTAGGTTCGCGTATACTATACGCATATGTTCAAACATTTTTAACCTTCATTATATCCAGATAGGAAGTCTTTATAAAGATGATATTCCATTTCTGAGCTACTGGCTGGATTAGCGCGTATGTGCGCATCATATACTGCTTCGACTTTCTCTTGAGAGAATCCAGCTTGTTTGCAGATTCTACCCCATTCTTTAACCGAGGTTGCGTTGGTACCACCGTAGTTGATTTGATTATTCATTTTATTATCCTTTGATTAGAGGCGTTCATACTTGTTATTTACAATAACTTAAAAATATACAATTATTATAATTTGTTCATACTTGGTGCAGCCTAGCTTGCGCTAGCTGTTAACCATTTAGTTTCGATGACCTTCAGCAACATCCCGGCATATATTTAAGCTACCAATCTCTCGAAACATTTCTGTTACCTTTTTTAAAGGGCTTGGGTCTTTCTAAATAAATCTAGTATATATGTCGTATTGGTATGTCATATTTCGCATATGATACATAGTCCCAATTAATCATTGAACATTCGGATTACTCCGCTGTATTAAATTTTACAAGTTTTCTGTAACTTGGATTTAATACGAAGGTTTTAACGATAAATCTCATAATTTCTTCCGAAATCAACTTGATTTATATTCTATTTTACCATTTTTAAACAGTTTTGTCAAGTGAATAATGAACACTATGTACTGTAAAATACAATTATATTTATTAGTGTTATCCAACTACATTGAAAGATCAAACGTGTCTACTAGAGCTAAAGCTATATGAAGACACTAGAACTAGAGGTTTATACAAGAAAACTATCAGAAGAGAACTAGAGCTATAAAATTTGGGCTATATTGTAATAAACGTGTGGGAAAGTGAGTTCCGGGAGAATATTTTACTAAAATTAAGGAAATAAACTTGACAAATTATACCCAAATATGTTAAAATAAGGTGTAAATCCTCAACTAAAGGCGATTAATCATGAGAGATATCGAAGATATCAACGAAGTCATGAAATTTCTAGATTTAGGGTTCTTCCTATATCGAAGTGATGAAGATGGTACATGTTTACTTATTCATGACACAGAATCTAGCAGTTGGCATGAAGGTTATGTGCCTAGTAACATACGTAAAGAAATACAAGATATGACAACAAAATATTGTGAGCGACTAGTAATGACTAGATTTTCTCGACCTGAATACTGTTTGGTTAGTATAACCAATGAAGTTTCTATTAAGTATGAGGTTGAAATCAAGTACAAAAATCGTCCCAATGATGAGATTGAGGTCTAAATATAAAAAGAGTAGAGATAATTTACCTTCTACTTGTAAATAGAGTCTGAACCAACGGAGTAAAGTAAATGAATGACTGCCCGAAATTTGGCAAACTTATCCGTGGCTGTAAATTTGAAGCTAGACATGATATAGGATACCAGGAATTAACTCATGAAATCATCGAAGATTTATCATGGGCTATGAAAACAAATGATGATAGACATATTAGTTTTAATATACCTCTACATAGAACTTATATAAAGGATGTATGTGTACGCTGCGGTAAGGAAATTTTGCGGTGATAACTGAACAAATACATTTCCGTTTATTCCAGATGCCCTGTTGTGGTCACCTCCTGTGCTGGGTAAATCCTAGGTTACCAACTTACTGCTCAGAATGTGGTACGTTAGTGCTTAGAGAATTAAAATCTGGGGAATATACCCGTAAAGACGATGATAAAGCTTGGTTAAAAATAAACGAATAAAGTTTGAACTCTTCCAAACTAAGGAGAAAATAAATGGGTAAAAATTTTGCAAATATAATTCAAAATTTTCTAGAGAGTTTAACAATTTATATTTTAGCAATAATTATAGGTGTAATAGGATTAGCAATTATAATAGTCACATTAACTATGGGTGGTATACTTTTAGTAATTATTATAGCTATAATCACGATATATCTTATATGTGCTTTAATTATTAACCTTTTTAAGTAAAATGTCTGAACCTCAAATAAGGAGACTAAAATGTATCGTAATCACCACGACAACGAAGGTCTACTAGAAACTTGCACACTTATTAGCGAGACAAAGGTAAATAATATTGGTTATTACCTTCGGCAATATAAAGATGCGGAAGGAATTACATTCTATGTGCTAGGAAACTTTGAAACATACTTACCTGAATGGTTCGAACCTAGAAAAGAAGAATTAGAGTGTATTATCAATGATATTCCGGCTTATGCGTTAGATTTCGATCACCGGGATCTACCTAGAGGAATACCATCAGATAATATTGGCGAAGAATTGTCGCAGCGTTTACATTTTTTCGGCAAAATATGCAGTTTAGTAGATGCTATAGAGGAAAATCTAAAAATTATTAGTAGAACTACATATATGATGCCGGGTGTAGGGATATACTGTATCCTATACACTAAGGATTATGTAACGGATATGAAAAGACTTCAAGATTACCTACCCAAAGGCGTGTTAATAAATGGTTTCTAAAATAGGTTTACTTGATAAACGTCTGAACTAAATATAGAAAAACAAGATGAAGATCTTGTATATTAATGACTTATTGTATATTATCTGTAATATACTCATATGATATAATAATTGTAATAATGTTAGGTTTAAATGCTTTAATTTAAAATAAAACACTTGACATACTTAAAATATGTGGTATACTATAATTAAGTAAAGAGATAATCTCTGGCCCTAACTAATGGAGAAAACAAATGAAGAATGCACTGATGAGCCTACTCCTGATCCTATCAATCGTTGCCGTCTCGGCAGCCGTCTACGATCTCGTCGTCAACAACAAAGTCGAGGTCATGCAAATCAAAGACAGTGAAAACATCATAATCAAGAAGGAAGTCTACGACATCCTGATCAACAATTCGAAGGAACTTCATAACATCAAGACTGCCATCATAGAAAGCAATAAACCTGGATTGGTGACACGCACATACGAAGCCACCAAGAGTGGCGTGAGCACAACATTTACTTACATCAGCAGCTGGTTTTAAACCACGCACAAAACAGGAGGGACCTTAGGTCCCTCCTTTTTCATTAGTTTACATAAAAACACTTGACATAATTAAAAATATATTACAATAAATATAGATGAAAGATTCATCTCAACTAAAGGAGAGTACAAATGAACTACCTACTGTTTAAAGTCATGTTTCTATCCACCCTGGCCAAAATGGGCATTTTACCGAGTAAGTTTTTACTAACCGATAAAGACCGGGAGTTTATATTTACTTATAACAACAATTGGCACAGCGTAAATAAAAATCGTGCGACTTTACATGAAAAAAGTTCAGAATACTACGAAATTGAAACAAGGCCCTTAAATGGAAAGATAAAATTTGAAGGGACGAAAGCAAGAGAAAATGCGATATATATATATATATATATATATATATATATATATATATCTTTTTTAAAAATATAAAAGGAGACACTAGGGTCCCCTTTTTTTTATTTATATTTATAC
>Ga0137363_10001666_pt1 | contig 12979 bp, 10 predicted proteins | sample MadtaG_FD_104800 | JGI IMG/M metagenome (GOLD analysis project Ga0137363, IMG submission 104800) | Vadose zone soil microbial communities from Angelo Coast Range Reserve, California, USA - Mad1_115_16 metaG | ecosystem: Environmental > Terrestrial > Soil > Vadose zone | place: USA: California...
CGGATGCCCGATCACGGTGATCCCGAGCTGGTCGGAGATCTCGCGCTCGAAGAGCGAGGCCGGATGGTGGAAGGTCCCGAGCGAACGGATGATCGGGCTCTCGCCGGGAAGAAGCTTCACGGCCTGGAGAAACCAGTTCTCCGTCGGGTGAGCGAAGAGGTAGGAGATCTCGAAGCGCCACTGGTCCGCGCGCCTGTCATTGCCCACGATGAGCCGCAGCTCGCAGCCGAGCTCGCGGCGCATCGTCTCCGCCAGCCGGCGCGCATCGCCCGCTTGCACCTGCCCGTGGAACTCACGCCCGCGCGCCAGGCGCAGGTTTGACAGCACGTCCGACAGCCGCTGTTCGAGAGCTTCCCTGACGGCCGCGATCTCTCTCATCGGCTGGCGATCTCCGCGGCCCGGTCGAGCAGCGTCTGGAGCGACCCGAATCCGCCGAACCCAAGGGCCACGAGCAGGACCGCGCAGAGGGCCAACGGCACGAGCCCCCACCGGCGGGTCTCGCCTGCGCGGACGCCGTCGGGCCGCGCGCCGTAGAGCATGCCGTTGATCTGCGTCAGCATGGCGACCACGGCCGCCAGCAGGAGGGCCAGGACGATCGCCATGAGCCACGCGTGCCCCGTCGCAAACCCGGCGCGCACCAGCAGAAACTTCGAGAAGAAGATGCCGAAAGGCGGCAGGCCCGCCAACGCCAGCATGCCGGCCGCGAAGAGGCCGCCCGTCACGGGCATCGTCCGCAGAAGCCCCGAGATCTCGCCCATCTCGGTCGTGCGGTATCGATCGAGGATGCGTCCCGAGAGCAGGAACATCATGCCCTTCACCACGGCGTGGTTGACGAGGTGCAGGAGGGCGGCGAAGACTCCGAGCGGGCCCAGGCCGAGCCCGACGCACATGAGCCCCGTGTGCTCGATGCTCGAATACGCGAGGAGCCGCTTGTACTGCCGCTGGCCGACCAGGCTCAGCGCGGCGACGGCGAGAGAGGCGAGCCCGAGGACGAGCAGCAGGCGATCGGGAAGCTCCGGGCCCACCGTCAGATCCACGACGACCTTCCACCGAATGATGGCGTAGAGCGCCACGGCAAGGAGCACGCCCGACATCATGGCGGACAGCGGCGCCGGCGCCTCGCCATGCGCATCCGGCAGCCACGTGTGCATCGGCGCAAGCCCTGCCTTGGTGCCGTAGCCGATCACGATGAAGACGAACGAGAGCGCCATCACCCGCGGGTGCATCGAGGGGGCCGCGGCGATCAGGCTCGTCCAGTTCAGCGCGGATTCCCGCTCGCCGGCCAGATGGACGTAGTCGAAGTAGCCCAGCACCGTGCCGACGAACGCCAGCGCGATGCCCACCGATCCGATGAGGATGTACTTCCACGACGCCTCGACGGAGGCCTTCGACACGTGCAGCGGGATGAGAAGCGCGGAGGCGATGGTGGTCGCCTCGACGGCCACCCACATGATGGCCACGTTGTTCGCCGTCACCGCGATCAGCATGGTGAAGGCGAAGAGGCCCGAGAAGATTCTGAAACGCCGCGCCTGGGCCGGCGTGTAGTGCTCGTCGCGGCCGATGCCGGGGCCGAGCCAGGACGCCAGCGCGGCGACGAAGGCGACGCAGACGGCCAGGAGGGCGGAGAGCGCGTCGACGCGCATCATGTCGCTCGGGCCCCAGGTAGGCGCGGCGCCGGCCAGCACCTGGCCGGTCAGCCTGAGCGCCGCCGCCAGCGAGAGCGTCGCGAGCAGCGCGCCCGCCACCCCCACGCCGCGATGGTAGGGCCGCACGAGGGCCGCCGCGAGCGCGGCCGCCAGCGGGGCGCCGACCAGGGCCAGGTAGGTCAGTCGCATGCGCGGTCGCTCATTGGCTCAGCCTGTTCAACTGCTCCACGTCGATGCTCTCGAAGGTTTCCTGGATGCGATAGATGACGATCTGCATGACCAGGAAGCCCATCAGGGCATCCAGGAAGACGCCCATCTCGACGATGAAGGGAATGCCGTAGGTGCCGAGCATGGCCAGGAGCGCGATGCCGTTCTCGAGCGCCAGAAAGCCGATCACCTGCGTCAGCGCCTTCTTGCGGCTGATGATGACGAACAGGCTCACGAAGATGAGGCCCATGGCGAGCGGCATGCCCGAGCGCGTGGGCAGCCGGCTCACCTCGAGGACGGGCCGGGTCACGATGTAGGCCAGCACCACGAGCAGGCCGCCGATCACGAGTGACGTGGCGGTGTTGACGTACGGCTCGAGCTCGCGGGGGCCGCCGAGACGCCGGTCCATGCGGCTGAGCAGGATCGGCATCAGGACACCCTTGAGCCCGAGGAAGGCGACGGCCACCAGCCAGAGCTCGCGGCTGCCGGTGAAGACGGCGATGAGCGCCGCCGTCGCGGCCAGCGCCACCGACTGAGCCGCGAAGGCCGCGATGTGAGCGGACGAGCCGCGCCGCCACAGGAGCGTGAGCCCGCACATCAGCACCAGGCTCGACCCGAGGACCGCGAGCTGGCCGAAGGCGGAGTCCAAGGCTAGCGCACCAGGAACGATACCGTGATGGCCAGGACGGCCAGCACGAACGACACGGCGAGCAGCTCGGGCACGCGGAAGAGTCTCAACTTGGCCACTCGCGTCTCGAAGACGGCGAGGACGACGCCCAGGACCGCGAGCTTGGCGATCAGAGTTGCGAAAGCCCAGCCGAGCGACGCGGGCGTGAGCGCGGTGGCCACTCCCCAAGGGACGAAAAGGTTGCCCAGGAGCGAGAAGAAGAGGAGGACCTTGAGCCAGGCCGCCCACTCGATCAGCGCCAGGTAGCGGCCGGAGTACTCGAGGATCATGGCCTCGTGGATCATGGTCAGCTCGAGGTGCGTGGCTGGGTTGTCCACGGGGAGCCGGCCGTTCTCGGCGAGCGTGACCACGAAGAGCGCGCCGAAGGCGAGGAGATAGCCGGGGCTGACAGCGCTGGCCGGGTCCGCCATCGTCCGCGCGACGATCTGGCCCAGATTGGTCGAGCCCGCTCCCAGGGCCAGGGCGAAGATGGCCAGCGCCACCGTGGGCTCGGAGAGCGCGGCCACGGTCATCTCACGGCTCGAGCCCATGCCGCCGAAGGCCGAGCCCGGGTCGAGTCCGGCGAGCGCCAGGAAGAAGGTCCCGAGGAGCAGGAGATAGACGACCACGAGCAGGTCGCCCACGGCGTCGAAGGGCGACGGCACCGCCAGCACGGGGACGAGGAAGGCGACGGCCACGGTGCTCGTGAAGACGACGAACGGCGCCGCGCGGAAGAGCCAGGACGCGTTTGTGGACACCACCACTTCCTTGGCGAAGAGCTTCCGCAGCTCGAGATAGGGCTGCCAGACGGGGGCGCCGCGGCGATTCTGCAGGCGCGCCTTGAACAACCGGATCAAGCCGACCAGGCCCGGGGCCAGCAAGAGGGCGAGCGCCGCCTGGGCGATCGCGACCGCGTATCCGGCCGGGGAGGGCATCGGCACTAGCCTCCCCACAGCAGGAGCAGCCCCAGCAGGATCACGAGCGCGGCCACCAGGTAGGTCAGGTATGCGTGGAGCGAGCCCGACTGGATGGCGCGAACGCCGCCGGCCCAGGCCGTCACGCGGTCGATGACCGGATCGTAGAGGTAGCGCTCGAACCAGGGCACGATGCGGGCGTGGTACGCGATCGACTGGACGAAGTAGCGCGATTCCGGATGAAAGTCGATCGAGACGTCTTCGGTGGGACGGTAGAGCGCGGCGAAGATTCGCCGCAGGGGCTCGGCGAACGCGGTGGCCGTGTACTGCATGCGTGGCGTCTGCGCGATGCGTCCGCACCCCCACGTGTCGCTCACGCGAAGGGCGCGGCTGGCCCGGAAGAGCCAGAGGGCCACGGGAATCGCCGCCAGCAGCAGGACGAGGCCCAGCAGGATCCCGAGCGAAGAGATCTGGCCGACAGCGCCGGGCGCGCTCAGCCGTAGGCCGAGGCTCCATCCGACGGCCGTGGCGGGCGCGGGAGGCATGCCGGCGAGGCCGGCCACCACCCGGCCGAGGGCGGGCACCATCGCGGAGGCGACTGCGCCGAGAGCTACGCAGCCGAGCGCCAAGGCCCCCATGGCCACCTGCATCGTCACGGGCGCTTCGTGGGCCTCCCGGGCCTCATGCGAGCGCGCGATGCCGAGGAAGGTGATGCCGAAGGCTTTGACGAAGCAGGCAGCGGCGAGCCCGCTCGCCAGCGCGAGCATCGCGACGGCGATGGGCATCAGCACGGCCACTTCCCGCTGGGGGATGGCGGAGCCTCCCAGCAGGGCCTGGAACACCACCCACTCGGAGACGAAGCCGTTCAACGGTGGCAAGGCGGAGATCGCCGCCGCGCCCACGAGGAAGAAGAGCGAGGTCCGCGGCATTCGCTTGATGAGCCCGCCCATCTCTTCCATGTTGCGCGTGCCGGTGGCGTGGAGCACGGAGCCCGCGCCCAGGAAGAGCAGGCCCTTGAAGCACGCGTGATTGATCGTGTGGTAGAGGCCGCCCACGAACCCCAGCACGGCCAGCGCGGGAAGCCCGTAGCCGAGGAACATCATGCCCGCTCCCACCCCGATGAAGATGATGCCGATGTTCTCGATGGAGTGATACGCGAGCAGGCGCTTGAGGTCGTGCTCCATGAGCGCGTACAACACGCCCAGGAGCGCCGAGACGGCGCCCAGGACCAGCACGAGTCCGCCCCACCAGGCGGGGCCGCCGCCGAGCAGGCGCAGTCCGAAGAGCAGGACGCCGTACACGCCAAGCTTGATCATGACTCCGGACATCAGCGCCGAGACGTGGCTGGGCGCGGCCGGATGCGCGCTCGGCAGCCAGACGTGCAGCGGCACCAGCCCTGCCTTCGAGCCGAAGCCGATCAGCGCGAGGATGAAGACCAGGCTCCTGAGGCCCGGGGAGAGCGTCTGGGCGTGCATCGCCAGGGCCGTGAAGTCCCCCGACCCATCGGGCGGCAGGAGAAGAAAGAATGCGGCCAGGATGAAGCCCAATCCGAACTGGGTCATGCCGAGATACCAGTTGCCTGCCCGTACCGTCCCCGGTTCGTCCGCTTCCGTCATGACCAGGAGGTACGAACTGATCGCCATGCCCTCCCAGAAGAAGACGAACCAGAAGATCCCGTCCGCGAGCGTGACGAGGCTCATGCTGAGGAGGAAGAGATTCAGCATGGCGCCGGGCATCCTGAGCGACCGTCGCCCTTCCCAGGCCCGCGTGTAGCCGACTCCGTAGAGAGCGGCCGGGATGGCGATCGCGCCGACCACGGCGAGGAACACCGCGCTCAGCGGGTCGACGATGTGGAACGCTTCTTGGCCGCCACCGAGGCTCGACCGCATCAGCTCGGCTCCTGCCAGCGCCAGCGCCGAGGCGCCCCCGATCACGGCACCCGTGGCGGTCAGCCATCGGGCGAGCCGTCCCCGCGGGAAGAGGCAGGCGGCCAGCGCGCCCGCGAGGTAGCTCGTGACCATCCAGACGGGAAGGGCGGCGCTCGTCACGGCCGTCCTACGCCCGCGGAGAACGGCCGAGGGCGGTGAGGATGCCGCGCAGGATGTCGGCCGGCTCGGGCGGACAGCCGTCCACGAACACGTCTACCGGAATGATCTGATCCACGCTGCCGGCCACGGCGTAGCTGCCCTTAAAGACACCGCAGGTATGCGCGCAATCGCCGACGGCCACCACGAGCTTGGGCGCCGGCGTGGCCTCGTAGGTCTTGCGCAGCGGCACTTCCATGTTGCGGGTCACGGGACCCGTGACCAGGAGTAGGTCGGCGTGACGCGGCGAGGCGACGAAGTGGAAGCCGAAGCGCTCGCTATCGTAGACCGGGCTCATCAGGCCGGAGATCTCGATCTCGCAGCCGTTGCAGGAGCCCGCGTCCACCTCGCGGATGCCTAAGGCCCGGCCCAGGAGCCGCCGGGACCTGGCGTCGACTTCGCGGACGAGGTGAACGATGTCAGGGTCGCCGGATGGAATTGCCTCGCTGACTATGCCGGTGCGAAAGATCTTGGAGAAAAGCCCCATCTACCGTCGCGTGATCAATGCGCCGTCTCTCGCTCCAGGTCGCGGATCGAGGACGCTGCGATGTCGACCAGCGTATCGACCTCTTCGCGGGTGATGCAGAGCGGCGGCGCCAGGCGCAGGACATTGCCGCGCGCGTAGACGATCGCGCCGCGGTCCCAGGCCTTCCGGTCGAGCTTGGCGACGGTGTCCTTGTCCAGCGGGCGGCCCGAGCCGTCCGGCTCGACGAGATCGGCGCACACCAGGAGCCCGCGGCCGCGGACTTCTCCGACCAGCGGCGACTTTCCTACGGCCGCGCGCAGCCCGTCGACGAGGCGCGTGCCCATCGCGGCGGCATTGTCCACGAGGTTGTCCTTCTCCATGATCTGGAGGTTCGCCAACGCCGCCGCGCACGCGACGGGATGCGCCGCGTACGTGTTGGGATGGACGTTTTCTTCCTTCGTGTCGTCAGGAAAGACGCCGGCCAGCCGGCGCGTGGCGATGCTGGCGGAGAGCGGGATATAGCCCGAGGTGATGCCCTTCGCGACTGACATGAGGTCTGGCACGATGCCGTCGTGCTCGACGGCGAACCAGCGCCCGGTGCGGCCGAAGCCGGTGATGACTTCGTCCGCGATCATGAGCACGTCGAGCTCGTCGCAGATGGCGCGCACCTTCTTGAGCCATCCGATGGGCGGCATGATGAAGCCGCCGGACGACAGCACCGGCTCGAGGATGACCGCCGAGACGGTGTCCGGCCCCTCGCGCACGATAGCCTCGTGCAGCTCACGTCCGCGCCGCTCGATCAGCTCGGCGTCGGTGCCCGCGCCGCGGTCGCGATACGGGTGAGGCGGCGCGAGCTTGGCGAAGCCTTCCGGCTGGAGCTTGGCGTAGGGGGCGGCCAATTGCGGCAGGCCGCAGATGGCGTAGGTGCCCATCGTGGCGCCGTGATAGCCGCCGAGGAAGGAGATCACCTTGTGCTTGTCGGGCTTGCCCTTGGCCAGCCAGTAGTGCCGCGCGATCTGCATCGAGCGCTCGTTCGCCTCCGAGCCGCTGACGGCGAACATCGTGAGATCGAGATCGCCGGGCGTGAGCGAGGCGAGCTTGGCCGCCAGCTGCGCGGCGGGGCGATTCGAGAACTGGCGCGTCGTCGGATAGTAGGCGAGCCTGACGGTCTGCTCGGCGATGGCCTCGGCGATCTCGCGACGGCCGTGGCCGACGTTGACGACGGCCAGGCCGGCGAAGCCGTCCATGAGCTTCTTGCCCTTCTCGGTCCAGACCCAGACGCCCTCGCCGCGGTCGATGACCAGCTCTTCGTCGGCGAGCCACGGATGATCCTGGGTCTTGTGCGTCCAGAGATGCCGGATTTCGCCGGAAGTCGTAGCCATCACGGCTACTGTATCATGGCCGCATGTTCATCGTCGGCGTCGACGTGGGCGGCACGTTCACCGACCTCACCGCCGTCGACGAAGCCACGGGACGCGTCGTCGTCACGAAGGTGCCGTCCGAGCCGCGCAACGAAGCGGCGGCGCTGCTGGCAGGGCTCCAAGCGCTCGGCATCGCGAGCCTCCAAGTGCGGCGCATCGTGCACGGCACCACCGTGGGCACCAACGCCGTCCTCGAGCGGCGCGGCGCGCGCGTCGCCGTCCTGACCACCGCCGGCTTCCGCGACCTGATCGAGATCGGGCGCACGAAGCGCAACATTCCCGCGCTCTTCGTGCCGACCTTCGTCCGCCCCAAGCCCGTGGTCGAGCGCAAGCATCGCTTCGAGGTCACCGAGCGCCTGAACGCCGACGGCTCCGTGCTGGTGCCGCTCGACGCGGTCTCGGTCGAGCGGGCGATCGACGGCGCGCTCGGCGGCGGCGTCGAGGCGATCGCGGTCTGCCTGCTCCACGCCTATCTCAACCCCGCGCACGAGCGCCTGATCGCGGACATCGCGAAAAGCCGCGCGCCCGGGTTGCCCGTCTCGTGCTCGGCCGACGTGGTGCCGGAGTACCGCGAGTTCGAGCGCTTCTCGACGACGGTGCTGAACGCGTACCTCCAGCCGCTGATGGACGAGTATCTCGAGAGCCTGGAGGAGCGGCTGCGAGCGACGGGCTACGGCCACGGCGTGCTGACCGTGGGCTCGAGCGGCGGCATGATGACCACGGCGACGGCGCGGCGGCTGCCGATCAAGACGATCTTCTCGGGGCCCGCGGGCGGCGTGAGCCAGGCCTGCTTCGTCGGCGCGGCGGCCGGCGCTCGCGACTTCATCACCTACGACATGGGCGGCACGTCCACGGATGTCTGCCTCGTGCGCGATCTCGCCCCCGTGATGACCTCGGACAGCATGGTGGGCGCGTTTCCCGTCAAGGTGCCGCAGATCGACATGCACTCGGTCGGCGCCGGGGGCGGGTCGATCGCGTGGCTCGACGTCGACGGCAGTCTCCAGGTCGGGCCGCGGAGCGCGGGCGCGCGGCCGGGGCCGGCGGCGTACGGCCACGGCGGCGCCGAGGCCACCGTCACCGACGCCAACGTGGTGCTCGGGCGCATCGGCGGCGCGAAGCGGCTCGGGGGCGCGATCAGCATCGATCGGGAGCGGGCGCGCGCGGCCGTGGCGAATCTCGCGGCGCGCATGGGGGCAACCCTCGGCGTCGAGGCGCTCGCCGAGGGCATCGTGCGCATCGCGGTGGCGCGCATGACGTCGGCCATCCGCGAGATCTCCATCCAGCGCGGCTACGATCCACGCGACTTCACGCTCATCGCCTTCGGCGGCGCGGGGCCGATGCACGCGCTCGCCATGGCCGAGGAGATAGGCATTCCGCGCGTGCTCGTGCCGCGCCACCCGGGCAACTTCTCCGCGCTGGGGCTTCTGGCCTCCGACATCAAGCACGATGACGTGCGCACGCGCGTGGGGCCGCTGCGCGAGCAGGGGGCTCTCCTGGCCGGGCTCTTCGAGGAGATGGCGGGCGCGGCGCGGCGGCAGCTCGAGGCCGAAGGCTTCGCGCCCGAGCAGCAGCGGCTGCGCCGCTCGCTGGATCTGCGCTATCGCGGCCAGGCGTTCGAGCTGAACGTCGACGCGGGCGCGGCGGAGACACCGCTGCCGGCGATGGAGGCGATCGAGGCCGATCTGCATCGCCGGCACAAGGCCTCCTACGGCCACGCGAATCTGGACGCCGTCATCGAGCTGGTGAACGCGCGCCTGGTCGCCTACGGCGTGGTCCCGAAGCCCGCGGCGGAGCCGTACCGGAGCGGGTCGAAGACGATGGACGCTGCGCTCGTCGAGAGACGGACCGTGTGGTTCGGCGGCGCCGGTAACGACTGCCCGGTATGGGAGCGCGAGCGCCTGCCCGAGCGGGCCCTGGTGATGGGCCCGGCCATCGTCGAGGAATTCGGAGCGACAACGGTCGTATTGCCGGGCTGGCGGGGCGCGCTCGACGCGCTCGGCAATATCAAGCTGGAGAAGTGCGACCCGTGACATCCGTCGATCCGATCACACTCGAGGTCCTGCGGGAAGCCTTCGTGTCCATCGTGCGCGAGATGCGCGTGACCCTCGTGCGCACGGCCTATTCGTCGGTCCTCTACGAAGGCGAGGATTTCTCGTGTGTCCTGATGGACGGAGACGCGCAGATCGTCTCGATGTCCAAGGGCCAGGACCACCCGCTCCACATCGTTCCGATCGCGTGGTCGATGAAGGCCGTGCGCGAGAAGTTCGGGGACGACATCCACCCGGGCGACATGTTCCTGCACAACGACCCGTATACGGGCGGCACGCACCTCAACGACGTGGCGCTCATCTATCCGCTCTTCGCCGACGGGAAGATGTTCGTCTTTCCCGTCGTGCGCGCGCACTGGGGCGATGTCGGGGGCATGAGCCCGGGAAGCCTGTCCGGGGGCGCGACGGAGATCTTCCAGGAGGGCGTGCGGATTCCGCCCATTCGCATCATCGAGCGCGGCAGGCCGAACGAAGCGGCGCTCGAGCTCATCTTCGCCAACATGCGCGGGCCGCGCGAGCGGAAGGGCGACTTCGACGCCATGATCGGGACCTGCATGAAGGCCGCGGAGCGCGTGGAGGGGCTGGCCGCGCGCTATGGCGTGGCGACCGTGCGCGGCGCCGTCGCGCTGCTGATGGACCGCGCCGAATCGCGCATGCGGCAGGCGATCAGCGCGCTGCGCGACGGCGAGTACCTCTACGAGGCGCACCTCGAAAGCGGCCGCGACCGCCTCGAGCCGCTGACGGTGCGGGCGAAGGTCACCGTGGCCGGAGATCGCCTCACGGTTGATCTCACGGGCACGTCGCCCCAGACCGCTGGGCCTACGAATGTCGGCCCGGCGATGGCGCCCACGGGAGCGTTCACGATTATCAAATCGTTCCTCGATCCCGGCTCCGACGTGAATTCCGGCGCCTTCCGCCCGCTCACGATCGTCACGCCGCCGGGCACGATCGTGAACGCCAATCCGCCGGCCCCTTGCGGCGGGATGGTCGAGGTGAAGTACTGCGTGGAGACCGCGGTCATGGGCGCACTCGCGCCCGCTCTCGACGGCAGGATCGCCGGCGATCTGAAGGGTGGCGGCAACCACTGCTACGTCGGCGGCCCGCACCCGCGCACGGGCGAGACTTTCATCTTCTACGAGTACCCGGCGGGCGGTACCGGCGGCTACGACGGCGGTGACGGAAGCAACACCGTCCGCACGTGGACCGAGAGCGACATGACGACGCTGCAGCCGATCGAGGCGGTCGAGCAGCTCTACCCTGTGCGCGTGGAAGCGACGGCGCTGCGCGAGAATTCCGGCGGGCCGGGGCGGTACCGGGGCGGTCTCGGACTGACGCGCGCGGTGCGGATCCAGGCACCGTCGACGACGCTGTCCGTGCTCGCTGAGAAGGCCGTGCTGCCGCCGTTCGGCGTATGCGGCGGGGAAGCCGGCGCGCGCAACCGTTTCTGGGTGCGGCGCGATGGCGAGGCGATCGCGCCGTCGCCACTGCCGGGCAAGGTCGGCGGCTTTCCGCTTCTGCCGGGGGATCTCTTGCTGATGGAAAGCTCAGGCGGGGGCGGTTTCGGCGATCCGCTGGAGCGCGACCCCGCGCTCGTGGTCGCCGACGTTGCCGAAGGGTACGTGACGCGCGAAGCCGCCGAGACGGCATACGGCATCGTGTGGAGCGGTGGCGGTATTGATTCTGGCACCACCGCGCGGCGGCGCGAGAGCCTTCAAGGAGCGAGGCCGCGGGTACGTGTCAACGCTGCCGACGTGGCGGCGGGACTCGGGCGGACGATTCGCATCGACGCCGGGACTGCGCGGCGGCTCGGGGTCGCGGAAGGCGCGGTGGTCGAGCTGGTGAACCCGCGCGGCGCGCCGCTCCGCGCCTGGGTGGCGAGCGTCACCCCGGCCAATGGGCTAGGCGTCGAGATTGCGGCCGAAGCGCTCCGCATGCTCGCGATCCAGGACGGCGCCCTACTCGAGATTCGCGCCGTGCACTCCGGCAACCTTTAAATCGGACACTTCGAGAGCATCGGAAGTGATGTCGATTTCGCCCCTCCCCATTCGACTATCCAGTGAAGCTTGACGGCAGGGATATAAGAACAACTAGACCCTTCGAGCTTGAAACAAAGGAGCGAAACGATGGCTGTATTCACCCAAAGCGCATTGGCCGAGCGCGAGCAGGCTTGACGGGAGGACGTCATGCTCATCAAGATCGGCATCGGCCTGGTCCTGGTCCTCGGCGTGTTCGCCGCAATCGTCGCCATGCGGCCCTCCGACTTCCGCGTCGAGCGCTCGGCCGTCGTCTCCGCCCCGGCTCCGGTGGTCTTCGCCCAGGTGAACGATCTCCACAACTGGGACGCATGGTCGCCGTGGGCGAAGCTCGACCCGGCGGCGAAGCAGACGTTCGACGGTCCGCGCGCAGGAACGGGCGCGGCCTTCGCCTGGGCCGGCAACAACCAGGTGGGCGAGGGGCGCATGACGATCACGGAGAGCCGTCCCAACAAGCTCGTCCGGTTCAGGCTGGATTTCGTGAAGCCTCTTGCCGGCACCAACGCGGCGGAGTTCACCTTCACGCCCCAGGGGAATCAGACAGCCGTCAGGTGGACCATGACCGGCAGGCAGAATTTCATAACCAAGACGGTTTGCATGTTCATGAGCATGGACAAGATGGTAGGCGGCCAATTCGAGCAGGGCTTGGCGCAGATGAAGTCGGTGGCGGAAGCGGCCAACAAGACGTAGCATGCCGCCCACAATGGAGAACAAGGTGAAAAGCAAGCCGTCCGCGCGGTATCTGGTCATCGCCGCGCGGATCCTCATGGGGCTGCCCTTCTTCGCCAGTGGAATCGCTGGACTGCTGAACGTGACGCCCCAGCCCTCGACGCCACTGCCGGAAGGGGCCACCGCGTTCGTCACCGCGCTGACGAAGACGGGCTACATGCTGCCGCTGATCTTCGGAACACAGCTCATAGTCGGTGCGCTCATGCTGACGAACCGCTTCGTCCCGCTTGCCCTCGCCTTGATCGCGCCGTTCCTCGTCAACGCGCTGGCGTTTCACCTCTTCATCGAGCCAACTGGCCGCCCCATCGTGCTTGCGTTTCTGGCGCTCCTGATTTACCTGGCCTGGGTGTATCGCAAGTCCTACCGCTCCATGCTCGCCATGCGGGTCACACCGGGGGCGGAGTGAGCGAGCGATCCGGCGACTTCTCCAAGACCCGGCTCGGCCGCATGGCCGACGTGATGCGCGGCTATGTCGACCGCGGCGAGATAGCCGGAGCTGTGACGCTCCTGTGCCGCCACGACGAGGTTCACGTGGAAGCGATCGGCGCGCGGGACCTCGCCACGGCGGCGCCGATGCGGCGTGACACGATCTTCCGCATCGCCTCGATGACGAAGCCGATCACAGCGGCGGCCGCCATGATTCTCGTCGAAGAGGCCAAGCTCAGGCTGGACGAGCCTGTCGACCGCTGGCTGCCGGAGCTGGCGAACCGAAAGGTTCTGCGCGGGATCGACAGTCCGCTCGACGACACCGTGCCGGCCCGACG
>Ga0137363_10001668_pt1 | contig 12975 bp, 13 predicted proteins | sample MadtaG_FD_104800 | JGI IMG/M metagenome (GOLD analysis project Ga0137363, IMG submission 104800) | Vadose zone soil microbial communities from Angelo Coast Range Reserve, California, USA - Mad1_115_16 metaG | ecosystem: Environmental > Terrestrial > Soil > Vadose zone | place: USA: California...
ACCTTTGCCTCCGCGTGCGTGGTGCCTTCGGGATAGATCGCGATGAGATGTCCCCCGCCCAGCGCCTCGAAGCACGCGGTGAACGTCGAGACGTTCTTGTCCATCTTGTCCGGGTCGTCCGCCTTCCGGTAGACGGGAATCACCCCCAAGGCGACGAGGAGCCGCGCGATGAGCGGGTTGCGGAAGAGCGCGGCGGTGGCGAGGTAGTGCACCTTCCGCGGGAGGACTGACCCCACGACCAGCGAGTCGATCAGGTTGTTCGGATGATTGATGCAGAGCAGCACCGGACCCATGCGCGGCACCCGCTCTGAGTGCCGAACCTCGACGCGCTCGAAGAAGAACCAGATCCAGAACCGCGCGATCAGCCTGACGACGGCGTAGAAGGGGTCCACTATTTCACTCGTCCTTTGACCCAGTGATGATATCGCCATCCCGAGCGCTCACGGCGGTGGCGGATGTCCCGCGGCCGGTTCCTCGTCCAGCCGCTCCTTCCCGACGCGACGATGCCATCGCCACACCCCGACGACCAGCAGCGCCGCAAGCGCCAGGAGGCCGACGAGACCGAGCCAGCGTTCTGCTCGGTGCACATCGGCCACGATAGCTTTGATCTGATCGGTGAAGAAGTAGGCCAGACCGAACCCCAACGGGACGCCGAGTACGGCGGCGCCCGCGTCCGCCACGACGAACTTCCAGAAGGGCACGCGCGCAATGCCCGCCGTCAGAAACGCGGCCGCACGGAGTCCCATGATGTGCCGCGCCGTGACGACCGTCTTCAGCGCATGCCGTCGATACGCTGCCTTTAGCCACTTATCGCGCGCGGGCGACAGTACCAGCCGGACCAGTCGCCAGTCGAGGACCTGCTCGCCCCAGTGCCGACCGACCCAGTAGAGCACCATATCGCCGGATAGCACCCCCACCAGGCAGACGGACAGCGCAAGCCACCACCGGACGATACCCTCGTGGCTCAACACCGCGGCCGCGATGATCGGCATTTCCTCTGGGATTGGCACTCCCAGGCTCCCGAGCAGGAGCACGGCGAAAATGCCGAGGTACGTAAAGTTGTCGACGAACTCTTGGAGTGCCTCCACGGCGCCCTCGCCGGACGAACGATGCTACGCGTGTTTTGGCCCTTGATGCAGTGTAGCCGACCCCGACCGAGTACGCTGCCTGGCTCATGCTCAGGGCTGCGGCCCAGCTGTTCTGGGACTGCCATCCCGGGTCGGTCGACTTCCACGCCCATACGCCGCTCATCCTCGAGCGCTTTCTGGATCTCGCGGGCGAGTCGTGTTTTTGAGCCATACTCACTGGGGCGTGGTTCCTTGACACGGCCCCGGTCCGAGCAGATGCTCAGGGGCATCGGACGGCACGCACGGCATCCGCCGTGATCGCGCGGACGGCCCAACGTCGGAGCAGGCTCGGCGCCGCCGGGTGTCCTCCAGCAGGAGTTGCGTACCGGCGGCGAGCCGTGGCGGGATGCGCAAACACCGCGGCGAAGGCATAGAGAATGACCGTGTCACCTGTCGCGAAGGCGCTGCCCCGGCGGCGAGAGCGCTACGGCACCACTCGGCAGCGTGAGATGAACAAGGAAAGAGCAGTCGAGGGCCAGCAGTCGGCGTCCAGCTCTTCCCCCAACGCAGTGTCCAGACCGGTCGCCATGTCCCGGCGAAGGGAGCCAATCATGCGCGCGAACGTTCTGCCAGCGATCCTGCTGCTTTCGATCGTCCTCGTCCTCGGCGGCGTCTGCCCCGCTGCCGCCCAGTTCTATCTCCAACACAACCTCGTCTCCGACGGCGCCGTCCCGGCGGACCTCACGGATACCAGGGTGGTCAACGCCTGGGGGCTAGTGTCTGGCCCGACCACACCGTGGTGGATCTCCGACAATGGGACCGGCCTCACCACGCTCTATAACGTCGGGACCGGCACCATTACGACTACGTTCACGGTTCCTGGCGCGGGCGGTCAGCAGGGCACACCGACCGGCGTCGTGTTCAACGGTGGCCCTGGCTTCGTCGTGAACAATGGGCTGGGCTCGAGCCCGGCCCGGTTCATCTTCGCCAGCGAGGACGGCACCATCTCCGCCTTTAGGGGAGCGCCCATAGTGATCGTCGTGCCCAACTCGGGGAGCGGGGCGGTGTACAAAGGGATTGCCATCGACAGCGCTACCGCCGGAACGCTCCTGTACGCGACCAATTTCCACGCGGGCACCGTCGACGTGTTCGACAGCACTTTCACGCCCCTCCAGATGCCCGGTGCGTTCGTCGATCCCGATCTTCCCCCAGGGTACGCGCCGTTCGGGATTCAGAACCTCGACGGCACCATTTACGTGACCTACGCGTTGCAGGATGCCGACAAACATGACGATGTGGCGGGCCAGGGTCACGGCTTCGTGGACGCCTTCGACACCCTCGGCAACCTGCTCCGTCGCGTCGCGTCGAAGGGTCAGCTCAACTCGCCCTGGGGGCTGGCGCTCGCGCCCACCGACTTCGGGCGCTTCAGCAACGACCTGCTCGTCGGCAATTTCGGCAACGGCCGCATCCACGCCTTCGACCCGGCAAACCTCACCGGCCAGGGCGAGTTCCAGGCCCGCGGCCCCCTTCACTCCGCCGACGGACCACCGATCGCGATCGATGGTCTTTGGGCGCTTTCCTTCGGCAAGGGGGCGGCCAACAACGCCAATGGCCCGACGAATACTCTCTTCTTCACCGCGGGCCCCTTCGACGAGAGTCACGGCCTGTTTGGTTCGCTCGTCGCGGTTCCGCCACCGGGCCGTCAGTGAGCACTTCGCGGATGATCACCCTCCTCCGGCTCCCACACGAGCCGGAGAAGGGCCACCCGTGTTTGTGCGGGCTGCCTCTCGAGGCATGCCTGAGGCTGTCGCGAGGACTGACAGTGCGGGGTACTTCGGATGACGACTTGGCTCGCGGCCCTCACCAGCGCCCGACCGCCATGACCTGCTCGAGGTCCTCGAGAATCGCACCGAGCGCGCCTCGACGCTGATCACCAGCCAGGTGCCGGTGAAGGCGTGGCGCGAACTCATCGGCGAGCCCACCATCGCGGACTCCATCTGGAGGAGGGTCCCTGCGCGAGACGTGGGCTAAGGCCCAGCCCGCGAGTCGGGACGGCGGCGACGCCCAGCCCCCGCGCTGGGCGTCGCCCAGGCCTTCGGGGGCACGAAAACGGCCGTGAGCGCCCTCGAGTCGGCCTCAGCCGTGGGATCGACACGCCCTGCAACGATCGGTCGCGCTCGGGGTGGGCTGAAATGCTCAACCTGGGGTTGACCCAGGCGGTCGATTTCATTGGTTGCGGGGGCCCGCAACCACCGAGATCGAACCGGTTGGCCATTGAGGTGGAAGTCATCTGACGATCCACTCGGGTATCCGAGTGTCGAGAAACTGAGACTCAGATGGGACTGCCGACGGGAATCTCCTGGGAAGATGGGAATCGGACTGGGGTGACCCTGACCACAATCACTCCGAGGAGCCTCCCTGCCCCCGCGTTCCGGCAAGGAGCCGACGGGCGGGGCCAGCATCTCCGGTGAGTGCCGCGCATGAGTCCACCGACCTCGAGCGCGCCGTGGCGGCCTTCGTCTAGGTCGACCGGGCCCACAGCGTGATCTGAGGGTCGCCGCCCGGTTCTGGCCTGTTCCTACCTAACAACGACGCCGTAAGGTCGCGCGAATCGTGGAGGCGCGTTCATGTCCGTTGGCGGCGAGATCATCGTCGAGTATCTTGCCCTCGAGAAGGCACCTCTAGGACCCGCGCCCGCTCCCGCCTCGCATGCTGCCGAAAAAATGAGAAAGGCCGGGTCTCGTCTCAGGGACCCGGCCTTCCGTTTGACGCTACGGTTGTTGTCAGGCCTTGCGAACGTTGGCGGCCTGGAGTCCCTTCGGGCCCCTCGTCACTTCGAACTCGACCTTGTCACCCTCGGCCAGGCTCTTGAAGCCCTGGGCCTGGACGGCACTGAAGTGCACGAACACGTCCTCGCCGTTTTCCTGGGAGATAAAGCCATACCCCTTCGCATCGTTGAACCACTTCACGCTTCCCTGAGCCATGTCTACTGACCTCTTTCTTTGAGGCATACCGCCTCGGTGATACCCCGCCACCATGACGGGGGCGCCCTCCGGAATCGGAGGACAAACAAAAACGCCGCGGGACTTGAGGTCCTCGCGGCGTTGAACTCGACTCTCGCGACTTCGTGTCCGCTACCAATCGGTAACCGAGTGAACCTACTACCAAGCTGCACATATGCTAGAGGCGGCTCTCACCGCTGTCAAGCGATATTGACCAGCGCCGCGGTGATGTACAAGGCGCTATCCTTCGTTCAACGCAGCGGACGTCACGCGCCCGACTCAACACGGACTCGAATGGCCACTCGGAGCGCCCCGACGGGATTGACAGTGCCTCCAATACCTTCTACGACTTCTTCCAGACCTGCTACGACCTGGTGGACTAGTTGGATTCAATCGTCAGGGGGGATCAAGAAAGAGCACGCACCAGTCTCATTTCTTCATAAGAAGTTCAAGCCCATCAGCGCATGCTCGGGCTACAGCATAGTCAGCCTTTTCTTGGCCGGGCATCTTATCCCAGCCCCCCTTTTCAATGGTCTCAGCTCTCTGCCAGCCATTTACTGCCTCGAGTGCTTTAAGTTTCTCTTCATGGTTCGGTTGCTTTATAAATTGGGCGACGCAGATCGCCGCCTGACTCGCCAAGACCGCTTCCTTAGTCTTCGTTTGCGTCGTGCCGGAGGTTGTCCAGCCACCCCACGCAAAGCCGATGATCATTACGATGACGGCCCCAAAAATGAGGCCCCACACTCCATACTTAATCTTCGCTGCATTCTCAGGCTTCATTGACAAGACCTCCTGAACCGGGAGTTCCGCTAGGGAGGCCCTGCCGCCTCTCATGGCGGCGTCCACCGAGCGGACCATCCCATCAGTCAACTCGTTCGTGCTTCCCGACACATTGACGGCGGTGCTTCTGGCGAACCCTGGAACTTGTGTGACCGGTGCTTCCGCGTGGGTCACACCGGGGCGCGTGCCGGTCGGCACCGGCACGGCCCCGACACCCTCGATCAGGCGGCCTTGACTTCGATCATCCTCGGCATCGCGGCGCGCGGCGCGGGGACTCTCACTTCGAGCATGCCGTTCACGTACGTGGCCTCCACCTGGGCGACGTCGACGCCCTCGGGGAGCGTGACGCTCCGCTGGAACGCGCCGTACGTGACCTCACGGACGAAGTACTCCTTGCCCGTGGAGTCATGATGGGGCTTCCGCTCTCCCTTGAGAGTGAGGGCGTTGTCCATCACGGACACCTCGACTGCCTTCGGATCCACGCCCGGCAGGGCAAACTGGATGATGTAGGTGCCGTCCTCGAGTCGCCCCTCCGCGGCGGGGAGCCACGACGCGACGGGCGGCGCGGTCTCATCCGTGGTGTCGTCGACGAACCTCCGAAACAGATCCTCGACGTGGTGGTGATGGAGATGGAACTTCTGGGTGAAAGGCGACCAATGCATCATGGTGGTCATGGCGCTGTCCTCTCTCTGTATCCTAGCGAGCATCGCTAAGATCCATGTGGCTACCTACACATGAGTATATAACATCTTTCAGATATTTATTTTATATTATGATATATACTGATCGAGGGAGAAGGTCGACGAAGTCAACCGGAGGGAGGTCGTTCGGTCCGGACACTCCACCTCTTGTGACGGTCACACACACCTGTCAGAGGGAGGCACCCGCACCATGGCGAAGGCACTGACGACGACCCTGCACCCGCTCCACGACCGTATCGTGGTCCAACGGATCGAAGAGGGAGAAGTCCGCCGCGGCGGACTCATCATTCCCGATAGCGCCAAGGAGAAGCCGCAGGAGGGCAAGGTCCTCGCGGTGGGCAAAGGCACGGTGACCGAGGACGGCAAGAAGATCCCGCTCGACGTCAAGGCGGGGGATCGCGTGCTGTTCGGCAAGTACTCGGGCAGCGAAGTCACCCTGGACGGTGAGGAGTACCTGATCATGAAGGAGGACGACGTTCTCGGCATTCTCAGCTCCTAGACTGCTCCGCCGCAGTTGATCGTCTGCACCCACTCGGGAGGAATCTATCCATGGCAAAGCAGCTCCTGTTCAACGAGGAAGCTCGCGCCGCCCTGTTGCGCGGCGTCAATGTCATCTCGCACGCGGTCAAGGTCACCTTGGGGCCCAAGGGGCGGAACGTCGTGCTCGACAAGAAGTTCGGCAGCCCGACCATCACGAAGGACGGCGTGGCCGTCGCCAAGGGAATCGAGCTCAAGGACCCCTACGAAAACATGGGGGCTCAGATGATCAAGGAGGTCGCCTCCAAGACCTCCGACCTGGCCGGCGACGGCACCACCACCGCCACCGTGCTGGCCCAGGCCATCTACCGTGGCGGCCTGAGGAACGTGACCGCCGGCGCGAACCCTATGGGGCTCCAGCGCGGCATCGACCAGGCCGTGGAGAAGGTGGTTGTGGAGCTGAAGAAGATGTCGAAGTCGACCAAGGACAAGAAGGAGATCGCCCAGGTCGCCACCATTGCTTCCAACAACGACAAGACCATCGGCAGCTTGATCGCCGAGGCCATGGACAAGGTGGGCAAGGACGGCGTCATCACGGTGGAAGAGGCCAAGGGGATGGAGACCACCCTCGAGGTGGTCGAGGGGATGCAGTTCGACCGCGGTTACCTGTCTCCCTACATGGTGACCGACCCGTCACGCATGGAGGCGCTCCTCGAGGACTGCCTCATCCTGATTCACGAGAAGAAGCTCGGCAGCATGAAGGAGATGCTGCCGTTGCTCGAGCAGGTGGCCCACGCAGGCAAGCCGCTCCTCATCGTGGCCGAGGAGGTGGAGGGCGAGGCCCTGGCCACGCTCGTGGTCAACAAGCTGCGCGGGACCCTCGCCTGCTGTGCCGTGAAGGCGCCAGGCTTCGGCGACCGCCGCAAGGCCATGCTCGAGGACATCGCCACCCTGACGGGAGGCAAAGCCATCACCGAGGACTTGGGAATGAAGCTGGAGAACCTCAAGCTCGCGGACCTGGGCAAGGCGAAGAAGGTCGTGGTGGATAAGGACAACACCACGATCATCGAGGGCGGCGGCAAGACGGGCGCCATCGAGGGCCGCATCAAGCAGATCCGGGTGCAGATCGAGGAGACCACGTCGGACTACGATCGCGAGAAGCTCCAGGAGCGGCTCGCCAAGCTGGCCGGCGGCGTGGCCATCATCAAGGTGGGGGCGGCCACGGAGACAGAGATGAAGGAGAGGAAGGCGCGCGTTGAGGACGCTCTGAACGCGACGCGGGCAGCCGTCGAAGAGGGTATCGTGCCTGGCGGCGGGGTGGCCCTTCTCCGGGCCTCGAAAGGCCTCGACAGCCTCAAGCTGTCTGGCGACGAGGCGACCGGTGTGGATATCGTACGGCGGGCTCTCGAGGAGCCAATCCGGCAGATCGTGCAGAACGCTGGGCTCGAGGGTTCGGTCGTGGTCGAGAAGGTCAAGGCGGCCAAGGACGTGGCGCACGGCTTTGACGCCGAATCGAACGAGTACGTCGATATGATGCATGCTGGGATCATCGACCCCACCAAGGTGGAGCGCATCGCCCTGCAGAATGCGGCCTCGATCGCGTCCTTGCTCCTAACCACGGAGGCACTCATCACAAATATGCCGGACGACGAGAAGAACGCTATGCCGTCCATGCCTGACGGCGGAGATTACTAGACCCGTACTCACGTAGCTAGGCGAGATCGGCTCACCGTGATCTTCCTCAGTGAATGGCCTCCGGGGGGAACGCCTCCTGGAGGCCGTAGGCCTGCCGGATTGTCTCGTCGGCTGCTAAACGTATTCGCGGATTGACGGAACCGAGGGAGCCTCGAATGGGACAAGTTTACACGTGCCCGAGTTGCGCCAAGAAGATCGAGGACGGGCAGGACTGGTCGCTCGTCTGGAAGCAGGGCGACGTCGAGATCCGAGCCCACGCGGAGGACTGCGCGATGAAAGCGATGCCCCGCTTTCACCGGGCGCTGCGGAGGCCCGCTTTGGGGACCGTGACGCCGAAGAAAAAGCGTTAAACACGGGATTCGCCACGCATGCACGTCACTGAATCAACTGCCCTCCACCCAGCGCCGGCTCTCCAGACGGTATAGCGGTACGACTAGCGGCAGCCTGCGGGCCGCCTCACTTACTCTTCTCTCCCCGGATTCACGAGTGGCGAGCAGCTTGACGTTGACGTGAGAGATACCGCCCTCTTCGTCCAGTGCGAAGAGGGCGTTTCGCGATGCACAGACGTGAATGCACTTCGCCATTCCTGATCCCCCGTGATGATTAATCTGTCGCCCCCTCTTTGCCCGAGCCCGGTGATGGCCCGCGACCGTGGTTCCCAATCTGTAGGGACGAGATGATCGCCCCCGTTGTGCTCGTCACATTCTGCCGGCCTGCAGCGTACGGCGACTCACGCTGCGGCGGACTCCGGACTGATGCATTCGCTGGCCCTTCCTCCCGCTCCCGTCCCGGCCCGCCCGGCTCCGGATGCGGCGGACCGCCTGGACCTGAGCTTCCACGTTGGCGAAGACGGCCCGGTCGCCGTCTCGCTTCAGCCCCTCGTCAATGAGCGCCCGCAACACCATCTGAAGACTCACCGGGCGTTTGAGTTTGCTCGTCGCCTCTCCGGCGAAGACCCGAGCCTGGTCTAGGAGCCCTTGGGGAATCATAAGAAGGACCTTGGTCTTGTCCTCGAACATCGCTACCTCCGCGTTTTGCCGGCTTGACCCGTCGCCCCGACGATATCCGGCTCTGTCGTGAGTACATGCGGATATAACATATCTCAGATATATATTATACTACGATATTACTGAGTTCAGAAGAAGATCGACGAAGGTGGCCGGACGGTTCGGGAACGAGGCACGAGGAGGACGTAGCCATGCGCCTCGCCGTGGGACTGTCGCACCGCCTCTCGTCGACGAAGGTCCACTAGGCGGGCGTGATGCACCGACTAGAGTCAGGGGTGAGGGGTCACGTGCTATTCGCGGGTCGCTTCGTGCGGCAAGATGGCGCGAGGGGGACTGACGCTCCGCCCGCTCGTCTCGGTGGTGCCCGAATCCTCCCCATCTAGGGGAAGCCTACCTCAAAGGGTGCTGCCCGTAAGACAGTGAAGGGGGACGTGACGTGATGACCTGATGTGATGTAGGTGAGCTGCAAGGCAGTGCAGGAGGAAGCGTCATGGATGTCGTTATGTTCCCATCGTGGTTTTCGGAGGAGTGCTGGCCGGCTGGCTAGCCGGGTTCGTCATGGAACGAGGCGGCTACGGACTGAAGTTGGACATCGTCCTCGGTGAGCCGAACAACTGGAGGACCAGCATGGATGAAATGACGTTCTCCCGACTCTTTGACAATCGTGAAGGCCCCTATCATCTGTACGACTCTCACAACCGGCCTTTGATTCGAGCGGAAACTGGTAAGTGGGTTCTCGCTGCGCTGCTTGACGATCAGGGTCAGCTTGTTTTCCTGGATGATCCAGGATGCCATGAGAGCTCGGTGCTGAAGAAGACGTTTGGGGCTAGGGAATGGTTATCCGACCCTATTTTTCCAAAGCCTTGCTCCTGCGGCGACGGTAGATGTAAAGGGCGCCTGGTCATTACGCTGCACGATTCGTTCGCTGGTCCTAATTGGAAGCTCACCTTTAGGGGCTAAGGCATGTGGACCGGAATCAGACCGAGGTCGTGAGCCGCGAGCTCGCTCTTGCCGTGGGGCGAGCGCGAGTTCAGCGGAGAGGCGCCTCTCGCGACCGCCGTTTGGGCGAGCTTGATCTGCTGTCCCGTGTATCCATTGACGATCAGCAATTCGCCTGCGGGCCTATCCGATCACCGGGGCCTGGAGAGATCTGGCTGAAGCGCATCTCAGCGGCGCTACGATCGTACCTTCGACGCGGCGGCCTCCTATCTCGGGCGGCCATCGGCGACGCCCGCTCCGGTCACAGAAACATACCGTCCAGCCGGATTGCATATCATCCGAACCCCACGGACGCAAGGGCAATGGCAATGGGCGTCTACGTCCTGAACTTGCGGTAGTCGACGGGCCGCTTCTCGACGAAGGCGTTACGCCCTTCCATCGCCTCATCGGTACCGTAATAGAGATTGAGCGCGGTGAGGGCGAACTGCGCCACGCCGGCGCGCTGCTCGGAGTCCACGTTGAACGACTGCTTGGCGAGGGCGAGGGCGGTGGGACTCTTGTCGAGGAGCTCGCGGCACCAGGCCTCCGTCTCGGCGCGCAGATCCTTGAGGGGGACGACCTTGTTGACCAGCCCCATCGCGAGCGCCTCCTCGGCCGTGTACTGGCGGCACATGTACCAGATCTCGCGCGCCTTCTTCTCCCCGACGACGCGCGCCAGGAACCCGGTGCCGTGGCCAGCGTCCACACTGCCCACGCGGGGCCCGGTTTGGCCGAAGATCGCGGTCTCCGCCGCGATCGACAGGTCGCACAGCACGTGGAGCACGTGACCACCCCCGATCGCGAAGCCGTTGACCATCGCGATGACGGGCTTGGGGATGTGCCTGATCGCGCTGTGCAGCGCCTCCACGTCCATCGGGCGTTGATCGGGCGAGTAGCCCCCCTGCCCGCGCTCCTTCTGGTCGCCGCCGGCGCAGAAGGCCTTGTCGCCGGCGCCGGTGAGCACGACGACGCCAACGGTCCGGTCCCAGCGGGCGTCCACGAACGCATCGGTCAGCTCGGCGACCGTGCGTGTGCGGAACGCGTTGCGCACCTCCGGGCGGTCGATGATGATCCAGGCCACGCCGTCCTTCTTCTCGTAGCGGATGTCGGTATATTCCATGATTGGTCTCCTCCGGTGGCTTCGGGACTTGGGTCAGGCCGTCGGCAGCTGATAGTCGCGGAACTGCTCGCGGAGCGTGAGCTTGTGGATCTTGCCGGTGGCGGTCATCGGCATCTCCGGCACGAACACGACGTCGTCCGGCAGCCACCAGATCGCGACGCTCGGTCGCAGGAACTCGAGCAACGCCTCGCGGTCGAGCCGGCTGCCGGGCCGGCGCGTGACGACCAGCAGCGGCCGCTCCTGCCACTTCGGATGGAAGGCGGCGATCACCGCCGCCTGCATCACCTCCGGATGGCCGCAGGCCGCGCTCTCCAGCGCGATCGAGCTAATCCATTCGCCGCCGGACTTGATGAGGTCCTTCGACCGGTCGACGATGGCGAGGTAGCCGTGGGGATCGATCGACGCGACATCGCCGGTCCTGAGCCATCCCCCGCTATCGAGCGCGTCGCCGGCGCCCTTGAAGTAGCCGGAGGAGACCCACGGTGACTTGACCCGGAGATGGCCGACCGCCACGCCGTCGTGCGGCAGGGGCCGCTCCTCGTCGTCGACGATGCGGACCTGCGCGCCGAACCCGGCGCGACCGGCCTTCATACGCTGCGCCAGCTGCTCCTCCGCCGGCAAAGCGAGACTGCCCGGGCGCAGGCTCGGGCTGGTGATGCCGAGCGCCTCGGTCATGCCCCAGAGCTGGTTCACCTCGATACCCCAGGCCGTGAACTTGTCGATCAGGCTGCGCGGCGCGGCGGAGCCTGCGGAATAGACCGTGCGCAGCTGCGGCAGCGTGCAGCCCTCGCGCTCCATCCAGTCGGTCAGCGAGAGCCACATGGTGGGCACGCCGCAGGTGATGGTGACCCGCTCGCCGTCGAGCAACTCGTACAGCATGGCCGGCTCGTAGTTGCGGCCAGGGAGCACCAGCTTCGAGCCGGTCATGGGCGCGACGTAGGGAAAGTACCAGCCGTTGGCGTGGAACAGCGGCGCCAGCGACATCAGCGTCTCCATGGCGCCGTTGCGCCCGCCCCGATACACCCATTCGGTGAAGAGCATCGACACGAGTACGCTGGACCGGTGCGAGTACACCACACCCTTGGGATCGCCGGTGGTGCCCGAGGTGTAGCAGATCGAAGACGCGCTGCGCTCGTCGAATTGCGGCCAGGCGTAGTCGTCGGACTCGGCGGCGAGCAGCTCCTCGTAGCAGAGGAGCGTGCCGAGCGTCGTGCTGGCCGGCATCGCCGAGCGCTCGGCCATCAGCACGAAGCCCTTCACCGGCTTGAGCCGCGGCGCGAGCTGCTCGGCAAGGGGCAGGGTCGCCGCGTCGATGAAGAGCCAGGCGTCCTCGGCGTGATTGACGATGTAGACGATCTGGTCGGGGAAGAGGCGCGGATTGACCGGATGCAGCACGGCACCAGAGCCGGATACCCCGTAGAACAGCTCGAAGTGGCGGTGCGTGTTCCAGCCGAGCGTGCCGATCCGGTCACCCGGCCTCACCCCAAGCCGGCCGAGCGCGTTAGCCAAACGCTTGGTCCGCCCATGTGCCTCGACATAGGTGTAGCGGTGGATCGTCCCGTCGACGCCGCGCGCCACGATCTCCGTCTGGCCGTGGAAGGTGGCGGCGTGCTGGATCGCGCTCGAGATCATCAGGGGCATGTCCATGATCAGGCCTGACAGCATGTCGTGTCCCTCCCTCTCCGTCTAGTGCCGCCCGAAACGAGGCGGCCGCTTCTCGATGAAGGCCTGCAGTCCCTCGCCCACGTCGCCGCCCATGGCGCACAGGATCTGGTTGCGATCCTCGAGGGCGATCGCCTCATCGAGGCTCGCATTGACGTTGGCGCCGAGGGCCTCCTTGGTGAGGCGGAGCCCGAGGGGGCTGGTGGCCAGCATGTCGTCCACGAGGACCTGGCCGGCCGCTTCCAGGCCCGTGTCCGGTACCACCTCAGAGACCAGCCCGATGCGAAGCGACCGCCCCGCGTCGACGAAGCGACCCGTCAAAAGCAGCTCGGAGGCAACGGACACGCCGACCAGCCGCGGCAGGAAATAGCTCGAGCCCATGTCGGAGCCGGAGAATCCGATGCGGATGAACGCGGCGTTCATCCGGGCGCTCTCGCCGGCGATGCGCACATCGGCGGCCAATGCGATGGAGAACCCTCCGCCGCA
>Ga0137363_10001673_pt1 | contig 12959 bp, 12 predicted proteins | sample MadtaG_FD_104800 | JGI IMG/M metagenome (GOLD analysis project Ga0137363, IMG submission 104800) | Vadose zone soil microbial communities from Angelo Coast Range Reserve, California, USA - Mad1_115_16 metaG | ecosystem: Environmental > Terrestrial > Soil > Vadose zone | place: USA: California...
ATGAACTCGGCGCCGACCATCTTCAGGTAAGGATCTTGCTGCTCTCCATGGGCGATATATCGATTCGCAAGGTCAGGGGTATCCGGCGGCGTATGAAACGTGTCGCTCGCCGCGTGCACGCCCGCGAATCCCATTCCATTCCTTATCGCGTCCAGCAGGGCCTGTTTGCCGGCCGGTGACATCGCTGGCTTGCCGTCCGTTCCCAAGGTCGTGAGATCTCCCGTCGTGAAAAACACCATGCCCGCATAGGAGTGAAACTCTTTCGAATCGAAAATGCGCCCGTCCTTCGTCACGCCGACTTTGAATCCATGCTTGTTCCCCATCTCGGTCACGGCGTCGTCCATGATGCTCGGTTTCCCGTCCACTCTTTTCACCACCGCATGTTCGAATCCCGACGATTTTGTGAACACCAGCACCGACTTATTCGACGCCCCGAGCAGCGGGCCCGAAAGCGCCAGTCCTGCACCCGTCAAGGTTGCCGTGCGAAGGAACTCTCTCCGGCTTGAAAACTCGTTCATGAAATCCTCCTCAAGAGTGCCCCCCAGGATGCTCGCAACCGGGAAAACTTGCAAACACGCGATCCGGCGTCCATCCCAGTTCTCTCATTCCCATTTCCGACGAATAATACGCTCCGCTGATCCACCCCTTCAAATTTTCGAAGTCTTTGTGCAGGTCACAATTTTCTCTTTCAGCGCTGCCTGACGAATCTTCTTTCGCCGGATGCGCCGACGCATCTGTCAGAAGCATGTCTTGCTGGCTCGCATCCAGGGAAGGGAATCTCTTTCCGAATCGCTTCTGCGACTCAGCTTCGAACGCCGCCAGCGATTCCTCGAATTTCTGCTTATGTTCCGCGGTATCCACGCTCAACAACAGATCGATAAACCGGTTCACCTGCGCCTTTGTCGAACCTGGCACAATTCTTTCAGCCAGTGCTGACAAAACTTCATCTTGCTGCGCGTTCAGAACCAGCGGCTTCCAATCGGCGGCCCCCAGTTTCCCCACTCCATCTGGAACCGCTTCATTTCTCAAAAGTTCATGAATCGGATGGGAAGCCGCCACCAGCCGCCATGCCGTCCCAGCGCCCGCTGCCCCGAGCAGCCGCCCCACCATCTCCCGCCGCGTGAGCTGCCCACCGACCCCGGCCTCTTCGTTGATCACCGGTAATACGCTCTTTGTTCCCATTGCAAATTCCTTAGCCTTCCGATTTCGCGCCGATGGTATCACCCACCAACAATCGTTCACAAGAACAACACGAATCCTTTCCTCTTCCTCGATTGACCTGCCTTCGCGCAGTTGCTAGCATTCGCTCCGGATTTTCATCTTATGCCTCAACAGAAGAACTATTCTTATGATGTTATCGTTGTCGGTTCTGGCGCTTCCGGGGGCTGGGCGTGCAAGCGCCTTACGGAAGCGGGCTTGAAGGTCGCGCTGCTGGAAGCCGGCCGCCCGCAGTCCGACAAGAATTTCAGCGAACACAAGCCCGTGTTCGAACTCAAGTACCGCGACCGCGCGCCTGAAATCGTCCGCAAGACCCGCCCTATCCAAGTCAAATTCGGCGTTTGCAACGAATATACGTTCAACTGGTTCGTCAACGATCTGGAAGAGCCTTATACAACGCCCGCCGACAAGCCCTTTGACTGGATGGGTCGCCTGCGCATGACGGGCGGACGAACTAACGTCTGGGGCCGCATCAGTCTGCGCTTCAGCGATTGGGATTTCAAAGCCTCCTCGTTCGATGGTTACGGCGAAAACTGGCCGCTCGGCTACAAAGACATCGAGCCGTACTACGATCTCGTCGAAAAATACATCGGGATCACCGGCTCCGCCGAAGGCCTCGAGCATCTCCCCGACGGCCAATTCCAGCCGCCCGTTCCGCTCACCTGCCAGGAAACTCTCTTCCGCAATCGCGTCAAGGAAAAGCTCGGCCGCACCGTCATGCCTGCGCGCTCCGCCAATCTCACCAAGCCCATCAACGGCCGCGGCCCATGCCATTTCTGCGGACCTTGCGAGCGCGGATGCATGACGCACTCTTATTTTAATTCCGCCTTCACCACCGTCGCCGACGCCCTCAACACCGGAAACTGCACGCTCATTTCGAATGCCATGGTCTACAAAGTCCTCATGGACACTGACCGCAACCGCGCCCGCGGCATTCTCTATATCGACCGCAACACCCGCCAGGCACGCGAAATCCACGCCCGCACCGTCATTCTTTGCGCGCAATCGCAGGAATCGGCCCGCATCCTGCTCAATTCCGCCACGCCGCAGTATTCGAACGGCCTCGCCAATTCCAGCGGCGTGCTCGGCCATTATCTAACCGCGCACGTTCGCAGTGGCGGCGGCAGCGGCGAATTTCCAGCATTTGGCGCAAGACCTTCTCTCGGCGGGCCCATTAAGCCGCTCGGCATCTATATCGCGCGTTTCCGCAACTTGCAGAACGCTCTGCCCTACAAGAAATTCCTCCGCGGCTTTGGCTACGAGGGCGAGTCATCGACGGAATTCAACTGGAAGGCGCCCGGCTTCGGCGAAGCCTACAAGAAGGCCCTTCTCGAGCCCCGCACCAGCATCGATATCACCGGCTTCGGCGAAGTCCTCCCGCGCTGGGACAATTTCGTCGAACTCGACTCCAGCGTCAAGGATATTTACGGAATTCCCGTCCTCAAAATCCACATGTCCGACGGCGAAAACGAACGCGCCATGATCCAGGACATGGGCGACTCCGCCGGAGAAATGCTCGAAGCCGCTGGGGCAAAAAATATTCGCACCTACGCCCATCCTTCCGCTCCGCGCTGGGCGCTTCACGAAGCCGGCATCGCCCGCATGGGCGCCGACCCGAAAAAATCTGTTCTCAATCAATTCCAACAAACCCACGACATCAAGAATCTTTTCGTCATGGACGCCTCCGGCTTCACCTCCAACCCCTGCCAGAATCCCACGCTCACTATCATGGCTCTCTGCGTCCGCTCCTGTGACTACCTCATGTCCGAGCTGAAGCGCAACGCCATATGAATTTTCCCGGTGCGCACCCTCCTCGAAACCGGACACACTTTCCCTCTGACCGCCCTTGCGGCGGGCGATTTCGTGCAATGACTCCGATTTTCAATTATTGTTTGCAGCGATTGCGGCGCTACTCCGATCGACCCTCAACCAACACGCACGTCGCGCCGTGCACAAGCAGGATTATCCGGATTGCCTCTGGTGGTCCTTTTCCGCTCCATCCAGCCAGCGCTCCAGCACCGCTTGTGAATCCGGTTCGATCTTCTGGAACCTAACTCCAGCACCCATATTCGGCTGCGAGTAAATGATATCTGACTTCGCTTCGAAGAACGAATCCCCCGCCGCGATTTTCACCAGCACCGACGTTCCCTTGGGGAACGGATTCATCATGTCCAAATAGCAGCCGTGCAGGCTCAGTTCGCTCACACGCGATACGATCCGCACATCCGCTTTTACTTCGATCAGCTCCGCGCTCGCGATGAACGAGTATCTAGGCGAACGTCTCTTCTCTAAGTATGCGATATCGGCCTCCGGCGGACTTCCCCGTACCACAATGGTACCTCTGATTGGCTGAATTTCGTCACCACAGGGTCTTAACCACTTTGGAACGCTCGGCCTTTTGCCTTATCCGGCGCATCGGCACTTGCCAGAATTCCAGTTTCGTTCGCCTTGCGCCTTCCACAAATCGAAGCCCTCCTGGGCGTCCTTCGATCGGGTCTCTCTCGATTCTTTCAGGCAACCCCTCGCCAGGTCTCCGATTCAGACTGGGGTAACGAGCAGTTTCCGAGATCTGCGGCGGGGAGCCGTGCGAGCCAGTCTCGCCTCCGCTGACATCGTTCTCCAGTGAGGTGTCGTCATGGGACGTAATCGTGGCCGTCTTCTCTTCTTTGTTTTCTCCGTCGGCCTGTTTTGGTCTTCCCTTTCCTCCGCTCAAGACCAGCCTGCGCCGCTGGACAACTCGGCAAGGCCCCCGAGCGCCAAAGAACTCAAGAAGCGCGATAAGAGACTTCTCAAAGAATTGGGATCGCAGGGCGGTGACTGGCTGAGGGACGAGGTGCCTGAAATTATCACCGAGGCAGAGCGCCTTGCCTTTCTCCGTCTCTCCACCAATGAGGAGCGCGAACAATTCATCGAAATATTCTGGCAAAAGCGCAATCCCGAACCCGACTCGCCCAACAACACGGCCCGCGAAGAGCACTACCGCCGCCTGGCCTACGCCGACGAACACTTTGCCTCCGGCATAGCCGGGCGCAAAACAGATCGCGGGCGCATTTACATCATCTGGGGTCCACCGGATGAAATCGAATCTCATCCCACTGGCGGTACCTACGATCGTCCTTCGGAACAGGGCGGCGGTTCCACAACAACTTCTCCGTGGGAGATGTGGCGTTATCGTCATCTGGAAGGCATCGGCGAAAACATCGAGATCGAATTTGTGGATACCACCGGTTCCGGCGAATACCACATCACGAGAGACCCCTGTGAAAAAGACGCTCTCGCGCACGTCCCGGGTGCAGGCTCGAGTCTGAGCGAGCTCCTGGGTCGATCCTCCAGGGCAGGTCGCTTCACAAACACCAGCGGAACCACTTGCCCCATGCCTCTCGGCGGCACGCCCCCAAGCATCGATGAATTCACAAATCTCGATCGCTACTTCCGCGTCCAGCGCCCGCCAGAACGCTTCAAGGATCTCGCTGAACTGGTCACCATCCGCGTCGTTCGCAGTCAGATTCACATGGACTATCGGACGGATTTTCTGCGTGTGACCAGCAACACCGTCCTCGTCTCCATCACCGTGCAGGTGCCCAATCGCGACCTCAGTTTCCAGAGCAAACAAGGCGTGCATTCCGCGGTCCTGAACCTCTATGGGCGCATCACCACGCCCGGTGGCGTCGTCGTTCAGACCTTCGAGGATGTCATCTCTCGCGATTTTCCTGAGTCGCTTTTCCAGTCATCACTGAATCTCTCTTCCATCTATCAAAAATCTGTCCCGCTCCGTTCCGGCCTCTACCGCCTCGACCTTGTCGTCAAGGACACGCTGAGCGGCAACCTTGGCGTGTTCAATACCGCCTTGCGTGTTCCGCGCTTTGAGGACGACAAGCTCGATGCAAGTTCCTTAATCCTTGCCGATCAGATCGAAATCGTCCCCTCCAGTCAGACCGGCACTGGCCAATTCGTTCCCGACTCTTACAAAGTCCGCCCGCGCCTCAGCCGGGAATTTTCGAGCATTGACAAGTTGGGCATCTTTCTCCAGCTTTACAACCTCAAACGAGACGAGACTTCGCACAAGACGAATGTCTCCGTTGCCTATCGCATCACTAACGACCAGCAGGAAATCTGGAGAGCCGTCGAAACCGCGGATCGTCTTCATCAAGGTGGCGAGCAGCTCACCATCGAACGTCTCATACCGGTGGAACCGCTCCTCCCCGGCCGCTACACCATTGAAGTAACCGCCATCGATTTGCTCACCAACGACACCGTCATCCGCACCGCGGATTTCACGGTGAAGCCGGCGTCGCCCCCGAAGCCTGCCGCAACGGTCCGCCCGCCCAATTCTTAACTGCTCGCATTATCATTCGCAAATGCCGGATCGAACCCGCGCTCATCCCTCCGGCCGCAGTTTTCTTATCCTCAACGCGGCGGATTCGATGTACTATCCCTGTTTCCTCGAGTCCCGTCTTTCCATCGAAAACAAAGGAGGGCATCCCATGTTCCGCAAGCTCATCAGCACCACTGACGATCTGGCCATCACCATCCTTCGCCTAGTCCTTGGTGTGGTGTTCTTCGCGCACGGTGCGCAAAAGGCGCTCGGCTGGTTTGGCGGCTACGGATTCACGGGCACCATGGCCTTCTTTACCCAACAGGCGCACATCCCCGCCGCCTTGGCGTTTCTGGCCATCTGCGCTGAATTCCTGGGCGGCATCGGCTTGCTTCTGGGCCTTCTCGGTCGCGTTGCCGCCTTTGGCATCGCCTGCAATATGGTTGTGGCCGTCACCATGGTCCATTGGCACTTCGGCTTTTTCGCAAACTGGTTCGGCAATCAAAAGGGCGAGGGCATTGAGTTCCACCTTCTTGCGCTAGCCATCACCCTGGCTATCATGATCAAGGGCTCGGGCGCGCTCTCCGTCGATCGCGCGCTCTCAAAACCTTGAGCGCAAGTGCTCTCCCTGGCCTTAGCCACAGCTCGCTCAGTGCGCCGCAGTCGCACTGCTGCCCAGGAACGCGACCACGGCCGTGACGAACTCGTCCGTTTTTTCAATCGGCGGTACGTGCCCGCACTTCTCAAAGCTGACCAGTTTCGCCCCGGCGATTCCCGCTGCGTAGCGTTCTCCGGCTCCGATCGGCAGCAATTTGTCTTGTTTCCCCCACGCCACCAGCGTCGGCACCTTGATACTCGCTAGCCGGTCGTCCAATCTCTCCGTCCCGAGAGCGGGATTCCCCAGCAAGCTGCGCACCGTGTAGCCGTCGTGCGCCGCCAGCTTGTCCGCGAAAATCTTGCGCAGCGCGTCTTCATTCAACCAACTCGTATCGTAGAAGACCGCCTCCATCAATCCACGCATCGCCGCCAGCGAACTGGGATTTAAATCCGGGATCGGCTTGTCCTGCTTCAGTCCTGCCGCATCTACAAGCACAAGTTTCTCCACCGGTATCAAGTGCGCTCCGCCGCCGATCTCCGCCACGTACAGCCCGGCGATCCACCCGCCCAGCGACTCGCCCACAAAGCTCGCCTTCTCCACTTTCAATTGCCGCAAAAACTCATTCAGAAAATCCACGTACGTTTGAATGCTGTAATCCAGCAGCGGCTTGTCCGATCGCCCGAACCCAATCTGGTCGGGAACCAGTAATCGGAATTTCTGCGCCATCGGCTCCAGCACCGGCAACCAATCTTCCTTGCGGCTCCCCAATCCGTGCAGCAGCACCACCACGGGCCCCGAGCCCACATCAAAATAATGGATCGCTTCTCCAAACACCGTGATCGTTTTGTCCGCCGGTTGCCCCTGGCCAGATGCCGGAACCGCAAGCACCGCTAACAGTAGGATGAGCCCGAATTTCATTTTTCCGCGCATGATCCCTCCTGCCCTTGCCGGCTCTCTTTAGCACAGCGCCGCCCCGAATTCCACTCTTGCCCTTCGCTGCCGGCTCCGCCCCTTTTTACGCAATTTTTACTTGCCCCAGCCGCACTATCGCTCTATAGTCCCCCCACTCGCGGTCATTTCCTATTCGAGGCGTGGAAGTCTGTCGCGACTGTTCCGATCGTCCCATCGGACAAAATTTGACGATTAACGCAGGAGGTTTCCATGCGACTTGCAGTTCTTGCTGCAATTCTCTTTGTTCCCCCCATGGAACTTCGCATGTGACCAATAGAAAGGACTCTATGACACGTAACAACTCTCGAAGTGCGCTTTGGATTGGCGTGCTGATTTTTGATCTTTTCGCGGTTGGTCCGGGCTTCGCCCAGACGGGCAAGTCGATTGGTCGCCTAAGCGCCGGCAAGGCGCACTTGCTCGGCGCTACGAACTTCACGAAAGTGGCTGGCGCGGTAACGCCTGACGCGACGGATCGTTTAGACCTGCCAAGCGACGCTGCAGGAGAGGCGCGCCGCCGAGAGATGCTGCACGCATTCGCGGCGGATCGCGCCAACCGTTTCCGTGCGGCGGCCGCTCTCGCTGCTCCAGTACAAATCCCGAACAACGTGGTGGGGCTACCTATTGCCGAGAACGAGTCGGGCACGCTAGGCTTCGCTGGCGTATCCAACTTCACGCAGGCGGCTGTCAACTCCGGCTTCAGCGTCGAACCGCCAGACCAGGGGCTTGCCGTCGGCAATGGGTACGTTCTCGAAGCGGTGAACAGCGCGCTGGCTGTGTATTCAGACAAGGGCCAGCTCCTGTCAGGCGTTGTACCCATCAACCAATTCTTCGGCCAGTTGCCCGAGAGCGATCCTGCCGCGCTGAATGTTGGCGACCCGCGCTGCCTCTACGACCAGGCCACCAACCGCTGGTTCGTCACCGCCGTCGGCTACTTCTTTGATGCTAAGGGCAACATAACGAGCAGCCAGCTATTGATCGCCGTGAGTACTACAGGCATCCCCACCGGCAGTTTCGTCGTGTACTCGTTGGATACGACACCAACGACGGCAGCGACTTCTTGACAGGCGACTGCCCCTGCCTCGGCGACCAGCCTCTCCTCGGCGCCGATGCCAGCGGCCTTTACTTGAGTACGAATGCTTTCGGCCAGCAATCGTTTGAAGGGGCACAGCTTTACATGCTGTCAAAGTCGGCTCTCGCGCACTTAGCAGCCGCCCCGCCTAACGTGCACATTGATCAGCTGAGCAGCGCTCTTGGCATGGAATTCGCCTTCAGCGTGCAGCCGTCATTCTCTCCGCCAACCGACCCGGGCGAGGCGGGCACCGAATACTTTGTCCAGGCGATGGGCGCGTTGCGCCTCGAGCAGAACATCGCGGTTTGGGCTCTCGGCAACACCGCAGCCATCGACACCGACCCGTCGCAGTTAACTCTCCAGCTCGCCGTACTTCCCAGCCAGGTCTACGCCAACCCCGTCTCGGCATCGCAGAAAGCGGGCTCGACGCCGCTTGCCGAACGAGCCGCCCGCGGGGGAGCCCCAGGTCCCGCCAACGAGCAAAACTTGGACGGCAACGACCAGCGCATGCAGCAAGTGATGTTTGCTGGAGGGAAGCTGTGGACTTCGGTCGGCACCGCCCTTACGAACCCTGGCTCGCCGGTGCTCGACGGCGCGGCGTGGTTTATTATCGATGTGAAGAATCCTTCTACCGGCTTGCAAGCGGCAATCTCCTCGCAGGGATATGTGGCGGGTCCAGAACATGCGCACCTCCTCTACCCGGCAGTCGGCGTCACGGCAAGCGGCCATGCGGCCATGGTCTTCACGCTGACGGGTGAGGACTTTTTCCCCACCGCGGCATACTGGTCGTTTGGCGGTGAGTCCATCCACATACTCTCGAAAGGGGTGCTTCCGCAGGATGGCTTTTCGGCCTACTTTTTCAATCGGCCGCGCTGGGGAGATTATTCCGCGGCTGCGGTTTCAATGGACGGCACGATCTGGTTAGCGACAGAAATGATCCCCGGCGGTCCGCGTAAGACGGCTGCTAACTGGAGTACTTTCATCGCAGGAATCAGCACTGGCAGAGACTCTTCGGGAAACCGCGGTACAAACGGGAAGTCGGGTCAAAAGTGAAGTCATGAAGTCGCCCGGCGGAAGTGGAGCGAACACTCCACCTCCGGAGGCACGCCGTCCGGCACCTTCGTAGCTCCCTTGGCTCCTTGCTTCGACGTGTTTGAAACACTGGCCCGTCGACCGAGGCTCGCCCACGCTCTCGAATTTTGAAAACACGAGCTTCTGATTCTTCCTCGATTCTCTGGCCTATCGTTCGAACGGTACCAATCAAATTATTGACTCGCGTCCGCTCGTCTGTGCTGCATTCGCGTCATGTTGCGAACCATCATTGTGCGAAGAGCACTTTCCCTCGCGCTTCTCTTCACCGCGGGCTGCCTGCTGGCCGCTGCCAAGGACAAAGAGCCCGCCCCGCGCTTCAACGCCACCACGACCACCGGCGAAAAATTCACCAACGACTCCATCAAAGGAAAGGTTGTTCTGCTGGAATTCTGGACCACCTGGAGCGGCTTCTGCGCTGACGAAGCCGCCTTCGTCGACAAGATCGGCCATGAGCTTGCTGGCAAAGGACTGATCCTTCTCGCCATCGACGTGGGCGAATCCAAGAAAACCGTCAAGAAATATCTCGACCAGCATCCCCGCAACTGCAAGCTGGTCATGATGGAGGACACCAATCTCGCCGCCATGTACCAGGCTAACGTCTATCCCATCTATGTCGTGATCGATCGCGATGGCTTCATCGTTGGAACTCAGCGCGGTGCCGGCGGCGAAGAAGCCCTCCGCAGACTCCTCGCCCGCGCCGGCCTCGAATCCGAATCCGAATCCGACTAGTCCCGCGCTGGTGTAGTGGCGGGTCTTCAGACCCGCGTCTTTTCCAGCCCTTGCCTGCCGTAGTGGGCGGGCTTGCCCCGCCCACCCTCGAATTTGGTTTTGCGCGGACCCTGTACGCCAGTGTTGCTGCCGTTCAGGCGCCTTGGGCGCGCGCCACTTCGCCGGCAGCGTGCTCCTGTTCGCCGAGACGCTCCAAACTGGACCGCCCTATGCCCCCATTAAGAACTGTGTCAGCATCCATCAAGATTCGCTCAGCGTGCATTTCACCTCTCCCCAGATCAGTCTCAGCTGCTACTGACCTCTGGTCACCAAGCGTCTCCCAGGCCGACGCATTGTGTGCCACCCTGAGGCTGACAATGAGCTTGATCACGAAGATTGCAACAGCGATACCTACGACCGACAAAAGCAAATAGAACAACATATTATCTCCTTGCCAAAATTATTTTTTCTGGGCGGGCTGGTTCATAGGAGCAACTTCTTAAGCGCTTGTAACGGAGTCGACGAGTTCTCTCCTCGACTTCCCGACAACTATCTCTTTAATAAGGATTATTCAACTTGAAGGCGGTTAGCCACTTGGCTAACTGCCTGGAGCCCCCTCAAAGTTCCCCCCTTCAAAGCAGGGCAACTACGCTGCCACATTAGACCACTCCCGCTAAGAGCCTGAGCTATTGCAACTTAGCCCGGCCGTTCCAATTTGGCATCCGGTAATCCACCGGTACTAGTTCTTGCAAAGTTTACGTGAACAGGCACTTTTTGGCGCACTTGCGAGCTCGTGTAACGAAGACAGTTCTGCTATTTTCGCCGAACTCCTGTTCGCCGATCCCACTTTGTTGACTATGTCGGAGTGCTCTCTCGAATTCTGTGTAAGGCATTTTTTCCGCCGAACCTTGGCCACCATGGGACTATAATTATTCCAACGCTCAGGAGGTGCCTGCCATGACCAACCGGCTCACACTCGGCGCGGCTCTCTTGCTCCTCTCCTTGTCCGTGGCGAAGTTGCTCTTCGCCCAAGGAGCTGCACCATCCGGTTCGCAATCAAAAGCGCCTATCACCGGCGAAGACCGGGACCGTTTACTCGCCGCGGGAAAGAAGCTATTCGTCGAGCGCTGTGCTAAGTGCATGACGAGCGCGGAGATAAGCCTCTGAATACCGGCCTTCCCCTCAGCCAGCGCGAACTATCCGTCGAGCAACTCGCCCGTGTCGTTTCCGGGCGCCTCAAGGATTCTCCCGACGAGGATAAACGCGCCGTCACCCTCTACATCAGCACGCTCTTCACCAAAAGGTGATTCCCTCACCATCCGCTAGATTGGCTAGGCGAGGCGGCCTCGTCCACCACAGATGCGGAACCCTTTTTTTCCGGCCCTTTCAACTTTTAACTTCTAACTCTCAACTCTAGACCAGCCCTTACCGCAATCATTCTCCTATGGACGATTGCAGAAGCGCGCTCTTGCGTCGATATTCTCTGGGTGCTAGGCCCATCTCTCGTCTAAAGACACGACTGAAGGAGCTTTCCGATCCGTATCCAATGGCTGACGCCACCTCAGAAAACGATGTATTGTTCGAGCGAATCATGGCGCCTGCTTTGTGCATCCGCCACCGCGTAAGGTATTCGAGAGGAGTCTGGCCCAAAACGGTTCTAAATTTTAAGGCAAAAGCAGACCTCGACATGCGTGCTTCGCGCGCTAGTGACCCAACAGACCAGCTCCTATCGATGGCGGAATGCATTGCACGTATGGCTCTGCTGAGATGCTTGTCTGACATGGCCGCTAGCCAACTCTTCGGCGGAGCCGCGGAGCTGCTTGCGTAAGCTCGAATGGCGTAGACAAACAGTGATTCATAAAGACAACTGATCAAGCGCGATGAAGCTATACCGGGCTCGGCCGTTTCTGACGCCAGAAGATCCAGCACGGATTGAAAGGCGTGACTTCGATTTTGCTCAAGCCGCAGGTGCAAATGACGCGGCAGAATCGTGGAAATGAGCGGGGCCTCGAATGCACTCATGCCAAACGACCCGCTCACCAAAGTGGCGAGCGCGCCGCCTCCTCCGTAATGAATCACGCAATCCACTTCCAATTTTCTTAATTCGCGGTAATCCACGACGCGGGAACGCGGATGATCCACTATGGTAAACGCCTCATTGCTGAGAATGAAAATGAAAACATCGCCGGCGGAGAGCGGGATGGCCTGCCGCTGGTTCTTGAATTTCAGAACCGCCGATCCGCGAACCATTAACCCGAAGCGTATCCGCGGAACTGTGTCTCCCGGGTAGTGAAAACCCCAGGGGGCTGTCGCCTCCATACGCGTATAAATCGCATCCTGAATTCTCATCGATCCAAAGATTTCAGACAGCGGGTCCAGGCGATGTCCAAATACTGGACGATCGGTCATGTTTTTCGGACGGTTGGCGCTCATAAGTCCCATTTTATTGCATCTATCCTCCGTGTGCCAAATTGCGGCTGAAGAAATACGCGTGAGCGTGACTGCAACCAAATTCAAGGAGAACAACGAAGATGTCCATGAAAAATCGTGACGTGTCCAACATGAAACGTAGACTTGTATGGATTTTGCTCTCCCATTCAGTCTTGGGCTTCACGGGCATTCCAGTACGCGCACAAGATACTGGATCCGAAGAAAAACCCTTAGTTATAGAGTCTGGCAATGATTTCCGTGCCGCGCTCGAAAAAGGAGTACGTCTCAAAGCCGTAGGGCAGCCCATCACCGCAAAGCTGCTTGAGCCGGTCTACGCCGGAGAAGATCTCGCGATCCCGGCAGGCTCAACGATTAAGGGACATGTTTCTGGAATTAGTACGGCTCCGATACGCAAGCGGGCCGGAAGGCTCCTAAATGGCGACTTTACCCCGCCTAAGACGGCGCACGTGACGTTCGATCAACTGGTGCTTTCCGATGGAACGATGGTGCCGATTCACAGTGATTCCGCCGTCGGCCTCGGCCGCGTGGCGAATTCGCGATATCTGCCCAAGGCACAG
>Ga0137363_10001682_pt1 | contig 12936 bp, 12 predicted proteins | sample MadtaG_FD_104800 | JGI IMG/M metagenome (GOLD analysis project Ga0137363, IMG submission 104800) | Vadose zone soil microbial communities from Angelo Coast Range Reserve, California, USA - Mad1_115_16 metaG | ecosystem: Environmental > Terrestrial > Soil > Vadose zone | place: USA: California...
CGACCAGGTAAAAGCCGGCGAAGTAAAGCTCCTAAACGTAGAAGGCGTCGACCTCTGGCGCGAACTCGGCCTCGTCTACCGCCGCGACCGTAGCCTCCCTCGCGCCGCCCAAGCCCTAATCGCCGTAATCCGCGAACACAAAAAATTCCCCGACACCGCCTCAGCCGCCGCCTCCGACTAACAAGATCTGTCGGACGGGATCGTGAGTGCACCTGAAACGGCGCCGGCGCCAATTTGCCTCTTGAACTCACCGGCGGCCGAGTCTAGTATTCTGTCTGGGAAAAGTTTTACTCAGCGGCGGCCATGGGCTGCCGTTTTTCGTTTGGGGCGACAGGACGTGCTCTGAAGGTAATTCCGGGACCAGCTGAAAGAGCCCTCGCCGCGGAGTCTTGCCCAGTTTTGGTGCTGCTGCAAGCTGTTTAGAATCAACGCTTAAGAATCGTTCTGCAAATGTTGATTCTAAAGAGCTTACAAAAACCATAAGTCTTTTAGAAACAACACTTACAAGAAAAAAGGGGAGAGGGGCACAGGTCGGTCGCTGCGCTTGCCTAGCTTCAGAATTTGGCATGGCTGCGAGCCAAGCCTTCGACGGGCTCTCACTACTTACTTTTCTCAGTGGACGTTGAAATCCAGGCTCGCAATCGATCTGTTGATGACATTTTCCTGGATCTGAATAAGGTCATTGTCGGCGTAGGTCATGCCGAGCACCGTGAACACATCGGTCCCTCGAGAAATCACCACGAGCATTCCAGACCAATCGTGCCCGTCCGCCATGCCGCGATAGTGATACTCGACCGCCGGCAACCCGCCAACCACCGTCTTCCTCTGCGAAATTCTCCGGTAGTTGTCGTAGATTTCGCTCAGTCGCTTTTCGACGGTCGCTGCCGCCGGCTCCAGGGCAGTTTTCGTTTGTTCTTGCCCGATCACCAGAAGCGTCGACTGGTTGTACGTGCCCAATGCCACGATCGCGTCCGGCAGCGACTTCCGCGCCTCATCATTCAATTCCCAACTCGGCGCTTTGTACATCTTGAAGCCGTGCGTGTAATTCGTGTACAGATTCCCCTGAATGTCTTCGCGGATCGCTGGAGGTTCCGGCTCTTTTGGTGCCGCAGGCTGCGCTGCGGATGCCGCTAGTGACGGAGCTGGTGCTCCTGCGGGTGTCGTGAGCGTAGGGGCTACCGCATTCGTCTTCGCGCCCGCAGGAACTTCCGGCTTTACTGCCGTGTCTGTGATCTTTGGGGCTGCCTTTGCGCGCTTTCCACCCGCTGGTTCCGTAGATTTCGCGCTGGCATTCGTCGTTGCCGTCGTTCCCTCGGCTGACGAAGCCACCGCCGGTTCTGCCTTCGGTTCCGCACTCGTAGCTGGATCTTTCTTCGCTGCGGGCGTCTTATCGGTTTTCGGCGTTTCGCCGGCCGGAGTGGACGGGACTATTGACGCGATCTTGTCCTTATCCACGAGCACATATCCAAAGTCCGTTTTGACTTTGAACATGTTGTCTTCGTAAGCCACGATCACGCCATACAGCTTCTTGCCGTCCTTTAACCGAATTTCATCTGCCCGCGCCACAGTGGCCGTGGCGCACAAGGCCACAAGCAAAGCCGCAACGCAAAGGCAGCCGCGCTTTTTCTGGACCGCCAACGCCGCAACGTTTAGGGAGCCGCGCATTTTGGGGACAGCCATATTTTCAGTATGGGGTCGCCGCCACAGCCTCGCAACCTTCACGAGCGCGGTGGTGTCCGCCGTGTTACCTCCGCCAGCAGCACGCCAATCCGCCGCGCCAGGCGCTCCACCTGTTCGATGGACTCGCTCAACCGCGCCCGCAGCGGCTCCGACAAGTTCGCGTGCGTCTGCTGCATCGCCAAAGCCTCTGCGATCACGCGCAGCTCTTTCCGATGCCGCGGATTCAACCGTTCCCAAAGCCGCCGTTTCGCGCTCCGGTTCTGGCCCAGCCACTCTTCACCCGTCCCGGCAGGCCGCCCCGCTTCCGGCTCCGTCGAGGCGGTCGCTGCCGCATTTTGTTTTTTTATCCGAAATAGCACTCTTTGCAACTCCGCACCGTCGTATTTGGAATTTTGCCCGAATCATGGATCATCAAGTGTTTCGCAATCCCCGGCACGCCGGCTCTCTGAGAAATGTAGCGCAGGGCGTAGCCTGCGGCTTTTTTCACGAGTCACGGATCGCCAGTCACGAGTCACCAGTCACTACTTCAACGCCTCCATCCGCTCCCCATTGATCTGCCCGCCCACTTCGACACGACCCGTCACGCGCATCGCCCGCGTCTCAAACACCAACCCGCCATAACGGTCATAAGCATCCGGAAAAAGCACCACTTCATACAACCCGCGCTGATCCTCCAATGTCACAAACATCATGTTCCGGTAATTCTTCGTCCCTACGTGCCGGTAAGTCACCACCCACCCGCACAACGTCACCCTCTTGCCCCGCAATCCGTCCAACTCGTCGCTCCACAGCTCGCCATTTCGCGGGAAAAAATCCAGCGGGTGCCCGCTAACGCACACCTCCAGAATCTCCCGCTCGTATCGCAGTCTTTGCTCTTTCGTGTACTCCGCCGTCGGCATCCCCGCAAGCGTCGCCCCAATCTTTTCCTCCGGTGTTGCCTCCGGGAACAGTGGGACAGGCATTCCTGCCTGTCGCTTTTTTCCTTCTCCATCTTGCGTTTTCTCCAGCTTTGTTTCATGAAAAGAAGATTCGACAGACAAGAATGTCTGTCCCACTTTTGCCTGAAGCAAACTCCATCGCCACAGCATCTCTGGCCGGGTCATTCCGCGCGCATTCTCATCCGCTTGATCACCCACCTCATCAAACGCTCCGCATTTAATCAGTGCTTCGATCTCGTCTTTCTCCACCGGCTTGTCCCGGTTCCATGGGGGCACGCGCCGCAGAAAATCCGCCAGCGACCGAAACGCCCCATCTTCTTCCCGCGCCCGCACAATCGCCGTGATCGTCTCGACGCGCAGCCCTTTCACCTGCATCAGCCCGACGCGCAGCGCGCGCTTCCCATTCGCAAGCAAAGGTGCGACAGACATCCTTGTCTGTCGGATCTCCGCTTCCGCCGTGTACTCCATCCGCGAATGATTCACCGACGGCAGCCGCACCTCGATCCCCCAGCGCTTTGCCTCTTCGACATACGCCGACACGTGATAAAAGCCCGCGCCCGCGCTGCACATCGCCGCCAGAAACTCCGCCGGGTGATGCGTCTTCAAATACGCCATGCGATACGAAATATCCGCGTACGTCGCCGCATGTGCTCTGCAGAAACCGAAGCCCGCAAATTTTTCCACCATCATCCAGGTCTCTTCTCGTTGTTGCGCGGTCAGCCCCATCATTCCCGAGGCCAGCAGAAACTTTCTCCGCAATCTCTCGAGGTCGCGACGGCCGGAGTATTTCGCGGACGATCGCCCCATGATGTCAGCTTCGGCCAGCGACATCTCCCCAGCCACCTGCGAAATCCGCATCACCTGTTCCTGGAAAATGCATACGCCCCGCGTGTCGCCAAGAATGCTCTCGAGCGCCGGATGCGGATATTCAATTTCCTCCTCGCCGCGCAGCCTTTTTATGAACAATTCTTTCGATCCGTACTCCGCCGCTCCCGGCCGGATCAGCGCCAAAGCTTGCGCCATTTCCTCGAGTGTTCGCGCCTTCATCATTCGCAGCAGCCCGCGCATCGCCGGCGATTCGATCTGAAACACGCCCATCGTTCTTCCCGCTGCGATCACGTCGCACGTCGCAGGATCGTTCTCCGGTATCGCGTCAAAATCAATTTGTCGCGGCCTCGGGCACGGCGTCACGCCGTCCGGGGCAACACGGTTTTTTTCTTTTACCTCCTTTACTTCCTTTATCTCCTCCACCTCTTTTTCTATGTTGTCCAGTGCCAGCGACATCGTCGTAAACCCGCGCTGCCCCAGCAGATCCATCTTGATCAGTCCGAGCGCTTCGATCGCATTCATGTCGTACTGCGTCACGACAATCCCTTTCGTTGCGCGCTCCAGCGGCGTCAGCCGGGTCAGCGGCCGCGCGGAAATCACCGTACCGCACGGATGAATCCCCATGTGCCGCGGCGCGTCATCGAGCCGCAAAGCCACTTGCAGAATCGTTTTCCACGGCTCGTCGTCGACCGGTAAATTGCGGCACTCCGGCAAATTGCGAATCGCCTGCAAAATCTCGCGCACCGGTCGGTGCGGCAGCCGCTTGGCAAAATGGTTCACTTCGCCCGGCGGCACGCCAAAGACTTTCGCGATTTCGCGGATGGCCAGCCGCGCGTGCATGGTCACAAAACTTCCAATCATCGCCACGTGCTCTTCGCCCCAGCGTTCATACACGTAGTCGAGCAATTCATCGCGCCGCGCGCCGCAAATGTCGATGTCGATATCCGGGCAATCGCCGCGCTGCTCGTTCAAAAATCTTTCAAAGTACAATCCCCAGCGCAACGGGCACACGCACGAAACGCCCAGGCAATACGTCACCATCGAACTCGCCGCCGAGCCCCGCGCCACGGCCGGAATCCCGCGCCGCTTGGCCTCTTCCACGATCTCCCACACCAGCAAAAAATACGGTGCGAGGTGCAGCTTCTCGATCACGCCCAATTCGTGCGTCAGCCGAGACAATACTTCAGGCCGCAGCGGGCGGTAACGCCGCTGCGCGCCGGCAAAGCACAGCTTCCACAAATACGAAAACGCGGATTCGCCTTCTGGGACTGGAAATTCCGGAAAGATCGTCTTGTGCAGCGTGAGCTCCAGATTGCAGCGCTCCGCAATGTCCAGCGTTGCGCGCAGCAGTTCTGGATGATCCGGGAAGAGTTTTTGCATTTCCGCCGCTGGTTTGAACCAGGCCTCGCCGGTGGTGATGTCCGGCGCCGCGACCGTCGTCAGCAGTCCGCCCGTCCGCACCGCATTCACCGCACGGTGATGTAAGTGCTCTTCCGGCCGCAAAAAATAAACATTGTTCGTCGCCACCAGCGGCACACCGAGCTCGCGTCCGATTTGCTCCGCCTCGCGCAGCGTTCGCCCGTCTCCCGGAGACAAATGCTGCACCTCGATCCACACTCGGTCGCCGAAAATATGCTTGAGCCGCGCGAAGTGACTCGTGACTGGTGCTTCGTGACTGGTGCCAGACAATTCTTGCCGCAGTTCGTTGGCAATGGTAGGGGCACGGCACGCCATGCCCGCCACGCGTGGCGTACCATCTTCAAAACGGGCACGATGTATCGCGCCCCGGCGGTCGCTTGCGTCGTACATTCGCGCCCGCAATGGACACAGCGCAATCACGCCTTTGGAATGCTCCGCCAACTCCTCCAACGTCACGGGCCGCTCTTCATCCTCAATCGGCCGTCCGCCATCCTTATCGGAGCTTTTGCTTTTCGCCAACTCCGTCGTCCCCAAACGCTGCAGCGTCACCAAGTGGCACAAGTTGCTGTACCCCTCCATATCCGCGGCCAACAGCACCATCGCCACACTCTGCGAATTTCGATTTTCGTTTTTCGAGGTTCGAACTTCGAAATGCGAAACACGAAATTCGACGTCAATCACCACTCCCACAATCGGCTTCACTCCAGCTGCCACCGCCGCTTGATAAAACGGCACGGCCGCATACAACCCATTCGTATCCGTCAGCGCCACGGCAGGCATGTTCTGCGCGACCGCCGCCGCAATGACCTCTTCCGGCGGCGCCACGCCCCGCAAAAACGAATAGTGGCTATGACAATGCAAATGTACCAACACGGAAGCCTCAATCCGAGAGAGAAGAAGCTGATGCCCGCCGCAAGGCGGGCATTTTGTATCGTCAAATCAGGGTAGGGAACAGGAAGGGAAACTCAACAATTTGGTTCTTTTGTTCTTTGTAGGGGCGCAGCATGCTAACCCCTACTTGCACAATGTCAACACTCTGCAGCTCAGGCCGTTAGACCTGAAGGTCTTTCTTCACCGCGATAAGCACGGCGTCGATAGCACCAGTCCGCCGGGTTTGGTGGCGTAATGCGCGCGGAGTTCGAGGCCGTTGCCGTAGAAGACGGCGTTCCAGCCGTAGCGGCCGCGGACGGAATCGAGGCCGCGGTTCAAATACCAGCGGCGGTTTGCGTCCATGTCGAAGAGTTCATGTTGGCGACGGTCGGCTTCGAGATTTGTCACGTTTACGCCTATCAGGCGGACGGCGACGCGCCGCATGAATAATTTTGCAAAAAGTTCTTTTGCTTCCGCGAGCAGCTCGCGTTCGTCATTGGACGGGCGCGTCAATCGCACTGTCTGGTGCGCTGAAAAATGGTCCACATACCGGATTCGCAGCCCCATCGTGCGCGCTTGCCGGCCGTACCCGCGTAGCGTCGAGCCGACCCGCTCGCTCAAATATTCGATGAGCCCGCCGAGAAACTCTGTATCGATCGTTCCGCCTTCGATCGTCGTTTCGCGCGACACTGACTTTGGCGTCGAGGGCATCATCACTTCGCGCCCGTCGAGCCCACGCGCGCGTTCCCAGATTTGTCCGCCAATCACTTCGCCAAACGCGGCCTCCAGAGCCGCTCGCGGCACCAGCCGCAGCTCTCCGATCGTCGCAATTCCACGCTCCGCCAGCATGCCCGCGTGGACATGCCCAATCCCGTGCAGCTTCTCGACCGGCAGCGGCGTCAAAAAATCTTCTTCTGTTCCTGGCGCAATCATGCGGAAGCCTCGCGGGCGCTCGAGCCGCGACGCAATCGATGCAACCACTTTCGTCCGCGCAGCGCCCATGCTCACGCTCAGTCCCGTTTGCTCCAGCACTTCCGCCTGCACGCGCCGCAGCGCCGCCTCATAATTCGGGTACAGCCGCTCTGTCCCAGCGAAATCCAGATAGAAATCGTCCAGCGCCGCCGTCTCGACCGCGGGTGTAAACGTCTCCAGAATCCGACGCACGCGCTCCGCAAAATCCGCGTAGTGCTCGTACTGTCCCGGCACGACCACGGCCTTCGGGCAAATTCGCATCGCCTCGCGAAACGTCATGGCGGTTTTCACGCCGCACATCTTTGCTTCGTAGCTCGCCGACGCCACCACGCCACGCCCGACCAGCACCGGTTTGCCGCGCAGCTTGGGGTTGAGCACCTGCTCGACTGAAGCAAAAAACGCGTCCACATCCACGTGCACGATGTTCGGAATCGCCCTGGAGCGCGGCGCGTCAGCTCCGCGGCCTTTCTCTTCACGCGCCTCTTCGCGAAAAGGACTGAAGGGCATCGCCACTGCTGGGAATACGTTTTCGATACAGACGTCCATAACGGCTCCTGACAAGGAAACGGACCGAGTACAATCTTTTCGGGAGTCGAGGGATCTCTCTTTCGAGCTGACCCCTCACCCCGCTTAGGGCTCGGAATTTTCAACGAGCGACGCCCAGTTCGTGAGAGCCAAAAATGGCAATGGAGCCGAACGCCGCCCGTTTCCCGTTTCCTCTACCGCCCCGCACTATAGGAGAACAAAAAGCGAAAGTCAAGAGCTTTTCAGATAGGCGTAGTGGGTCAATTTCCGGTAACCCTAACCAGCGTTGTCCCCAAGGGGCCGTGAAGTTACGCTTTCGCTTGTGTACCAAATTGAACAGAACGATTTCGGTTTCGGTGCAACGCTGAACGAATCCCTATGAAGACTGTGCGGAAAGAGTCAGGCGAAGCGTGTCATTTAGTCCGCGTTCTCGTCGTTGATGATTTCGAACCAATTCGGCAATTCGTCTGTGAAACGCTGGGGAAAAGACCGGACTTGCAGGTTGTGGGCGAAGCCTCAGACGGATTAGAAGCGGTTCAGAAAGCGGTGGAGCTGAAGCCGGATTTGATTCTACTGGACATCGGTCTCCCAACACTAAGTGGAATCGAAGCCGCTCGACAAATCGGCAAACTTGCCCCGGAATCCAAAATAATTTTCTTGAGTCAGGAGTCTTCTGCTCACGTTATGCAAGAAGCTCTTCGTTTGGGGGCGTGGGACTGCGTTGTGAAAGCGAAGGCCGGAAGCGGGCTGCTCGCTGCTGTGGAAACAGTCATTTCTGGAAAGAAGTTTGTCAGTAGCAAATAGGCAAACTTCATTTCAACTCGAAGCCTCGCCCGGTGGGCGTAATGCAACAACGTCAACACTCCACTAACCGGCTGAGGCTCCTTTTGTCCCAGTACCCCTTGCAAGCAACGCCAATTCGGATTCCGGGATCGTAAACTGCGAGAAGCCGCAATCGAAGCGGACCAAGAGGTTCGGGAATACCCAGACGCCAGGTTTGTCCAGATTTTTGAGGTCGGAGAAGGAGAAATGAATGACCATCTCACCGACAAATTCCGCCTCATTACCGGACCCATATAATAGGCAAGACATAACCGCCTCCCAGGGGAACGGAGGACTCATGGGACATTCGAAGCCCGCTACGCGCCTTTGCCCGACCCGACCAATCAAGTGGAATCGCCGCCGAGATCACTTGGTTTGAAGTCCGGCAACCCGGCTTATCTCCAAACGGCGAGGATAGCGCCCATGGCAAGGTAGCAGGCCAGTTGGTATCCCGTGTTGATGGCGAAGAGCTTCATGCTTTGTTTCATGAACAGGACACCGGTCAGTTGCACCGTCGCGACGAAACCAAGCCAAACGTGAAAAGCAACCAGCAAGCCCAATTCGAGGCTTTGTACGTGGAGCCAGTGAAAAAACAACGCCAGGATGAAGGCCGACACCAGACTGGCAATGAAGGCGCCAGAATAGGCGGGGCCGGCACTCTTCTGCATCTCTTGGACTTTGGCTTTATCATTTGGGTCATAGCCCATTTCGCGCATCCAGGACTTCGCGAAAAGTATTGGTGAATACCACAGGAAACCAACAACCATCGTGGAAATCGCGGCGACAAGAACGGCGAGCAGGTTGAGATTGTGCATATGCACGGAGGAGCTCCTCTGAGTTAACGGCGGGAATAGGGTGAGCCACATCCTATGCCGAGTTTCAGCCGGACGCAAAGGAAGACGATGGAAACCATTTGAAAAAAACAGCTGTTTCCGAGAACAAGCCCTCCGAGTGGTGTCGTGCGGCAACAATTTGAACCTGCTGGTGTCCTAGGCTAGACTTCGCGGCAATCGCCCTCCGGAGAGGTGGTTTACCATGCGGAACCTTGTGATTCTGTTTTGTTCTTTCACTGCTATTGCGGTCTGCACTTTGGCACAGCAGAACCCTTCGAGCAGCGGAAAAAACAGTCATACTACCCTCGAATACATGGGAGCAGCGGGATGGAGAATCACGGACGGCACGACCGTCATTCTCATTGATCCCTATCTTTCTCGCATACTTGGGCCGCCTCCGCCCCTTGCACCACCATATTCACGACTGCCGGGAGACACGCGGCCTGTGTACGGGTGGAATGATGTCGCCGTACCGGATGTGTCGGCCATCGACTCCCACGTCCCGCGGGCAGACTTCATCCTCGTGACTCACACGCATTACGACCACGTTCTGGATGTTCCTCATATCGCCGTGAAAACTCACTCTCTGGTCATCGGAACCGAGAGCACGGAAAATGTAATGCGAGCCTACAGCGTGCCCGAAGAACAATTGATTACCGTGCGTGGCGGAGAGGATTACGACTTCGGAGCTTTTTCGGTGAGAGTGATTCCCAGTCTTCACAGCCCCCTGGACCATAAACGCTATTTCAGCTCCGAGACGGCTCCGGCAGGCATGAAAGCTCCATTGACCTTGCTACAGATGCACCCCGAGGGAGGTACGCTTGCCTACTTGATTCGTTTCCGCGGGCATAAGATTCTCGTGTTTGGCGGAATGAACTACATCGAGCGGGAGATCGAAGGATTGGATCCGGACGTGGTTCTCGCAGGTGCCGCATCCTCTCGAAAGGAAATTTACGATTACAGCGGCCGACTCATGCGGGACCTGCATTTTCCGCCGCTAGTGCTCCCAACACATTGGGACAACTTCTTTGCCCCCTATGGAATTTCTCAGCAGCCTTCCGTGGACGCACTGCAATCCTTCGTACGGGAGATTAAAGCGGCTTCGCCGAACACGAAGGTAATCGTGCCGAAGTACTTCGAGCCGATTCCGTTGGAACCCGCGGCGAAATGAGTACGCGAGAATGAAATAGTCCTGGCCGCGTATTCGCGCCACAGCATTTCACGGCCGCGCTCCCTTAAGAACTTCTGCATCTCTCGCTTGCCTCGCCGCCACCAATCAGGGAAAATTCCGCTTGACCAGCGCTCACGGCTAGACCGCTCTTTCTTAGGAGGCACCATGGCAACGCCGCAACAAGCACCGCTGCATTCTGTTCGTTTTCCTGGCGAAAGCGACACCTACCGGGCCGCGCGCAACGAGTTGCTGCAAGCGGAGATGGCTTTGCGCAAACAGATTGAAAACGTGGCGGAACTGCGGCGTAAGCTCCCTCTGGGAGGCGTGGTGCCACAGGACTATGTCTTCGAGGAAGGCGCAACGGACCTCAGTGATTCCTACGCCACGCGTACAGTGCGCATGTCGGAACTCTTTCAGCCCGGCAAAGATACGCTGGTCATTTACAATTTCATGTACGGACCGGAGATGAAATCAGCCTGTACGTCGTGCACGTCCATTCTGGATGGACTGAACGGCACCGCGCCGCATATCCTGGACCGCGTGAATTTTGTAGTCGTCGCTAAATCTCCGCTTGAACGCATTCGCACGTTTGCGAAGGGGCGCGGCTGGCGCAATCACCGCCTGCTTTCCTCCGCTTCCAATACGTATAACCGCGATTACCATGGCGAATCGGCCGATGGGAAACAGATACCAGCACTGAATGTCTTCTTGCGGCGCGACGGTACGATCCGCCATTTCTACCAATCTGAACTTATGTTTGCGCCCAAGGAGCCGGGGCAGGATCCGCGCCATGTGGACATGATCTGGCCGCTGTGGAACCTCTTCGATTACACGCCAGAAGGCCGCGGCGAGACGTGGCGTCCGAAACTGTCCTACTAGGAAGTGACCGTTCGTAGGCACAGCCGCGGGAGACTACGGCGGTTGCTTTCTACTCTCGGAAAAAAGTAGTTGCGGTTGCCGCCGTCGTACTTACCTGTGCGCAGACAGCAGCGCTTGAAACCGGCGCCCGGAGCCGCATGGACACAAGTCATTCCGCCCGAGTTTTTCCACGAGCTCTTTCTCTCCGTGGACAACTCGATGCCCTTTCTTTACCTTTGTTTCGGACGGATAGCCCTTTCGCCGCTTACTGCTGCGCTCGAAAGCAGTGTTGTTCGTCGAAATGTTCGTCTGCGCATGGCGTGCCTCCCATTGGATTTCAACATTGAATGCATCGTGAGCCGCAGCCTCCCGCTTTGGAAAGGCGCGGCCCTTTGCTTACTCTTTCAACTTTGGTTCATTAGAAACTGCCGGAAGAATCTCCGGATCTTTGCTTTCGAGTTCCACAAGATTCGCACCACTCGCAAAGCCGACATTCCGAGCCGGCTTCCCCGTGGTGCTCCTCAAACGCCAGGCGATTTCTTCCATGTCTTCCTTGCTCGCCAATCGCTTGTCCTCGTAGAACGTGCACTCGCGTACCGGAAAGCGAATCTCGCGCTCGATAAAGAAAGCTCTGCAAAAAACTTCCTCTTCCGTGGCGCGGAATCCGCTTATGATGTGGCCGCGTGTGCAGGTCCGGCAAAGAGATTCATACCCTTCCGGAGTTCCCGCTTTGATTTTGATCGTGACCATACATTTCTCTTTTCTAAGAAGCGCTCCATCGCTTCGGATCGTGCTCTTCGCATTCCCACAAGCCGTTTGGACACACGAAGAGCTGTGACTCGCGCGAACGAAAAAATTGCGCGACAGGGCTCAGATAGCCGTTCAACGCCGAAATAATTTTGAAAATAATTGCCGATTGAGCAGGGAACTAGTGGAAGCGAGCAGACGACGTCCGTTCGCTGCCGAGGTTCAGCCCCGCCGGCAACGCCGCGATACGGCCTATATGGTGCAACCGCTGCATGGGACGTAGTCCTCCTTAGGACGTCTTAGAAAATGCCACAAAATTCGCGCGATGAAAATAAGAAAACATCGAATGGTCGCCAGAAAGGGTTGAACGGCAGAATTCCGCCGCCGAACGGCCTGCACCACCTTCTTCCATCTCTTAATTCTTGACACACTCCGTCATCAGAGATACATCTCTCACTCCATGAGCACCTCTTTCGTTCTCTTTCTGGCCTTCGCTATCGGCATCGTGTCTGGCATGCGCTCTTTGACTGCGCCGGCGGTTGCCGCTTGGGCGGCGCACCGCAACTGGCTCAACCTCGCCGGCTCCCGTCTCGCGTTCATGGGATCGACCGCGGCTGTCGCCATCTTCATCGTGCTTGCCATTGCCGAACTCATCACAGACAAGCTCCCCTCGACGCCCAGCCGTACCAAGCCTGCTGGCCTGATTGCCCGCTTCGTGTGCGGCGCTCTTTCCGGCGCGTGTGTCGGCGTATCTGCCGGACAGACTCCTCCATACGGCGCCATTCTCGGCGCTGCCGGAGGCATCGCGGGAGCCTTCGCGGGCTATCAATGGCGCAGCGGCCTCGTGAGGGCGCTCAAGGTCCCCGACTTTGTCATCGCTCTTGTTGAGGACGCCGTCACGATCGCAGCAGGCCTCTTCATCGTTTCTCGACACTAAACCTGAGGCCTTCCTCAAAATTGCCGCATGAGGGGCCGCCCCTCGGCGTTTTATCATTTCTAATGAGTGCGAATTATAGCTACCCTTTGTGCATCGAATTGTGGGCAGAAAATTAGAGTGTCTAGAAGCGGAGGACATCCATGAGCGGACCCGACCATTATCAGGCCATCGTCATCGGCTCCGGCCAAGCAGGCACGCCGCTTTGCCAGGCATTGGCCAATGCGGGACTGCGCACTGCTCTTATCGAACGCGCGCACGTCGGCGGCACTTGCGTCAACGAGGGCTGCACTCCCACCAAAACGATGGTCGCGAGCGGCCGCGCGGCCTACCTCGCGC
>Ga0137363_10001688_pt1 | contig 12906 bp, 11 predicted proteins | sample MadtaG_FD_104800 | JGI IMG/M metagenome (GOLD analysis project Ga0137363, IMG submission 104800) | Vadose zone soil microbial communities from Angelo Coast Range Reserve, California, USA - Mad1_115_16 metaG | ecosystem: Environmental > Terrestrial > Soil > Vadose zone | place: USA: California...
CCGCCGGTTCGTGTTCCTCGGCGAGGGCGAGATGGGTCTGCACGCGACGACGAATCCGGTACGGGTGGCGATCGCCGTCTGGCCGTGGGGCTCGTACCTCGGTGACGAGGGCGTACGAAACGGGATCCGCGTGAAGACGTCGTCGTTCCAGCGCTTCCACGTGAACACGCTCATGACGAAGGCGAAGGCTGTCGGCCATTACGTGAACTCGATCCTCGCCAATCAAGAGGTGCGACGCGCCGGCTACGACGAGGCGTTGATGCTGGATACCGACGGCTTCGTCTCGGAGGCGAGCGGCGAGAACGTCTTCATCGTGCGCGATGGCATCGTGAAGACGCCGCCGCTCACGTCGGTCCTGCCGGGCATCACGCGCGCGACGCTCATGACCTTGCTGCGCGAGCGCGGCCACACCGTCGTCGAGGAGCGCTTCACGCGCGACGAGGTGTACATCGCCGACGAGGCCTTCTTCACCGGGACGGCAGCCGAGGTGACCCCGGTACGGGAGCTCGACGACCGGCCGGTCGGATCGGGCAAGCCCGGGCCGGTGACGACGTCGATGCAGGAGGCGTACTTCGCCGTGATCCGCGGCGGCGACGCCCGTCACCGCGACTGGCTGGCGTTCGTCTAGCGCTCGAGGCTCGGGCACGCTCGCGTGCACCGCCGCATGCCGTTTCGACACCAGTCAGTGCGGAGGTCCGGCGGTGTGCGGCAACGTGCGGTCGCGAGCAGTCGCGAATCGTCCGGTTCGATGTTGAATTGAGGTTCCGGCCTCCCTTATAACTGTCTGTAGGTTACGTGGTCGCGCGGGGCAGCGCGGCCGAAGGGAGGAAGAATCGCGTGTCACCTCCGGAGGAAGCGGCGGCGCGGACGGCGAAAGCCCGCGAAGCGCTGGAAACGGTCGTCATCCGGTTCGCGGGTGACTCCGGCGACGGCATGCAGCTCGCCGGGACGCAGTTCACGATCGAAACGGCGCTCGCCGGCAACGATCTCAGCACGTTGCCCGATTTCCCCGCCGAGATCCGCGCCCCGGCGGGTACGCTCGCGGGTGTGAGCGGATTCCAGCTGCACTTCTCGTCGCGCGAGATCTTCACGCCCGGCGATATCTGCGACGTGCTGGTCGCGATGAATCCCGCCGCGCTCAAGGTGAACGTCGACGATCTCAAGCCGAACGGCATGCTGATCGTCGACGTCGAGGCCTTCAACGACCAGAACCTCCGCAAGGCCGAGTACCCGGCGAACCCGCTCCAGGACGGCTCGCTCGATCGCTACCGTGTCTTCGAGATCGACATCACCAAGCTCACGACGAACGCGCTCACCGGCTCGGGACTCTCGAACAAGGCGGCGTTGCGCTGCAAGAACTTCTTCGCGCTCGGCCTCACGTCATGGCTCTTCCACCGCCCGATCGACCCGACGCTCGAGTGGATCGGCACCAAGTTCGGGAAGACGCCGGCGCTCGCCGATGCGAACGCGCGCGTGCTCAAGGCCGGGTACAACTTCGGCGAGACGACCGAGCTCTTCCATACCGCGTACGAGGTGCCGGCCGCGCGCATCACGCCCGGCAAGTACCGTAACGTGACCGGCAACAGCGCGGCCGCTCTCGGCTTCGTCGCCGCCGCGGAGCGCGCCCGCCGGCCGCTCTTCCTCGGCAGCTATCCCATCACCCCGGCGAGCGACATCCTGCACGAGCTCTCGACCTATAAAGGCTTCGGCGTCTACACGTTCCAAGCCGAGGACGAGATCGCCGCGATCGGCGCCTCGCTCGGCGCGGCGTTCGGCGGCGCGATCGCCATCACGACGACGAGCGGCCCGGGCATGAACCTGAAGGCCGAGACGATGGGCCTCGCGGTCATGGTCGAGCTGCCGATCATCATCACCGACATCCAGCGCGGCGGCCCGTCGACGGGGCTGCCGACCAAGACCGAGCAAGCGGATCTCTTGATGGCGATGTACGGCCGCCATGGCGAGTGCCCGTTGCCGATCCTCGCCAGCGCCACTCCCGCGGACTGCTTCGCGACCGCGTTCGAGGCGGTGCGGATCGCGGTGAAGTACATGACGCCGGTGATCCTGCTCTCCGACGGCTACATCGCCAACGGTGCCGAGCCGTGGCGCATTCCGCGCGCCGACGAGCTCCCTGCGATCCCCGTCGTCTTCCGCACCGACCCGACCGACTACCAACCGTACGTCCGCGATCCCGAGACGCTGGCGCGGCCGTGGGTCATTCCCGGAACCCCCGGCCTCGAGCACCGTATCGGCGGCCTCGAGCGCGAGGACGTGACCGGCAACGTCAGCTACGCGCCCGTGAACCACGAGCACATGGTCCGCGTCCGCGCCCGCAAGATCGCGGGCGTCGCCGCCGAGATCCCGCCGACGACGGTCAGCGGCGCGCGCGAGGGCGATCTATTGATCCTCGGCTGGGGCAGCACGTACGGCTCGATCGCGACCGCCGTCCAGGAGCTGACCGCGTCCGGCCTGAAAGTCGGCCACGCGCACCTACGATATTTGAACCCGCTGCCGCCCGACCTCGGCGACGTCCTCCGCCGTTTCCGCACCGTGCTGATCCCGGAGATGAATCTCGGGCAGCTCGTGAAGCTCGTGCGCGCCGAGTATCTCGTCGACGCGCACGGCCTCAACAAGATCCAAGGACGGCCGTTCAAGGTGTCGGAGATCGTCAGCAAGGCGCGCGCGCTCCTCGGAGCCGCCGCGGGAGAACGCTCGTGAGCACCGTCGCCGCACCCGCCGCGAAACCGCTCGCGCGCAAGGACTTCGAGTCCGACCAGGACGTCCGCTGGTGTCCCGGCTGCGGCGACTACGCGATTCTCGCGCAGGTGCAGCGCGTCCTTCCCGATCTCGGGATTCCGCGCGAGCGATTTGTCTTCCTCTCCGGTATCGGCTGCTCGAGCCGCTTCCCGTACTACGTCAACACGTACGGCTTCCACACGATCCACGGCCGCGCGCCGGCGATCGCGACCGGTCTCAAAACGACGCGCCCCGAGCTGTCGGTGTGGGTCGTCACCGGCGACGGCGACGCGCTGTCGATCGGCGGCAATCATCTGATTCACGTGCTGCGCCGCAATCTCGACGTCAACATATTGATGTTCAACAACCGCATTTATGGTCTGACCAAGGGCCAGTACTCGCCGACGTCCGAGGTCGGCAAGGTGACGAAGTCGACGCCGGCAGGATCCGTCGATCATCCGTTTCATCCGATCGCGCTCGCGCTCGGCGCCGAGGCGACGTTCGTCGCGCGCTCGGTCGACGTCGAGGCGCGGCACCTCCAAGAGACGATCCGGCGCGCGCACGCGCATCGCGGCAGCTCGTTCGTGGAGATCCTCCAGAACTGCAACATCTTCAACGACGGCGCCTTCGAGAACCTGACGGAGAAGGAGAGCAAGGCCGACCATCAGCTCGTGCTCGAGCACGGCAAGCCGCTCGTCTTCGGCAAGAACCGCGACAAAGGCATCCGCCTCGGTACCGGCCTCCGCCCCGAGGTCGTGACGCTCGGCAACGGCCTCACCGAGTCCGACCTCATCGTCCACGACGAGCGCGATGCGACCCTCGCCTACTTCCTCTCTCGCATGCAGCCGCCCGAGTTCCCGACGCCGATCGGCATCTTCCTCGCCGTCGAGCGCGAGACCTACGACGCCGGCGTCAACACCCAACTCGCTGCCGCCCGCCCCAAGAGCGGCGTCGCCGATCTCGACGCCCTCCTCAACCGCGGCGACACCTGGACCGTCGAGTAAGCTCTGCGGGTCGGTGCGGGTCGTTCCATTGTGACTAGGGACCGCACACGCCACTGAAGGCCGCGGTGAGACCGACGGCATCCAAGAGCCCGCAGGCGTTCTGATACGTTGCGGCGATCGTGCGCTCGACGTTCCGCGCCGATTCGCGCAGGACGCACGCACCGGTTTCGCTGATCGAGACCGCCGTATCCAGACAGGGACTGTCGATCTCCTCGGGGGACACGTCCTTGCAATGCACCCGGATCGCGCTTTCGGCCTCTTCACGCGTGCGGCTGAGCGCCGAGTCGATTCTGTCCGGGTTCAACAGCCTGTCACACGTCCGCGCCGAGGCCGACGTACCCCGTCGCGCAGCCACATCTTTGAGAATTCGATCGAAGCATTTTTGCATCAATCGCTGTTCTGCCGTCGAATACGTCCGGGCAACGCTTGCCAAGGTCGCCTGGCACAGACGTGCCCCGCTGTTGAATGTCTCGGGTGCGCGATGAGGTGTCGCGGTCGCCGTCGGCGTAGGGGTGATGGTCGGTCTCGGCCCACAGGGGCACGGCTGCGAAGGCGTCCGCGTCGCCGAAGGTTGGGGCACCGTTGAATTCGTCGACACGATCGAGAACCCGTGGTCGGTGATGACGCTCAAGAGGCTGCCGTCGCGGCTGATTGCCAGGCGACCGACCCCGAAGCCATAGGAAGTGGTGTTGACGGTGTCGCCGATCGCGAGACTGCCCGTCGCCAAGAACGTCGTCAGATCGAGCACGTCGATCTTCCCGTCACGCACGCGGTAACCGATCGTTCCGGCGCGATCGACCGCGACACCGCGACCGCCGCCGACGATCGTCCCGGCGAGTGAGAGGGTGGAATCGAGCACAAAGGTGCCGGGATCGACCACGAGCGTCGTACCGGTGGCATCGAGCGCCACGTCGTCGACAAACGTGTTGAGGTCCTTCTCTTTGCTGAAGACGTCGGTCGCGGCCGAATATTTGAAGACCGGCCCCGACGAGATGTCGCCGGCCACGATGCCGATCGTGCTCCGATCGGCGCTCGCTCTGAGCAACGTGAGCTCCGTGTTCGTGCCATAGAACCAAAAATCCGTGCGTTGACTTACGACGCTCGTAGCAGGATCCAGTTGCAACAATCGCCCCCCGAATCCGCTTCCCGAAAATGTCGTGCTGAAGAACACGACGCCGGTGTTCGAGACAGCGACGGAAAAGGGCGTGTCATTCAAGAACCCGGTCGGAACCGGAATCTTTTGAGCCTCGGCTTCCTGCGCCGTATCGACGACCGAGATGTTGTTGCCCCCGGAGTTGGCCACGTAGATGGTCGCGCCATCGGGGCTCAGATCGAGTCCTGCTGGCAGCGACCCCACCGCGATCGGGGTCTCCAGCTTCCCGGTTTGAAGCGAGAAGACGGCAACCTGATTTCCCGATTTGTTCGTCGTATAAATGTGCTGGCACGAGTCATCGATGACGATATCGGCGAGCTGACCGCTGAGCGACACCGCCAAAGGCGACGTGAGGGTCACGTCGCAAGGAGGCGGAGTTCCCGCATCGAGAGCTGATCCTGCCGTCGCGATCGTGACTGCCGTTGCGACGATCAAAGCGACCCGTACGCGAATCCCTACGCATGACATCGGACAAATCCTCCTCCGCGGTGGAGTTCAGGCGACGGTGGAACAGGCGGCGGGATCTTCCCGTAACGCAGGCCTCGCGGTCAATTGTCGATGGCCACATCGCGCTACTTGGCCGAAATCGACACGAATCCAGCGGCCGGACGGGGTCAATGTGCGCCAGATCGGCGCAGTTGCTCACGACATACGGTCGAAGGCCGCTTGGGCGCCGCCGACCGTCGGTGCACGATCAAGCGCCTTCGCGGGTGTGGGTGATGTTCGAGCCCGGCCGCGGCGGCAGATTCAGCACCGACTTCGGGAAACACTCGACGAGACGCTCGACGATGCGTTGCATCGAGATCACGGCGACAGGGCGGCTGCTCGCGTCGACGATGGGGACGTGGCGGAAGCCGCCGACGGCCATCAGGTTCAGCACCCACGCGAGCTCCTCGTCCATCGTGAGCGTCTCGGGGTCCGGCGTCATCACGGTGTCAACGCGCGTCTGGGCGGCGTCGAGACCGGCGCCGGCGACGCGAAAGAGGACGTCGCGCTCGGTGAAGATGCCGACGAGCCGCCCGTCGCGCTCCACGAGTATGCAACCGGTGCCGTGCTGCCTCATCGCGGTGATCGCCTCCGCGACGGTCGCGCCGGGCTCGACGCAAATCGCGCGACGCGGCTCGCAGCTGCTGATCGGCTCGCGGATCATGTGCTCGTACACACGCGGCATGAGTGCACAACCTCCGATACGTCCGGCCTACACCCGCGCGTCCGCGGCGGTCAACGGCGCGACGCGGTGGTGTCGTCGGCCAGTGATTCTTGAGAGTCAGGCGGCCGCTGGGCACGGCGGCCTTACGCGCGGCTGCGGCCGAGGTCATGCGACGCTCTTCCGATGGAGCGCTCGAGCCTCCTCACCGCGGCGGCGGGGCCGGCGACGACCATCGACTCGCCTTCGTGGAGGACGCGGTCGGGGTCGGGGACCTCGAACGTGCGCCCCGGCTTGTCGTCGGCTTGCACCGCCAGGACGCTGACGCCGAAGCGGGCGCGCGCGTCGAGGTCGCGCAGCGAGCGGCCGATCCACTCCGGCGGAATGGCGAGCGTCGTGACGCCGTACGCGCGCGACCATTGCGGCAGCTCGTCGGCGCCGGCGGCGCCCGGGACGGTGCGCATGGTGAGAAGCGCGCGGTTGTAAGCGCGGATGACATCGGCGCGTGAGAGCAAGCCGACGATGTGGCGCGGGTCGGCATCGTCGACGACGGGGATCTCCTCCACGTCGTCCGTCTCCATGCGGCCCAGCGCCTTCCCGAGGCTCGTGCTGAGGGTGACGGTCGGGACGTTCGGGTCGCAGAGGTCGGCGGCAATGACGACGTCGTGCGACGCCGGATCGACGAGCAGGCCGCGGATGTCGTGGACGGAGATCGTGCCGAGGAGACGCTGCTCGGCGTCGAGCACCGGAAAGCTGGTTGCGCGGCTTTCGCCGATGACGCGCAGGATCTCGGCGACGGACGCGTCGGCGGGGATCGGCTCCACCGACTGATGGAACGCCGCTGAGACCGGAATGAGATCCATGATCTGCTCGCGCGGCGGTCGCAGGCTGCGGCCGGCGCGCGCCAGGCCGAGGGTGTCGATCGACTCCGGCTCGATGCTGCTCGCGACGATCACCGCCAGGATCGACGTGATGAGGGCGGGCAGGGCGATGTCGTAGTTCCCCGTCATCTCGAACAGGAGAAAGATCGCGGTGAGCGGCGCGTGCGTGCAGGCGGCGAGAAAGGTGCCGAGGCCGACGAGCGCATACGATCCGCGCGGACCGGTGAGTCCCGGAAGGAGGAGCGCCGACAGCGCGCGAAACGCGCCGCCGCTCATCGCGCCGATGAAGAAGATCGGCCCGAACACGCCCCCCGGCGCGCCGCAGCCGATCGAGAGGGCGCTCGCGGCCATCTTCGCGAGCGCCAGCGCGGTCATGCGCGGCCATGTGAGGTGGCCCGCGAGCGCAGCGTCGATCATCGGGTAGCCGTCGGAGAGATTCTCGGGGAGCACGATGCCGAGCGCGCCGACGAGCGCGAGGCCGATGATCAGCTTGGCCGCGGTGCCGAGCCGCAACCGGCTCGCACGCTCGAGGACGAAATGGAAGAGGCGCGTGTAGCCGACGGCGACGAGGCCGAGCACGAGCCCCATGAGCGCATACGTGAGGAGCTCCCAGTAGCTCGCGAGGACGAAGTTGCGGACGTGGAACACGGTGTCGGCGCCGAACGTCACCCGCGACGCGACGACCGACGTCGTGGTCGCGATCACGATCATGCTGAAGTGGACGAGCTGGATCTCGCCCTGGAGGAGGATCTCCTGCGCGAACATGACGCTCGCAATCGGCGCGCCGAACGTCGCGGCGAGCGCCGCCGCGGCGCCGCAGGCGACGAAGAGCTTGGCGCGGTCGGTGGGGACGCGCAGCAGCTGCGCGACCGCCGAGCCGATCGAGCCGCCGATCTGTGCGATTGGCCCCTCGCGGCCGACCGACGCGCCGCACCCAAGGGAGATCGCGGCGCCGAGCGTCTTCACGATCATCCACCGCTTCTGCACGCGCGCGCCCTCGAGGTTCACCATCTCGAGGAAGCGCGGGAATCCGTAGCCGAGCGTGTGCTCGGGAAAGAGGCGCGCGAGGAGGAGCAGCGCGACACCCCCCGACGCGAGGACGAACGGCGCCGTGTAGCCCGTCAGCGGCGGCACGGCGCGGGTCAGCGCGACGCCGAGCATGTGGAAGCCTTGCCCCGACACCGCGATCGCCTCGCGGAAGACGACGTTGCCGATGGCGCCGAGCAGGCCGATCAGCGCCGCGATGACGGCGAGACTCGTCGTCGAGCTGCGCAGCAGCGCCGTGCGCTCTGTCGCCACGGCGGCCAGCATGCCCGAGCTGTTTCCACCTTGCCACTGCCTCGTGCGCTGCTATTACTGGGGGAATGCTGGATCCGCAGGAGATTCGCCGCCGTCTCGAGGACGTCTTCCCGGACGCGACGGTCGCCGCCGACGACGCCACGGGCGCTGGAGACCACTTCACCGTCACCGTCGTCAGCGACCGCTTCGCTGGGAAGTCGCTCGTCGAGCGCCATCAAATGGTGTACGGCGCGCTCTCGGCGTTGATGCCGCGGATCCACGCGCTACAACTCAAGACAGTGACGTCCAGCGAACGCTGAGCTCTAGGAGAAATCGACAATGGCCGACGACGTGACCCACGACATCGAAAACGAGATCCGCGACAACAAGATCATGATCTACATGAAGGGAAATCCGACGTTCCCGCAGTGCGGATTTTCGGCGGCGACGATGGAAGTCTTTCAGGAGATCGGGAAGCCGTTCCACACCGTCGACGTGCTGAGCGAGCCCGCCAAGCGCGACGCGATCAAGCGTTATTCCAACTGGCCGACGATCCCACAGGTCTACATCGGCGGTAAGTTCGTCGGCGGCTGCGACATCGTGCGCGAGATGTTCCACACGGGCGAGCTGCAGAAGCTCGTCGACGAGACGTTCGCGGCGAGCTGACGCGGCGGTCGGCGGCGCGGCTCCGCGGCCTTTCCCCGCCTCTTCGTCGCATCGCGAGGATTCCACAATGGACCGTAGGACAGCTCTCGTCACGGGCGGCAACTCCGGCATCGGATTCGAGTGCGCGCGCGAGCTCGCGCGTACCGGTTGGCAGGTGATCATCGCGAGTCGCGACCGAGCCGCATCCGCAACGGCGGTCGCGCGCATCCGCGAGTCGACGGGCAACAGCGCCGTCTCGGAGATGGCGCTCGACCTCGGCTCGATCGCCGCGGTGCGCAGTTTCGCGCGCGAGATCGACGCGGCAGACGTTCCGCTCGGAGCGCTCGTCTGCAACGCCGGTCTGCAGGTGACCCAAGGTCTTCGTCACTCGGCCGACGGGTTCGAGCTCACGTTCGCCGTGAATCACCTCGGCCATTTTCTGCTCGCCAACTTGCTCCTCGAACGACTCGTCGCGCATGCGCCGGCGCGCATCGTCGTCGTCGCGTCGGGCGTGCACGATCCGAAACTCAGAACCGGCATGCCGAAGGCGCAGATCGCCGGCGTTCCGACCCTCGCCGCGACCGGCGGTCCACGCGAGGGCGAGTACGATGGCCGTCTCGCCTACGTGAACAGCAAGCTCTGCAATCTCTGGTTCGCCTACGAGCTCAGGCGGCGCCTCGAGCGCGCGCACGTCGTGAACGGTAGGCCGGCGCTCACGGTGAACGCATTCGATCCTGGTCTCGTGCCGGGCTCCGGCCTCGCGCGCGACTATCCCGCCGCGCTGCGCTTCGTCTGGGCGCGGATCCTGCCCGGCCTCGCGCGGCTGCTCACCCGCGTGATCCCGGGCGTCAATCCGGCGGACAAAGCGGGTGCCGCGCTCGCGCGGCTGGTCGTGGACCCGGAGCTTGCCGGCGTCTCCGGAAAGTACTTCCCGTCGCACACGCGCTGGCGCGAAGCACCGTCGTCGGATGCGTCATACGACGCGGCACTCTCGGCCGTGCTGTGGGAAGAGAGCGTCCGCATGACGGGACTCACCGCGCAGGAGTCACCGCTCCTTGCCGCGTGAGCGTTCGCTGCCTCGATCGTCGCTCATGCGGCGATGATCGACGGAGGTTCTGACATGGTCGGCATCCGTGGCGTCTATGAAGTCGCGATCCGCGTGCGCGACGTGGCGAGGGCGGAGAAGTTCTATTGCGACGTCTTGGGTTTGGAGGTCGGTTTGCGCGACCAGCCGCGCAACTGGGTCTTCATGCGTGCCGGGACGGACGGGATGATCGTGCTGCAAGAGGAGCGCGGCGAATGGCGGCAGCAGCACTTCGCCTTCACCGTCACGGAGCGCGACATCGATGCCGCCGCCGCGACGCTGCGACGCCTCGGCGTCACGGTCGACGGCCCGATGGTGCACGACTGGATTCCCGCGAAGTCGTTGTATTTCGCGGACCCCGACGGTCACGACGTCGAGCTCTGCGCGCCGCTGCCGCGCTGAACGTCTCGTAGTCGTACAGCGCGGATCACGCCTCGTAGACGACGTCGTACAGCGCGGGGCTCATCGCCGCGAGCGCGCCGAGCGGGAGCGACGCCTGGTGGAACTCGGGCGTGGCGATCGCTGCGCCGAACGCCTCCGCGCTCTGTCACTCTGCGACATTCACGAAGCGCGTGCCCGCGAGCGTACGGTGGAACCGTGTATGCACGAAGCCGGGTTGCCGCTCCATCACGGCGCTCACGTCCTTCCAGACCGAGAGAAAGTTCTCGACGTGCGCAGGCTCGACGTCGAAGGTGTTGATCAGCACGACCATCGGTGCCTCCTACGCGCGGGGCTTGCCCTCGACCACGCTGATGTTGATCGGCGTCGGGAGGATGCGCGTCAGCGTGAACCCGGCGGCGTCGAAGAGCGAGCGGAACTCCTCCTCCGAGCGCTGACGGCCGCCGGTGTTGACGAGCATGTTGACGTCGTTCGCCGCCGCGCCGCGGCTCGCGAGGGACTGATCGACGTGGGCAGGGTAGATGCCCTCGACAATGAGGAGCGTGCCCGCCGCGCCCATCGCGCGGCGGCAGTTGCGCAGGAGCGCCGTCGCGCGCTCGTCGTCCCAGTCGTGGATGATGTGCTTCAGGACGTACGCGTCGCCGCCGGCGGGAACCTCCGCGAAGAAATCGCCGGCGACGGTGCGGCAGCGGTCGGTGAGATCGCGGCCGGCGATGTGCTCACGGGCGCGCGCGACCGCGTGCTCCTGATCGAAGACGACGCCGTGGAGATGCGGGTGCGCGCGCAGGATGCCGATCAGCAGCGCGCCATTGCCGCCGCCGACGTCCACGAGCGTGCGCACCGCGGAGAAATCGTAGTTCGCCGCCACCGCCACCGCGGCGAGTTTCGTGTAGTCCGCCATCGCGGTGTCGAACACGGCAGTCATCTCGGGATCGCGCGCCATCTCGGCGAACGGGTCGGTGACGCCGCGCTTGCGAAACGCCGGCTCACCTGTGCGCACGCAGTACTCGAGCTCGGCCCACGCCTCTTGCGTGCGCGCGCCTGCCATCAGCCGGACGAGGGCACGGGCGCTTCCCGGAACGCCGTCACGGAGACATTCGCCGAGCGGCGTCAACGCGAAGGAGCCGCGCTCGTCCTCGGCGAACACGCCGAAGGCGACGAGCAAACGCATGACTCGCCGCAGCGCCGGCGCGTGCGTGCCGGTTGCCTCGGCGAGCTCGGCGGCCGAGCGCGGACCGTCTTTCAGCAGATCCGCGACGCCGAGACGGGCGACGAGCTCGAGCGCGCGCGAAATGTAATGTCCGCTCGCGAGTTGGTAGAGCACCGCCTGCGGCGGCAGCGCGGAAGGGGATGTGTCATCCATGGCAATTCGCCTCCATCGCGGCCCTAAGGTGGTCGCGTCCGATCGCAGGCCCGAACTGACGTGCGCAGATTTTCCTAGCGCCTGCGTCCGGTGTGTCGCAACCGACGTCCCCGTTGACGAGCGCCGCTTGGCGACGAGGCTGGACGGACAGACTCGCTGTCGCTGCCGATGCGCGTGCTTGCTCTCGCGCTGGGGCATCGGAATGATCGGGCCATGGAATTGCCCGCGAAACCGGCGACGGAATCTGGCGCGGGACGAGTATTCGTCGGGCGCCGGCGCGAGCTCGCAGAATTGCGCGCCGGGTGGAACGACGCAGTCGGCGGCCGCGGACGGTTTTTCCTCGTCGTCGGCGAGGCGGGAATCGGCAAGACGCGGCTCGTCGAGGAGGTCGCGCACGAGGCGACGCAGCACTCGTGCGTCACGCTCTGGGGGCGATGTTGGGAAGGCGCGGGTGCTCCTCTCTATTGGCCGTGGGTGCAAGTGGTCCGCGCATATCTCCGGGTCGTGCGCGACGAGCGCCCGCCCATCGTACTCGGAGTCGGCGCGCAGTATCTCGGGCAGCTCGTTCCCGAGCTCGCCGCATCGCTGCCGGATGCCGCCTCCGTCACGGGCGCGGTCGAGTCCGAGCACGCACGGTTCCATCTGTTCGACGCGCTCGCGACCTTTCTCAAATCGGCGGCCGAGCGGACGCCGCTCGTCGTCGTCATCGACGACCTGCAGTGGGCCGACCCCGCATCGCTCCTCTTCATGCGCTTTCTGACGCGCGAGCTTCTCGATGCGCGGATCCTTCTCCTCGGCACGTATCGCGAGGTGGAGGTGCGGGAAACCGCGGCGATCGTGGAGGCGTTGGGTGCGCTCGGGCGCGAAGCGCGACACGTGCCGCTGCGCGGCTTCGACGAAGGAGAGGTGAGGGAGTTCATCGAGGCGACGACCGGCCGCAGCGCGTCCGCGGCGCTCGCGCAGGCGGTCCGTCGCGACACGGAGGGCAATGCGTTTTTCGTCGACGAGGTGGTCCGGCTGCTCGTCGCCGAGCGCGTCCTCGAGCACGGAGCCGTTGCGGCGCCGGACAAGTTGCCGGTCCCGCAAGGAGTACGCGCGGCCATTCGCCGGCGTGTCGCCGCGTTGCCGGAGCGCTGTCAGGAGGCGCTTGCCGTTGCCAGCGTGTGCGGCCGCGACTTCGATCTCGCCGTGGTGGAGCGCGCCTGCGATCTTCACG
>Ga0137363_10001703_pt1 | contig 12839 bp, 10 predicted proteins | sample MadtaG_FD_104800 | JGI IMG/M metagenome (GOLD analysis project Ga0137363, IMG submission 104800) | Vadose zone soil microbial communities from Angelo Coast Range Reserve, California, USA - Mad1_115_16 metaG | ecosystem: Environmental > Terrestrial > Soil > Vadose zone | place: USA: California...
GGTGGTTAAGAAACTGGTTCCGCCTTCATAGCCGGGACCGAGTTTGTGCAGGGAGATGGACAGCAAGAACAAGGGCCGAACCTAGGGAAAGTAGGAACAGCCGTTATACGCGCGTGGACTATTTTTTCTGAGCGGCTGGGAGTTGTAGAACAGGCGTCAAAGTTACGCCACGCATGACAGGTCAAAAAGTGACTGCCGCATGGGAGACTAAAGATGAGGCTTAAGCAACTGCTAGGAATCGTTCTGTTGGCCACCGTAACCGCATCCGTGGCGGCAGCTACTGTTTCACAACTGGGAGGCGTGCTGGTGAAGAACCAGGACAGCTCCGCGGTGATCACAATCCTGGCGAACGGGACCTTTACTCATACCGAGTATCGTCCAACCGAAAATTTAATGCTGGTTGACCTGGCAGGGGTCTCGCTGGCCAATCAGGACGGTAAGGTGCATGAAGTCGCCGCACCCGGCGTGCGCTCTTATCGTATGGCGGGTTACCGTGCCGCCAACGGCGCGGAAGTTGCCCGCATGGAGCTTACGCTGGCGCCAGGCGCCAGGGTAAACGTAAGCGAGGTGGAAGGCGGACTGCAACTGCAGATCTCAGCGGCCGCCGTGCAGGCAGGCAGTCCGGTTGCGCGCGCAAAAGGCGGCATTACCCGCATCAGCGGCGTTTCCGTGGCGCAGAACAGCAATCTGCTCAATATTGAAATCAGCGGCAGCGGTCCCATGACGGCCAGGACCATGAAGCTGACGCATCCTGACCGCGTAGTGGTGGATATACCCAACTCGCTGCTGCAGGGCCCCGCGCGCGAAATTGCGGTGACTAACAGTGACGTCAAGTCCGTACGGGCGGCCCGCTACCAGGAAGGTACAACCCGCGTGGTGGTCGATATGGCTTCCATGCGCGACTTCCAGATAGTGCCTGAAGGCAACAAGTTGTTTGTACAACTGCGTGGAAACGGAAGCGCCAAACCCGCGCCTGCGCCGGTCATCAAGGAAAATGCAGTAACGGCCAACGCGGCATCGCAGCTGCTTGCTCCAGCGCCACCGGTCACCAAACCTGAGGCGGCCGACAACGCGAAATCAACGGTGGGCAAAGCCGAAGGCAAGACAGTAGAAGTCACACGGTCCAGGGCGGAAATTGCAGCCTCCCGCTTTGGCGGGCCTGAGCCGGTTGTGGCCAGCATTAACAAACCGCCATTTGCCGCCAGCGCCAGTCTGGCGGCAGAGCCTGCCATGGTGAATGCGGCGCTGCAACAGCAACAGCAGCAGCCACAACCGGTGCAGGGCACTCCGGCCGGCACCACCGTGGCCGTTTCCGCGCCGGTAGCCGGCAATTGCACCAGCGGGCGCTACACGGGTGAGCCGTTCGGCATGAATTTCAAGGATCTTGATCTCAAGGATTTCTTCCGCCTGATCCATGAAATCAGCGGATTGAACGTAGTGCTGGATCCTTCCGTGAAAGGTTCCGTTACCATCGTTCTGGATGATGTGCCGTGGGACCAGGCGCTGGCCATTGTGCTGGACAACAACAATCTCGCGTGTACGCTGTCAGGCAACGTCCTGCGCATTGCCACGCTGGACACCATGAAAACCGAGGCCGAATCGCGGCGTGCACAACAAGACGCGCAGGCCCTGGCCGTTCCCAAGCAGACCATCACGCGTTACATGAGTTATGGTCATGCCAAGGACGCCATGCCGGTGATCAAGAAATTTCTCTCTGCCCGCGGAGACGTTGTGGCCGACGAGCGCAGCAACGCTTTGATCGTGGAAGACATTCCCAGCAATCTTTCCAAGGTGGAAGATTTGATCCGCACACTGGACCGCAAGACGCCGGAAGTAGAGATTGAAGCGCGCGTGGTGGCTTCCACCCGGACGTTCGCCCGCGATATCGGTACGCAGCTGGGCTATGGCTTTGGCACCGGCAACAACGCATTTGGCGGCGCAACCGCGAATAGTCCCATCAAGGTAACGTTGCCGAATGGCCAGATTCCAAGATTCATTACGGCCCCCGGCGACGCAACGCAGATTCCGTTGTTCTCAAATTTGGGCGCAACTGGCCCAACCAGCGGCATTGAGTTCACCAATACCACGGCCGGTTTCCGGCTGGATTTCATCCTGACCATGGCTGAAAGCCGCGGTCTGCTGAAGATCCTGTCGCGTCCGCACATTATCACGCAGAACAACATCTCTGCCGCCATCCGCCAGGGGTCGCGCATCCCAATCGTCACCCAGGCGCAGTTGGGCGGCCCGCCGACTGTAACCTATGTCGATGCTTTTCTCCGGTTGACCGTGGTGCCGCAGATTACCGCGGACAACACCATCTTCCTGAACGTGGACGTGGAGAACACCGTACCTGATTTCACCCGCGTCACCGGTTCGCAGTTGAATCCGACGCTGAACACGCAACAAGCCACCACGCAGGTACTGGTGACCGATGGCGGCACGGTAGTGATCGGCGGCGTGATCCAGACGCAGAACAACGTAGCTATTGCACAGGTCCCATTGCTCGGCAGCATTCCGATTCTCGGCAACCTGTTCAAGCACACCAACGTAAACACCTCAACCGCGGAATTGATTTTCTTCATCACTCCCAAGATCATTCAGACTTAGTGTTGCGCATTTAGTTTCCCCGGGGAGTGATGCCCCCGGGGTTCTTTGTTTCTGGCCATAACGGCTGCTGTGCCGCACCCATGCGCCCGCGAGCGTGGAAAATAACAATGTTTTCTAATTAGCATCGGCGCGCGAGATGATGCGATGTTAATGTCTAAATCACAATGAATTTTTCTGCCCGACAAAAGAAACTTGCCGCGGTGATGAGACAGGCCGGCCTAGACGCCTTGCTGGTCACACACCTGCCCAATGTGCGCTACCTGTGTGGTTTTAGCGGCAGTGCTGGTGTAGTACTGCTCCAGGCGGGCGAACGCTCGCATAAAGCCACTTTCTATACGGATGGCCGTTACACGCAGCAGGCGCATGAGGAAATTCAGAGCGCGAAAGTAGTGGTCGGCAAGAAAGCCGCGCTCGCCGAGGCAACCGAAGGCGCGATCAAAGCCCGGGTCAATCGGCTGGGTTTTGAAGCGGACCAGCTTTGCTTTGGAACTTACAAACAACTGGCCCGGATTTTGGGCCGCAAGACCAAACTCAAGGCGACTTCCGGCCTGGTGGAGCAGCTGCGCATAATTAAAGATGCCGATGAGATCAGCCAGATTCGCGCTTCCGTGCTGCTGGCCGCAAGCCTGTTTCAGACGGCGCTCTCCGTGACCAAGCCCGGCGTTGCGGAAACTCTGGTAGCGGGCGAGTTGGAGCTGCAGGCCCGCAGGGCCGGAGCGGAAAAGATGTCTTTCGATACGATTGTTGCCGCAGGGGCCCGGTCGGCGTTGCCGCACGGGCGGGCATCGGCGCAACCGATTCCGGCGGCAGGATTTATAATCATGGATTACGGTGTTATACTCGCGGGTTACTGCTCTGACATGACCCGCACCATGCATGCAGGGCCGGTTTCCAGGACGCATCGCCGGATGTATGACTCTGTGCGGGAAGCCCAGCTGGCCTCGATTGCAGCGGTCAGGCCTGGCGTGGAATCCGGTGAAGTGGACCACGCAGGGCGTGAAGTGCTGAAAAAGGCAGGGTACGAATCTTTTTTTACCCACTCTACGGGCCATGGGGTGGGAATTGAGGTACATGAACCGCCTCGGCTGGCCAGAGGACAAACGCAGAAACTTGCACCGGGAATGGTTATTACAATTGAGCCAGGTATTTACATCCCCGATGACGGTGGCGTGCGAATCGAAGATATGGTTCTGGTCACTGAATCCGGGAACGAAGTCTTGACGCCTACCACCAAAGACCTGATCACGCTTTAGCTCCGTGACAATCCAACCACCCAGCGGCGCGGACGGTGACGCAGAGGAGAGCCGACAAACATTCATGAATCAGAAAGAGCTGAAAGAACTGATTGAATTCCTGATCGAAAAAGACATCTCTGAATTTGAATTGGAACGTGGAGATGTCAAGGTACGCATCAAGCGCGGCACGGATGCTCCGGTCATAACTCATACCGTCCCGATGGCGGCGATGCCGATGGCGGCCCCCGCTGCCCAGCCAGCGGCCCAAACCCCTTCGCGAACACCGCCGGAAGGCGCAGCCCCGCCACTCACACCCGCAGCGTCCAGGGAAGAAGACCTGCATTTGGTGAAGTCGCCAATCGTAGGGACATACTATGAATCGCCGGCGCCCGGGTCCCTGCCATTTATAAAGGTGGGCGATCAGGTGGCCAATGGGCAGGTCCTGTGCATCATTGAAGCCATGAAGTTGATGAATGAAATTGAGTCCGATTCCGCGGGCGAAATTGTGAAAATTCTGGTCAACAACGGTCAGCCAGTGGAGTACGGTCAGCCCCTGTTTGCCATCCGGGCCAAGAAATAAGGGCTTGCGGCTGGGAGCGCAGCGACAAATCAAATGTTCAAGAAAATACTGATTGCAAACCGGGGTGAAATTGCGCTGCGTGTGATTTGCGCGTGCAAAGAGCTGGGTATTAAGACGGTGGCGGTCTATAGTGACGCTGACCGCAACTCGCTGCACGTCCGTTTTGCCGATGAAGCCATCTGCATTGGCCCTCCACGCTCGTCGGAGAGCTATCTCAATATTCCCGCAGTGATCAGCGCGGCGGAAATCACCAATGTTGACGCCATCCATCCCGGCTATGGGCTGCTGAGCGAGAACGCCAACTTCGCCGAGGTATGTGAGAGTTCGCAAATCAAGTTCATTGGGCCGCCACCGGAGGTCATCCGGTTGATGGGGGAAAAGGAAAAAGCGCGCCAGGCAATGAAGCGTGCCAATGTTCCGATTCTCCCCGGATCCGATGGGGTGATCGGCTCGGCCGAAGAAGCGCGTGAGTGGTCCGCGCAGATCGGCTACCCGGTGATCGTAAAAGCGTCCGCCGGCGGCGGCGGGCGCGGCATGCGCGTGATCCGCGGCGAATCTGAACTTGAGGCGCTGTTCAACGCGGCCCAGTCGGAAGCTGCCGCAGCCTTCGGCAACGGCAATCTCTACATGGAGAAGTTCATTGAGCGCCCGCGCCATATTGAATTTCAGGTGCTGGGAGACTCCCATGGCCACGTGATCAGCCTGGGCGAGCGCGAATGCAGCATTCAGCGGCGTCACCAGAAATTGCTGGAAGAATCGCCTTCCACGCGCGTGACCGAGGCCATGCGCACCGATATCGGAAAGAAGCTGGAACAGTCGCTCTCTGAAATTGGTTACGTCAACGCCGGCACCGTAGAGTTCCTGATGGATGAAGACGGCAGCCTGCACTTTATTGAGATGAATACGCGCATCCAGGTCGAGCATCCGGTCACCGAGATGGTCACCAGCATTGATCTGGTGAAATCGCAGATCCTGCTGGCGGCGGGCGCCAAAATCAGTGAGATCATTCCCAGGATTGACCGTAAAGGCCAGCGCGGACACGCCATTGAGTGCCGCATCAATGCCGAGCATCCGGAAAAGTTCACGCCTTCCGCCGGCAGGATCAAGACTTTCCATGTGCCCGGAGGTCTCGGCGTGCGCGTGGATACCGCGGCTTATGCCGAAGGAGTGATCCCGCCCTACTATGACTCGCTCATTGCCAAGCTCATCACGTTTGGCAAGGACCGGACGGAAGCCATCATGCGTATGCAGCGCGCGCTGGAGATGTTTATTGTGGAAGGCATTCACACCACCATTCCACTGCATCGCCGCATCCTGCGCGACCCCGAATTTCAAGCTGGCAATATTGACACCAAATACGTTGAGCGTCTGCTGGCCCGCATGCATGAGGAGCGGGCCGAAGAAGCAGCGCTCACCATCTGACGCGCCTGCGCAAAGGCATACCAGGCAACTCTGTGGTTAAAATTGAACTGGCCAATCTGCTGGAGCAAACTTTTCATCGGAATTGATCCGTGGTAAGGTTGGACTCGCATTTTTCAACAGTCGAGGCATTTTTCTGAGTCGCATTTACTATTTTGCCATCAAACAAACCATATGCTTCCACAAAGAAAACTAGGTACACAAGGTCTTAAAGTTTCCGCCATCGGACTCGGCTGCATGGGCATGTCAGAGTTCTACGCCGGGCGCGATGACGCCGAATCCATCGCGACGATCCATCGTTCCATTGAACTCGGCTGCACATTTCTTGACACGGCCGATATGTATGGTTCAGGCAAGAATGAAGAACTGGTGGGCCGTGCCCTGAAAGGCCGCCGCGACCAGGTGGTGCTGGCCACAAAGTTCGGCAACGTGCGCGGACCCAACGGTGAATTTCTGGGCGTGAACGGGCGGCCTGATTACGTAAAGCAGTGCTGCGACGCCAGCCTCAAGCGGCTGGATACAGACGTGATCGACCTTTACTTCCAGCACCGGGTTGATTTCAAGGTGCCGATTGAAGAGACCGTGGGCGCCATGGCCGAACTGGTGCAGGCCGGCAAGGTGCGCTACCTGGGCCTCTCTGAGGCTTCACCGAAAACGATTCGGAAGGCGCATAAAGTGCATCCCATCTCCGCGCTGCAAACCGAGTACTCGCTGTGGGAGCGTGACCCGGAAGATGAGATCCTGGCCACGGTGCGCGAACTGGGCATCGGCTTTGTCCCGTACAGCCCGCTTGGACGCGGCTTTCTCACCGGACAATTCAAGCGTTTTGAAGACCTCGCCGCAGACGATTTCCGCCGCATGTCGCCGCGCTTCCAGGGAGAAAACTTCCAGAAAAACCTTGATCTGGTGGCGAAGATCGAAGAGATTGCGCGCGAGAAAAAATGCACCGCCGCGCAACTGGCCCTGGCGTGGGTGCTGGCCCAGGGTGAGGACATCGCGCCTATTCCGGGAACCAAGCGCCGCAAATATCTGGAAGACAACCTTGCCGCCATCAATATCAAGCTAACGGCGGACGACCTGAAGCGCATCGACAAGGTAGCGCCCAAAGGCGTGGCTGCGGGGCTGCGCTATCCGGAGAGGGCCATGGCGGCCTTGGATAGGTAAGCCCTGATACGAAGCTTGGCGTGAATTGTGATGCAGCGTTTCGTAAAGACTTCCCTTACGCGAACATAAGCTTATGTGATCTCGCGCTTGCGCGCGGTCCCTTAAGCGTCGCCCTTTCTCGCCACCAACACCGCCACAGGCAAGCTGTAAAAAATCTTGCCGTGCTCACGACGCGTATTGAGGTCCAGCGCATTGTCGGCAATGGAATCGGCAAAGATGGAGCGGAGGCGCTCGGCATCGCCTTCGTCAGGAAAAGACCGCGACAGCAGGTCCTCCAGTTCGCCTTCCATGCGATATCCAGTGACGTGTGAAGAGGGAAGTCCGGCCTGATCGAACAGACCGCGCAATTCATTCACGGGCATGGCGCGCACATGTGAGGGATCGCGCAAGCGCTCGGCGGCGTTCAGAGCGGCGGCTTTTTCGGGCGCCGGGGACATATCAGCCACAATCACGCGGCCCCCTGGCTGGCATACGCGCTTCATCTCTTTGATCGCGGCCAGCGGGTCCTGCAGATGATGAAACACAAAGCGCGAGCTTACGATGGAAAACTGCCCTTCCAAAAAGGGCAGCGCATAGACATCTCCCAGCTGCCAACTCAAGTTGCTCAGCCTCTGTTCCTGCTGGATTTTGCGCGCCTGATTCAACATGGCAGGCGTCATATCAATGCCGGTCACATGACGGACAACGCGGGCGAAGGCGCACGCCAACAGACCGGGGCCACAGGCCACATCAAGGACCGCATCGTCCGGGCCGGCTTCAGCCCATTGCACAATGCGATTCAGTATCTCCTTATTGCGAATGGCGGGAGCGCCGGAAAACGGCACGGCCTGGCGGGTGAACTGGTCCAGAATGCGGTCGCGATGGGAGGGCATAGGTTTTTGATTTTAGAATGAAATGCAGCCTTCGTCCTATTTTCCAGCGCTACGATGTTCATGCATTGTATTGCTCCAGTCCCGCAGTGTCGGGTTAAAATGCCGCAGATTGGCTTGTTTTCGTTCCGTCCTTTCCTTCCTTGCCGCGTCCCATTAAAATAGAGGTGTCATGAGCGATCATCTAGTTAATCCCGACGTCGAGCGCGAAATGCTGACCAAGCGCTTTGAGAACACTGCCGGCCATCCTGACGATGCCAAGCATATGAGGGACGTATTGTTTGGCGGTGAGCAGCCCCAGGGCGTGGTCCTGACCTCGCTTGATAACGTGGTGAACTGGATGCGCAAAAGCTCCATATGGCCCATGACGTTTGGCCTGGCTTGCTGCGCCATTGAGATGATGGCCATGGGCGCTTCGCGTTTTGACGTGGCCCGCTTCGGCGCCGAGGTCTTCCGGCCTTCGCCGCGCCAGTCTGACCTCATGATTATTGCCGGCCGCGTCTCGCAAAAGATGGCCCCGGTGATCCGCCAGCTCTGGGAGCAGATGCCTGAACCCAAGTGGGTGATCTCCATGGGCGCCTGCGCTACCTCGGGCGGCGTGTTCAATAATTATGCGCTGGTCCAGGGCGTGAACCAGGTCATTCCCGTGGACGTGTATGTGCCCGGCTGCCCACCCCGTCCGGAGCAGCTGATCTATGCCATCACCCTGCTGCAGGAAAAGATCCAGAAAGAGCGCGGATCGTTCAAGCGGGCGCTGAATTTGGCGTAAAAACATATCTTTTAAATTGGACTAGATAGTAGGCTTCCAGCCAGTCCTGTGTGTCGCTCGTCTGCCAACCCCGATCTTATTTCTTAGTGGGCTTTACTGTTATTTCCACGCGCGCATCCAGTTTTCCTATCATCGCCCGGACATCATTGGCATGATCTCCGAACGGCGCATATTCCAGGTATTTGTTCAATGCTTCCCGCGTGCCTGACGGCGTTACATAGTAGCCTTGGTCCAGCTTCCCCTGGCCGAACAGAACGGACGCCTTGATGAAGTATGCATCGGCCATGGTCGCATCGGAGGCAATCGCTTGATCGCATGCGGCCACGGCATCGGCGCTCCGCCGGAGGTTGTAATACGTTGCGCAGAGATTGAAATAAGGCATGGCCGGATAGGATGACACTTTGGCCGCTTCTCCGAAGATCCCGGCCGCGTCATCATAGCGCTTCATCTGTACCAGAAGATTGCCTTCAGAGTTCAGCATCTGGCCCAGTCCGGTCTTGGCGCGACTGGAATCAGGTTGGCCGGCCAGCATCTTGCTGGCAGCTGCAACCCCTTGTTGATATGCCTCCAGCGCATCCTGGTGCTTTTCCGCCGTGTTCAGTGCGCTGCCCAGGGCCTGGTAAAACTCCCACTGCGCCGGGTCTTCAGCAATGGCTTTGCGGCACGTTTCAATTGCTGCTTCCGTTTGGCCATGATTATTCAGGGCATTGCAGGCATGGTAGTGGGCCGTTGCCGGCGCGGGTGAGAGCCCGGATGCCTTTTCGTAAAGCTCGATCGCCTGGTCCAGCTTGCCCAAACGGTTGTACCCATCTCCTTCCGACAAAAGAAGGTCGCTGATGATAATTTTGGCTGCCGCCGGGTCCGCGGCATTGGCCAGCATTTTCTCCGCTACGGTCACTCCTTTGGCGAAATTCTGGACCGCCTCTTCATAGTGCGTCTGGTTGGCCTGGATGGTGCCGAGGTTCTGGTAAAACTCCCAGCGGTTTGCGTCCAATACGATGAGCTGGTTCAGCAACTCGGTGGCATTCGGCCAGTCCTGCACGTCCAGCGCGCCGTGCAGTTGCACAATCAGCCGGTTGATCTTTACCGCATTCGCATTTTCCTGCCGGATCAGGGCCAGCTGGTCTTTGCCTTTTTTCCCCGCCCCCAGATTGGTTCCTGCCCCTGCCGGGACAAGCCCTGCTTCCGCCGTCGATAAGTCAATATTCAGCACATTTTGCGAATTTAAATCGGTATTGTCGCCAATGTTCTTTTTCCCCGAGTACGCGTGGCTGCCATCTGCCGCTGTTATCTCAATCTGATAAACGCCATATTCCACGCCAAGAAGAGAGAACTCGCCTTTTTTATCGGTCTTGGTTTTATAGACGCGCCCAGTGCCCTCTTTGATCTTTGCGGCGCCGACCTCAGAATAATCCACTGCGCCCACATTGGTGTACTTGATTTGCGCATTCGCCATCGGCTTGCCTTCGCGGTCCACAATGTGTCCGGAGACGGAGGCCAGCCAGCGTTGTGGCGGCAGCAGCAAGGCTATCAGGATGATGCAGCAAGTCTTCATGGCTCACACACTCCGGTAACGGGAGACGCACAGTCACAACAGATGAATGATGAATAGTGACACCACGCGCCGATGGAATGTTCCCAACGCTTCCATCCGGGCTTCATTCTGGAACCGGCGCTTACCTTTAATCCACCTAATCCTTTAGTCCACCCAATCAAAGGACCGGAGCACCGCCTTCTTCCATTGCCGGTACATCTGCGCGCGCTTCGTCTTGTCCATTTTCGGGTTCCAGGTCTTTTCCGCGTTCCAATGATCACGCAGTGCACTCATGCTGGGAAAAAATCCCACCGCCAGCCCTGCGGCGTAAGCTGCGCCCAGCCCGGTGGTCTCCTGAATCTGTGGCAACACCACCGGACGGTCCAGAATGTCGGCCTGAAACTGCATCAATAAATCGTTGCGGACCATGCCGCCATCAACCCGCAGGACTTCCAGCGCGATTTGCGAATCCTGCTCCCTGGCTTCCACCCCCTCGCCTGTCTGGAACGCCACCGCCTCAAGCACGGCCCTGGCCAGATGGCCCTTGTTGGCAAAGCGGGTCAACCCGGCGATCACGCCGCGCGCGCTGTCTTTCCAATAAGGCGCGTACAGGCCGGAAAATGCCGGGACAATATATACATCGCCATTGTCCGCCTCCGTGCGCGCCAGGTCTTCAATCTCGGCGCTTGACTGGATGAGTCCCAGATTATCGCGCAGCCACTGCACCAGCGCGCCGCCAATTGCCACGCTGCCTTCCAGCGCATATTGGGCCGGCTGCGTTCCCATCCGATACGCCACGGTGGTCAGCAGCCCATGTTTTGACTCCACGGCCCGCGCGCCGGTATTCATCAGCAGAAAACATCCGGTGCCGTAAGTGTTTTTGGCTTCGCCGCTTTTGAAGCAGGTCTGTCCTACCAGAGCGGCCTGCTGGTCGCCCAGAATGCCGGCTATCGCCACGCCGCGCAACGGGCCTTCGGCCACATGCCCGTACACTTCACTGCTGGAGCAGATGCGGGGCAGGACCTGCTCCGGGATGGCAAACGCCCGCAAGAGCTCAGGGTCCCACTGGAGTGTTTTCAGGTGCATTAACTGCGTGCGGCTGGCATTGGTCACATCAGTCAGGTGAAGGCCGTTGTCTGTGCCGCCTGTGAGATGCCACAGCAGGAACGTATCAATATTGCCAAACATGATTTCGCCGGCCTCAGCCGCGCGGCGCGCGCCAGCAATGTTCTCCAGAATCCATTGGAGCTTGAGAGCGCTGAAGTATGTGGAGAGCGGCAGTCCCGTCCGGCTGCGAAAAAAAACATCGCCTGTTTCGCGTGACAGTCTGGTGACCTCCTCCGCTACCCGCGTGTCCTGCCACACAATGGCATGGTGCAGCGGTTTACCCGTTGTCCGGCTCCAAACCACCGTGGTTTCGCGTTGGTTGGTAATGCCGATCGCCGCCACGGCAGAAGCCTTGACGCCGGCCTGGTCCATTGCCTGGCGGATAACTTGCTGCGTGCGCCGCCAGATTTCTTCCGCGTCATGCTCCACCCAGCCCGGCTGCGGATAGATCTGTTGATGCTCCATCTGCGCGCATGCCGCAAGCTTGCCGCTTGCATCGCAAAGCATGAAACGCGTGCTGGTGGTCCCCTGGTCAATGGCTCCAACGTAGTGCGGCATGCGAATGTCCTCAAGTCGGGACGACCATTCTACCTGCTAAGCCGAATGTGGAGCTTGCGTAAATTTTGTATCCTGCTGCCGGAAACATCATCTACTTCCGGTACACTTTCATCTCTAGAGGAGAGCCCATGGACCAGACACCGCAGACGTTTGCCAACCACGCCAAGTACGATCCACCCTTTCATTTTGTAGTGGTACCCGTGTTGCTGATCAACATACTTGCGCTCGGCTATTATCTTGTCCGCTTTCCCAGTTTGGGCGGTGCATGGTTTTTTGTTTTGTCGGTTGCGTTTCTGATGCTGGCGCTCCGCATGCGCAGCTATGCCACGCATCTTCAGGACCGCATCATCCGCGTGGAAGAGCGTGCGCGCATGGGTGCAATTCTGCCTGAGCCCCTGCGCGTGCGGGCAGGAGAACTCACGGATACACAGCTCGTGGGCCTGCGCTTTGCCTCGGACGCCGAGCTGCCTGCGCTGGTGCAGCGCGCGCTCGATGAGAAGCTCAGCCGTGCCGACATCAAGAAGTCCATCACTGAATGGCGGCCGGACAATTCGCGCGTCTGACCGGGTTGGATTTTCCATGTCCGGCGTCGCTGCCTGCGGGGTTGTCATATACAATCTTCAGCCGTAATACCTTCACCACACGGAAGGAGTATCAACCCGATGCGCCGAATTCTGCCTGCTGCACTCATCATTTTTCTTGCGCTCTCTCCACGCCTGGCTGGCACCCAGGAGGAAGCGCTTATGGGATTCACCGCCGCCAGCTCTCGCGGAGAGCGCGATTGGGAGAACAAGTTCCGGGCCATCCCGGACCCGAAGATACTGAGAGATTCCATGCAGCGTCTGAGCGCGCGCCCGCACCACGTCGGTTCGGCCTATGACAAGCAGAATGCCGAGTGGATCCTTTCACAATTCAAATCCTGGGGCCTGGACGCGCAGATTGAAACTTTTGAAGTTCTGTTTCCCACGCCCAAAGAGCGCGTGCTGGAGCTGACCGA
>Ga0137363_10001711_pt1 | contig 12826 bp, 4 predicted proteins | sample MadtaG_FD_104800 | JGI IMG/M metagenome (GOLD analysis project Ga0137363, IMG submission 104800) | Vadose zone soil microbial communities from Angelo Coast Range Reserve, California, USA - Mad1_115_16 metaG | ecosystem: Environmental > Terrestrial > Soil > Vadose zone | place: USA: California...
CGCGTCTATGTCGGCGAGGGCTACGCGGTGGACTGCTGCGGACGCGACATCGTTGTGTGCGAACCGATTTGGTATGACTTCCAATGCGACACTCTCAGCGATCCCTGCTGCCGCGAAAAGAAGACCAAGGCACCGTCCGGCGCTACTCTCCCGCGGCGCACACCCCCTTCCGGGACTTTGCATCTCGACGCGATTCCCTTTGAAGAGCTTCGCGCCTTCGATCTTTGCCTGCTTTCGGATGAACAAATGACGGGCGGCCAGCGCGCCATGGTTCGTGGCAATTGTGCGCCCATGGATGATTGCCAGTTCACGCGCGTCAAGGAAACGGGAAAGCTCGTCGCGAAGGAAGTGCCCGACCCGTTTGCTCCCGTCGTTTCCCATGACGCCGACGTTTACCGGCAGAAACTTCGCGAGTTTGTGGAGGCGGTACGGAACAGCAGCTCTTCTCCGGCGACCTTGCTTGCTTACGTGGCCGGCGCGCTCCACAGCTTTTGTTTTGTCGAAGATTGGCTATGCAAACTTTCTCGTCAGGATGGCGGGCCACCCGCCAATTGGCGCGAGGAGATCGTTCCCTACATCATTCAAGACTTCCGGAATCACTATCTTGTGTGTTCGTGCGTTTCCTGCCTGGGAAATCCCTACGACGGGGATGGCGTGCCGCTTTCCCGCGTCTGGATTTGGGACCGAAAGGACGCGAACTGCAAGATGTGCGAGGTGGTGTACATCGAGTCCCGGCCTCCTTACCGGCGGCCTCTCTCCCGCGCTTGCCGCCCCACGGAACCAGGATGTCTCGACATTTCGTGCTACATCTGGCGCGACAAGGACGAGGTTCTCGAAGAGCTCCGGCGGATGGGATACGACAACATTACGCCGAGGAAGACGGGAATGAACGATCTTGCCATCCTCGAAGAGAAAGAAATTCTCTGTGTCCGGCGTAGGGAAAAGGCCCAGATGCATTTTTATCCCGACCCATACGGACAGGATCGTGTCGTAGCATTCCAGGCTTCGTAACGTTATGAGTGTTCCTTCTCGTGTACTTTTTCGTGAGCGTCAGCTGCTTCGCGCATCCGACCTGCTGACCGAGCAACAGTATCTCCTCGGCTTGGCGGGCCGCCATCACGTGGCTCCTCACACCTGGGGAATCGTGCGCGGTCTTTCGATCTCACTGCAAAACGATGTGGCTACGGTCCAGCCTGGCCTGGCGATCGACGGGTATGGGCGTGAGCTAGCTGTTTTTCAGCCCGCGCGACTCACGTTCTCCCCGCAACATTCGGCGCAGTACGTCTACCTCTACTATTGTGAGCGCCCGCGAGGCGCGTGCGGCCCGGCTCCCAATCCGCGATTCCGCGACTCCGCGGAAATGCAAGTCACGGCGACGGCTTGGCCAATTCCCAGTAACGATCCTGACCTAACCGCGGCGACGGCCGCTGGCGGTGTTGTCGGTGCGGTCCCGTGGCCCGTGCTTCTCGGGATCATCAAGGCCCGCAAGAACAATATTTTTCACGTGCATTATTCGCATTGCATTTACACGCGGCTCCGCGCTTCGTTGATTTGCTCTCCCGCCGGCGGCACTGTTGTTCATGTTGGTGCGGAGAATCTGGCCGATCCGTACGATCTGCGCATTTCGCTGAGGGCCGCAGGCAGAAATCTGCAGAGGCGATTTGCCATCGACCGCGACGGCAATGCCATTTTTTGGGGCAATCTGATCCTCACGAGCGCGCAGCGCGGCCTTGTCCTGTCCACGCAGATCGAAAGTGTGTTTCTGAAGGCACAAGTCAAGCCCGGGGTTGGCGGCGCTGTCCGCGTGCAATCCAGCTTCACGCGGGGAGCCCGCTCGACTCTCACTCTGCGCTTTCGCGTGAAGACTTCTGCCCAGGGAGCTGTGGCCGACGATGTTCTCCAGATCGAGAGCTCCTTCACTGCCAAGCAGTTGAAAGAAGCAATCAAGAACTTCAACCGGAAATCATCGTCTGTCAATTTGAAAGAACTCGTCGATCTCAATCCGCCAAAGAGAATTGTCGCGCCAAGAAGCCGCATGGCAGGTCCGCCGCCGGCCAAGGCTTCCGTACCGATTTTCGACGACCGCGATGTGCCGATCGATTTCGCAGGCGCGGACCTTTCCTTTGTTCCCGAAGACGTGGCCGCTGCCCTGCCTTGCGACTGCCTGACTCCGGTGGACAATCCAGAGCTGCTCCCGGAAGGCTTTATCTTTCTTCCCGGCACGGCCGCTCCGGCGCCGCCGTCACGTGACATCTACAGCCTGCATCTTGAACCGCAGGACCAATTGCCATCCGACGAGGTTCGTATCTCCGGGGGAGCCAAAAAAGACGGCGACTTTAGCCGCCGCATTTGTGTCTCAGGTCAGGATCAGAACGGGTTTATTCCGCTCTTGGCTTTTCGCGGCAACGGCAGTCTCGCGCTTCCCGGGGATCTCTCCAGCGGAGGAGCGCAGTCGCACCTGCTTTGTGTCGTCGGAGGAGCAGCGCAGCTTCCGATCGTCAAACCGGATCCGCGCGACCAGCTCTTCAATTCCCTGCTGATTCTCGCCTTTACGCACGGAGTTCTCTCGCTTAGCTCGTCTGTTTTGAAATTGTCGATTCCAAGCCTCCCGTTCGTCGAATCCGCGCAAGATTGGACCTACAACCTGACGTTGCAAAATCTGAGTACGACGGATGCACTTAAGGCCAAGTCCTCCTCCGAAATCCTCTGGACGGATAAGCTGGCCTCGCCCGGCTCACTGCAAAACATTCCCCCCAGTATTGCGCCCAACACGTCGACGACGGTTGCTGTCCAACACGCCGCAGCGGACTTGCCGGACCGCGCTTCCCAGCTGGTCATTGAAGTTGTGGTCGCTATGATTCTGGGAACCGCACCAACCGCCGGCAGAGTTGTGACGCCGCCCAACTCGATTACGGTACACACAAGTCCATCCGCTGATTTTCTGAACCTGACCGACCCAGTCGCAACGAATACCCAGTTTGCCATTTCCGTTGTCAATGGTTCAGATCTCGATTTCACCGTTACGGCCGCAAGCCTCACTTTGCCCGCAGGGCCCGCGCAAGATCTTCTGGGAGCGCACCCTCCGGTGGCGGTGGCATCCGGCCAATCCCAGCCGCTGCCTGTGAAGGGCAGGGTGACCGTAGGTCCGGCGCCACACGTTCAATTCACTTTGAAGATCACCTATCACTGGACCTCCGGCGGCGCCCCGAACAACAACAGGACACTCAGTTTTTCCAAGACCGTGACGGTCAACTGAAAGCGAGGCGCTCCGTGGACAACTTAACTTTGCCATTACGCGTACATTATTTTCCGCAGCAATACCTGCGCCGCCAGGACTTTTCCGACGAGCAGGCTTACCAGGTCGCGCTGCGCCGCCGCCATACTATCGCCCACCACTCGTGGGGAATCGTCATTGGTCTGGACCTCGCTGTGGAAGAAGGCCAGCTGCTGGTTCGTCCCGGCTTGGCGATCGATGGCTACAGTCGCGAGCAGTTTCTCCCGGCGAAATTTCCGATTTCGACCGGCGAATTTGCTCGTCTCGGCTCCAATCGTTTGGATGTGTGGCTCAACTACGACGCGATTCCCGGCTCGCAACCACCTCCCGGATATCTCTCCTGCGATCCTTCCCATCCGGACGCGTACTATCGCACCGACGAAACTCCGCGCGTCTCGCTTGAGCGCGCACCCGTCAGCCGCGTCAACGCACGCCGGCCAAAAGCTGTCCCTCCAGCGCTGGTCGACTCGCCTGCACAACTGCAAACACCGGACGACCCTCGCGTCCTCTGGCCCGTCTATCTGGGCCGACTGACGTTCTCGCCGGACGAGACTGATCCGCAAAAACAAATCCTCATCGACGCTTCCGACCGTCCTTACGCGGGCATCGTTGCCGAAGCTATTGACCATCCGGCAGACGCCACTCGCGTTGAAGTCGGACGCATCGCGGACCGCCCGGATCAGCGCGTCGTGGCCGGCACGACCGTCATCTACAATAAGACTTCTCCCCGGGGCTTTGCCGTATTCGTTCCGCCGGCGGACGCCGATCCTCAGACCGCCAGCCTGCAGCTCGACCCGCGGTTTGAGATCGACACCAGTGGAAGGAATTTCCTTCGCGGCGCGACGACGCTGCACGGAAATCTCGAGATGGCGGGCGGCGCCGTCCAGTTCACTGACCCCGCTCACGTTGACGACACGGTTACACGCGCCAACCCGTCCATTTATCGCGCCTCGGTAACCTCGAACGACGAGCTTCGCATCGATCTTGGCGACCTTTCCAAGAATCCTGTCTTTGTCATTGGATTCACCGGCGACGACGGCACGTTCAAGCCGTCTTTGAAACTCTCGTATGTCATTCCTGACGCTTCCCCCGATCCCCAGCCCATCGTGACCGTCTACGGGGATCTCGTTCTCAACGGGCTGGTTCAATCGCCAGATATTATTTTTCGCTCGCTGAGCGCGGAAGCGCTTAACGCGCTCATTTCCAGTTTCCAGGCCGGGGTGATCGCCGCCGGCGGGCACTAGCTTCTTTTTCTGGAAGGAGGTCGCCATCCAAACGCGCATCGGTCGTCTTCACCTTCGAATCCGCACACTGGAGGAGTCTCCTGCGGTCGCGGCCGCGGTTCATTCGATCGAGCGCGTGGCCCGCGAGCGAATCGAGGACGTATGCGATCGCGCTTTCGAAGAAACATTTCAAAATGACCCTTCGGTCTTTGTCGTCCGCAAAGTGCAGGCCCGAGTGGCGGTGCTGCCCACGCAGGCTGCTCTCGAGTCCCGCCTGGCCGAACAATGGGGCGCTCGCCTGTGCGCTTCCGTGATTCGGGTTATCGCTTCGGCGTCGAACGATGAAAACGTTGTTCGCTTTGAAAACCAGGCTGCGTTTGTTTCCAGTTTTCTTTCCGATTTCGTTGCGGGAACTGCCTGGGATCACTGGTATCACGGCGCTTTCCGCGCCTACCGGCAACTTCCACCTGACGAAGCCATCCTCGCGGTACTCGTCGAGAACCAAGATTGTCTCGGCGAGATCTTGCATCGCTTGGCGAAAGCCAAGGCGCTCGATGCGGTCCTTCATGCGCTTGGACCTGAGGGCCAGCGCCGGCTGTGGATCCGCGTTTCCCGCCGCACCTCTGGCCAGTTGTCCGAAGATGCTTTCCAGATCTTCATCCACAGCGCTTTTGACCTGGCTGATTCTCTTTCGCTATGGGAGGCCTCTCGCCCGTCGGAGCAAGACTTCCTTCGAAACTATCTCCCGACGCAGCCGGTCAGCCCGAATTGGACCGATCCGTCTTCGCTCGCTTCCGCGGTGGCCGACGTCTTTCGCGTGCTTCTCCGCGATGGATGGCTCTCTGTTCCACGTGCCTTCCGTCCGGATGACCTTTCCAAGTTGGATTCGACCCTCAATTCAGCCTACGACTGGCTGGACAAGTCTTGGCTGAAAAACTCTCTCGCGTCGCTCTTTTCTCCCGTTTCCCCGGAGAAAGTTGTGCGCTCGTCTACGCTTCGTCCGCCGCGCTTCACTCCGGCGCAACTGCGCTTGCTCCGCTCTTTGTTTTCTTCGATCCAAAATCGGCGCCTGCAGTTGGACCCCAGCGATTGGTCTCCTCATTCTCACCTGTTGCGCATCCTGGCCACCCTTGCCTCAGGGGAGCTGTCCGCGAGCCTGGCTGCCGTTCCGATTCTTGAAAACATCATCGAAGCGTGGCTTGCGCTCCGGATCACCGGCAATCGTGATTCTGATCTGCTGAACTTACGCCGTGGTCAAATTGACTTTCTTCTCGCTCGCGCATCACCTTCGGAAAAGATCCGCTTTCAACCGCATCTCGAATCGGTCGCCAACGCAGGCGAACCAGCGATCGCCATCGTCGAGGAACTGCTGGGGCAGTATGCTTCGACCCCGGAGGCCCCGGCTCTTGAGGAGATCGACTCTGGTTGTGCCGGTCTGTTTCTTCTGGTCCGCACGGTTCAGGACCTGCGCCTCTCCGCTTTGCTCAAAGAGTCCGGTTTCGATTCTCTGGAGCCACTGCTCGTGGCGCTTGCCATTCGCATCGCTGGTCCCGCGGCACTGCCGGAAGGCAAACTCGATGCTGCAGCGGCTCTCTGGTCCGGCATCTCCACGGAAAAATTTCCATCGCATTTGTCGCACTTGGCGAACCTCAATGCTGGGCTCTTCCGCGACAACCTCACTGAACTCGTCGCTGCCCAGCGTCTTGTCGGCCCCGTCTTCTCGGGGGAGTTCGCGGATCAGCCTCTTCCTGTCGCCTTGCCCCCGGATGTTGCGGCCGTTCTCGATTTCGCCGCCTCTTCTCTTCTCCACAGTTGGGCGCGCTGGCTCCCAGGCCTCTCGGGCTCCAGCGTGCACTTCCTGCTCGAAAAGTTCGTGCACCGCTCCGGCACGCTTCATCTCTATCCAGACCGGATCGACGTGAGCCTTTCGCCGGGCCCGCTCGACGCCATACTGAAAATGGCCGGTTACCTTTCGGATTCGCCCAATGCTTCCTGGCTCGGCAATCGGTTTGTCCGATTCCGCGCCGCTTCCTAGGTGAGCCATGCAAACGATGACTATTCCCGAAATCGCTCTTCGCGGACCGTATCTGCAAAACATCGATCATATTCACGATGAGCTCGCTCGCATCGAGCTGCTGGTGCGCGCTCAGGTCGTTCGCTGGCGCATGTCCTCCGCGGGTACCGGCCCGGAACGCGACTGGGGCATGGTGGTGGTCTCACAAGCGGAAGTGGACCACTACTTGAACTCTCCCATCGAAACTCCCGGTACCCTTTCCTCCGCGGCCTGGAAATGTATGAAGCCCTGGTGGGATCAAGCCGAACAGTTGCGGGAGCAAATCGACAAATCCTGCAAGGACCAGCCGTCGAGCGAGCTTCGCCTTAAGACGCTTGAGCGCCTCTTCAACCTGGACGCCTCCGAAAAAGATATTCTTCTGCTGTGCCTGCTCGCGGAATTCGACGAGCGCTACCGCCGGCTATTCGGATATCTGCAAAACGATGCCTCGCGCCAGACTCTTAGCGTCGAGCTCGTCGCGCAGGTTCTCCGCGATTCGCTGCCGTCCTGGGGCAGAGTGCGCGACTTCTTCGCTTCGACCGGGAATCTCTTCCGCCACCACTTGATCGTTGCCAGCATCGATCCAGCCTCCGCCGAGCCCCTTCCTGCGCGCGCGGTACGCATCGACGACCGTATCGCTTCCTATCTTCTTGATTCCGATGCCCCGGACAGCCGTCTTAGTCGAATCCTGCAGCCCTCCGCACACTGCGCCGTCGAGCCTATCTATGTCCGCGAGGAAGCGCGCGGGTTGCTCGAACAACTTCCGGAGTCCTTGTATTTCCGCCTCCGTGAACAGCACGAAAATGTCCGTCTGTTTCTCTCCGGCCCCGATCCGCGGCTGGCTTCGAAAGTCACCCGAAGCCTATCCGTGGCGCTGCAGCTCCCTCTTCTCGAATTCGATATGGCCGCTGCACTTCGCAGCAACCAGCCTTTTGAGTTGCTCATCGATCTCGCCTATCGGGAAGCGCGCCTCTGTGGCGCCGCGCTCTTCTTCCATTCCGCGGAGCCCCTCCTCGTGGCGGATTCGGACCGCTTCCGCTGGGATTATCTCGAATCCGCCGCCGCTTCGTTCTCCGGCCTCACGATTGCCTCCGCCGAATCCCTGGCGGTTCCCGCTGGCTCCGTCAGCGACGCGGATTTCTGGATTGTCGATCTTCCTTTGCCAGACTTTCACACGCGCAGAGCCCTGTGGTTCAACCAGTTGCCTCAGTATCTCGACTCATCCGTCACCGAGACTCAGCGCGAGCACTTGGCAACGGATCTCGCTTCCGCGTTCCAAACCACACAAGCTCAGATCGAAGACGCCCTCTCGGCAGCCTCCAATCTCGCCCGCCGCGAATCCCCCTTCGCTTCGCAGGCCGCTCCGAATCATCTCTTCGAAGCCTGCCGCCGCCAGGCCGGCAAACGCCTTGTGACGTTCGCGCAACGCATCGAACCGCGTCCTTCGTTATCCGTCGAAGATATTGTTCTTCCCGAGCCAAACAGACGCCAGTTGCTCGACCTGCAAAATCGCATCCATTTCCATCGCGAGTTGCTGGGCCGTTCCGGATTGGATCATTCCATGCGCCTCGGCAAAGGCATTCTGGCTCTTTTCGCGGGTCCCTCCGGCACAGGAAAGACCATGTCGGCCGAAGCCTTGGCCAGCGGCCAGGGTGTCGACCTCTACCGCATCGATCTCTCCGCCGTTGTCAGCAAGTGGATCGGCGAGACCGAGAAAAATCTCAGCCGCATTTTCTCCGAGGCGGAGAGCACCAATGGCTGGCTTTTTTTCGATGAAGGGGAAAGTTTATTTGGCTCTCGTGGCGATATCAAACATGCACAGGATCGCCTTCTGAATCTTGAGGTTAACTATCTTCTGCAGCGCATTGAGGAGTTCTCCGGCGTCGTCATCCTGGCCACCAACTACCGAAACAATATCGACGATGCTTTCCTTCGCCGCATCCATGCGGTCGTCGAATTCCCCCAACCGAATGCCCAGTTCCGCGCCGCCATCTGGAAAAAGCTCTTGCCACCCCCCGAGCAACGCGATTTCGACGATCAGCAGCTTCGCAAGCTGGCAGCGCGCTTCGAAATCTCCGGCGGCAACATCCGCAACATCGTTCTCGACGCCATGTTCCGTTCCTCCGCAGCGCGTTCGAGTGTGCTCACGCTCCGCCATATCGTCGACGGGATTGCGCGCGAGTGCCAGAAGCTTGGCCGCCCCGTTCTGGCCCCCGATTTTGGCGAACAATTTTATCCGTGGGTCGTCGAAGACATCCTCGATCCACAAACTGCGGTGAATCCGACGGCTACCTGATGGCTGCAACCGAGAAGACGACGACGCTCGCGCCGCGGCCCAAAGCACCCGCGCACACGGCGCACGCTCGCCCAGTTCCGATCGCCGCAGCCAGTCCGGCTCACACTTCAACTTCGGCCCCGAAAAAAATCTCACAGGAGTCCACACCTTCCGAGCGAGCCCGCACGTCCTCCTCCCTGCAGCAACGCATTGGCAATGCGCAAACGGAGTCCATGCTCCGCGCGCATCACCCGCAGCCGCCGATTCCATTCCCAGGTCCTCCATCTCCCGCAGCGGCGATTGTGGCTCCTGCAAAGGCCACTGTCCCGGGCGAGCCAAAACCGGCTGCGCCGGCAGCAAAAATGGCAGCCGTTGTTGCGATGCCAATGTCGGTCGCTGCTCTCGCCGTCTCGCACAAGAAAGAACAGCCTGCGGCCGCCCATGAGGCTCACCCCGCCCATCCGTCAGACACCAAACATCCATCTGCAGCTCCACACAAGGACCATGCAGCACATCGTCGCACGCACGCGCACGCCGACGCAGCCGCCCCTCATGAGGAGAAGCCCTCGGAGACCCACCCCAAGCACGACAAAGAACACGCTGGAAAGTCTCCAGCTGGCCACGCCAAGCACGCAGCGAAATCGAAGAGCGAAAAGGCCGAGGCCGCCGAGGATTCCGGCGCGCCCGCCGCGGGCGCCGCCCCTCCGCAAGCGGGCGGCCGCATCAAGCTCCACATGCCGGAGCCTCCCTCCACTCTTTCGCATCGTGCGCAGGGCCGCATCCATCACATCAACACCGCCGCGGGCCACGCAGCAGCCGCTCATGCAGCTCTTCCTTCCGCCGCACAGCACGTCGCCGATGCCCGCGGCGCAGTGGACCAGCCCAAGCAGGAAGTGGATGCGCAGGCTCAAGCGAAGCTCGTCACTGCTCTCGATGAAAAGCCTGCGCCGAGCCCAGAGATCGAAGAACTCTGTAAGAAAATCTACAAGGTCATCAAGGACAAGCGTCCGCCGGACGAAGATTCCCTTGTCGAAGCAAAGCCGGAGGAAATGGCAAGAGCGGCCGGCACGGAAGTAGGCCAGGACGTTCAGGGCGGCACGAAAAAGGTTCAGCAAAACTACTCGGACATCAATCAGAACCCCCAGGGCGGCGCTCCGCAAAAGGGCCAGCCCATGGACACTCCTCCGGAAGCGGTGGACTCGCCCGCAATCGGCGCCTCTCAAGCCGCTCCCGATGCCGTCCCCGCCAAGGACGTTTCCCTCAAACAAGACGTCGAGGAAAACCGGCAGCGCATGGATCAGGCGGGAATGAACACTCCCGCAGCTCAACTCGTCAAATCAGGACCGATCGCCGATGTCCGCCAAGGGCAGGACGAACTCGAAAAGACCGCCGAGCAGGGCCCCGAGCAGGTTCTCGCGGCACAAAAGGAAGCTCTTGGCCGCGCCCAGTCCGACATGAATTCTCTTCAGCAGGCGGCGCTGGATGCTCTCTCTACTTCTCGCAAGCACACGGTCAAAGGTACTTCCGGCCAGCAGCACAAGATGGTCGGAAGCGAAGCGGACATGCGGACCCAGGCCAGCGCCGAGGCGCAGGCCATTTTCACGGAGACCCAGACCAAGGTCGAGAACCTGCTCCGCCCTCTGCCGGAAAAGGCCATGCAGAAGTGGGACGCCGGCAAGGAGATGGCCAGCCAGACCTTCAAGCGCGAGCTCGCGGAAGTAGATCGCAGAATCAAGGAGCGCCACTCCGGCGTCGGCGGTTGGTTCACGGGTTTGTGGGATGCAGCCACCGGGCTCCCCTCCTGGGTTGTTGAACGCTATGACAAAGCCGAACAGGTCTTTGGCGACGAAGTTTGCCGCCTCGCTCGCGAAATCTCTACGGAGGTCAACGGCGTCATCGCAGCTTGCGAAGCCCTCATCAAAGACGCCCGCAAGCGCATCTCGGATCTTTTCGCCTCTCTTCCAAAGGAACTGCAGGATTGGGCCGCCAAGGAACAGGCCAAACTCGGCAGCCAGTTGGATGGCTTGCAAAAGCACGCTTCTGACGTTCGCAGCAATTTCAATCGCGACCTGATCAAACGCGCTTCCGAAGCGGTTCAGGAAGTTCGCGAACAGATCGCCGACCTTCGCAAGAAGGCTGGCGGCATTCTCGGCCGAATCGTGGATGCCTTCGAGCGCTTCATCAAGGATCCCATCAAGTTCATCATCGAAGGTCTGCTCGAACTCGTCGGTATCCCGCCCGCCGCTTTCTGGGCCCTTGTCGCCAAAATCCAGAAAGTGCTTTCAGACATTGCCAACGATCCGCTGGGCTTTGCAAAGAACCTTCTCGCCGCCATCGGCCAGGGCTTCAAGCAGTTTTTCGACCACATTCTCGATCATCTCCTCAAGGGATTCATCAACTGGCTGACCGGCGGCCTCGCCGACGCCGGCGTTCAGCTCCCCAAAGATGCTTCGCTCAAGAGCATCATCACTTTCTTCTTACAGATCATGGGCATCACTTGGCCGCGCATTCGCAAACTTCTGGTTAAACATATCGGCGAGAAAAACGTCGCTCTCATTGAAAAAGTCTATTCTCTGCTCTCCACTTTGATCGAGCTCGGGCCCGAAGGCATCTTCGAGATGATCAAGGAGAAACTGAATCCTGCGGAGATCCTGAATCAAGTCATCAACGCAGCGGTTAGTTATCTGGTAGAGGCTCTGATCAAGCAAGTCTCGGCGCGCATCATTCTGCTTTTCAATCCTGTAGGCGCGATCTTTCAAGCACTCGAAGCCATCTATCGCGTATTGAAATGGGTTTTTGTCAATGCCGCGCGTATCTTTCATCTCGTCGAAACCGTCGTCAACGGCATCGCCGACATCATCGCCGGCAACATCGGTGGCATGGCCAACGCCGTCGAGAGCGCGCTGGCTCAGCTCATACCTCCGGTCATCGATTTTCTTGCCGACTACCTGGGCCTGAGCGGCCTGCCCAACAAGATTAAGGAAACCATCATCGGCTTCCAGAACTGGATCGAAGGCCTTCTCGACAAAGCCATTGGCTGGCTCGTGGAAAAAGGGAAAGCCCTGCTCGCCAAACTCGGCTTCGGCAAGAAAGAAGACGACAAGAAAGGCAAAGGCGAGGGGCACATTGGGAAGGAAGAGTCTTGGACCGCAGGAAGCGAGTCGCATCGCTTGTGGGTCGAGATGAAAGGCGACAACCCCGTCATGATGATGTCCAGCCTCAAATCGGACACCGTTCTTCATACCTTGGACGACTATGAGAAGAAGGCGGACAAGCTGAAAAATAAGGACAAGAAAAAGATCGCGACAGACAACATTGAGAAAGCGCGTGCCATCCTGACGCCCGCTGAAAACGCCGCCAAGCAGGAAGCAAAACTCGCCAAGCAACCAGAAGCGGATCCAAAACAAATGGAAGCTAAAGAAGGTGAATTGGAGTCCGACGAAGACAAACTGTGGCCGCCCTTGCAGGCCATTCAAATTGCCTTGGGCCTGATTGAACTTCCAAAGACGCAGGTCACCTATACCGGGGGCGGCAAGGCGGACACCGTGACTGCGGAGCCCCTGTCCAAGAAATCGGGCAATACGCAAGGAACGTCGCCGCACGAAAATCCGCCAGGGTGGGATCGCGTTCAAAGCATGGATCGCGATAGCCCCGATCCAAATGTTCAACGCTGGAGCACTCGTTACATGAAGCGCCTCCACCTGCTCAGCGAGAAACTGCACGGTCCTGGCGTGGTTTGGAATCTTGTGCCCGGCCAGCAATCCGCCAACACCGCCATGGAGATGGGGCCGGAGAGCGATGCAAAAGGCAGAATTGGGGCGGAGGGTTCCGAGTCCGAAGAGGTGCTCTTCTACCGCGTGGGCGTCACCTACCATTCCGGCAGCGAAGAAGTGCAGGATTTTCCAAGCAATATCAGCGTGACTTGGGGCGCCATGCAGGAAAAAGAGGGGCAATGGAGTCCCGAGGGCAAGCCCCAGACATTCTCGCTGCCCTTGGAGAAA
>Ga0137363_10001719_pt1 | contig 12790 bp, 10 predicted proteins | sample MadtaG_FD_104800 | JGI IMG/M metagenome (GOLD analysis project Ga0137363, IMG submission 104800) | Vadose zone soil microbial communities from Angelo Coast Range Reserve, California, USA - Mad1_115_16 metaG | ecosystem: Environmental > Terrestrial > Soil > Vadose zone | place: USA: California...
GATTCGGCTGACAACGGGACAGAATGCCATTATTCCCAGTGTGCCTGCCGAGCGGGTGAGGAAGCTTTACGATGAGCCATTGCTTAGACAATTCTCACCCCGGCCTGCTCCTTTTGTGCGCGGACTCGTTGCTTGCGTGGGTACGGATTATTGCAATCTCGCTCTGATCGAGACCAAGAGCCGTGCGGTCGCGCTTTCCGAAGCTCTGCATGAAAAGATGGGTGCAGGAGTGAAGCCACTGACGATTCATTGGTCCGGATGCCCGGCTGGTTGCGGGAACCATGAAGCAGCGGACATCGGCTTTCGCGGGTTCAAGACAAAAATTGGCGGAAAGATCGTGGATGCAGTAGCGGTCTACGTCGGCGGCAGGACGGGGCCTTATGCGGTTGCGGGCAAGGAAATTTTGGCGACTGTGCCGTGTGACGAAGCGTTTCCTGAAGCGATAGCAAACGTCATCCAGTCGTACCAGGTTGAAAACGAAGACCAGCGGCAGGGGAGCGCAAGTGATCCGCTTTTCACGGCGGCCGCAACAGCGGGATTGGCCACATGGCGTAGTTCTGGTTCGTGTGCGCCTTCGCTCGGGGCAGGTTGAAAATAATTCGCGTTTGGTGTCTCGCCAAATTCCATAACCCATGTGGATGCCGCTTGAGGAAGCACTAGGCCGTTCGCCGGGTGCGGCAAGGGTCTAGCACTCCGAATCGTGCGGCGTCCGAGGTATAGTTAACGGGCGGAGAGCTGGGAATGGCTGGCACAAATTTTCAAGGATTGACGGTGCTGACGCTGGAGAGCCGGCGGGGGCAGGAGATGAGCCGGTTGATTGAGACATACGGCGGCAAGGCGGTTCATGCGGCGGCGATGCGGGAGGTACCGCTATCTTCGAATGTGGATGCGTTGAAATTTGTTGACGCGCTTTTCGACGGGAAATTCGATGTGGTGGTGTTTCTAACGGGTGTGGGAGCGCGCGCGCTTTCGAAAGTAGTGGAGGGTGTGCATCCAACTGAGAAGTTTTTCGAGGCGTTGAGAAAGGTTTCTGTCGTGGCGCGAGGGCCGAAGCCGGTGGCTGTGCTGCGCGAGTGGAAAGTGCCGATAGCAATTGCCGCGCCGGAGCCAAATACGTGGCGCGAAGTGCTCCAGGCGATTGACGATAACAAACTGGATTTGCGCGGCAAACGCGTCGCGGTTCAAGAATATGGCGTTTCCAACCCGGAACTTCTGGAAGGTTTGCGGGAGAGAGGCGCGCAGGTAACACCTGTGCCGGTGTACCAGTGGGATTTGCCCGAGGATACTGCTCCGCTGCGAGCGGCGGTGGAGGAAGTGATCGCGCGACGGATCGACGTGGCGCTGTTTACGACCAGCGTGCAGGTCCATCATCTTTTCCAGATGGCGGAAGCAGAGGGAAAGAAAAGCGGACTGAAAACGGGCTTGGAGCGCGTGGTGAAAGCTTCGATTGGGCCGACGACTTCGGAAACTCTCGGCAGTTACGGATTGATGGCCGATCTTGAGGCTACGCACCCCAAGATGGGATTTCTGGTGAAGGAAGCGGCGGAACGCGCTGAGGAACTACGTCAGAGGATCCAATCGCGTTCGAAGTGATTTAGCGCAAAACTGAATTCGTGTGTAAAGGGCGAATTGTCGCGCCGAAGGCAGTGGCGGGGGCCGAACGGTTCAATCGTGAAGGCCGAAGCGGGTCTGGAACTCGCGCCGGCCAAGTTTGGTGATAGTCAGGGCGCGGCTGTCGAGATCCTGGATCAGCCAGCCTCGCTTCAGGGCGATCTTCAGCAGGGCCGCAGCGACCGCGCCGCCAACATGCGGCCGCCGCTCGCTCCAGTCAACACAGGCGTAGGCGAAGCGACGGCGTAGCGTGCGAGTCGCTTCGACGTCAATTCCAAGAGCTTCGAACGATTTAGCACCGAGTGGTGTCAGGTCGTAGGCGTTATCGTCGCCTGAACTAGCCGACAGGCAGCCCATTGACTTGAAGCGGTCATGCAGCGAGACGCCCAGGCTGCCTGCGATGTGATCGTAGCAAGTCCGCGCGGCGCGCAGGCGATTCGGGGTGTTGGGCACGAATACTTCGCGGGAGCCGCCGGCGAGGACGCTCAAGGCTTCAAGAGCGGCGGCCACGTTGGCACCTTCCAAACTGTAGTAGCGATGTTTTCCCTGGGCGAGCACTTTTACCAGGCGCTGCGTCTGGAGCCGGTGGAGGTGGACGCTGGCGGTGGACGGGGTCACGTCGGCGAGCATCGCAAGCTCGGTGCTCGTTCGTGCGCGGCCGTCCACCAGAGAGTAGAGCATGCGGGCGCGGGCGGGTTCTCCGATGGCGGCGGCGATTTTCGAGACGGCAGCGTCGGCTTGGTCTTCGGCATGTAGGGGGACATTCATAGGACATCCATAGTTTGATGATAGACGAAGCGTCCCCGTCGCGCAACCGGCATACTTCCGGGCATGGAGCCAACGAAGCCTCGAACAGGACATGCAACTGAGGCTCGGAGCAAGTACATCGGCCGGCGCGAAGTCATCCGAGCAATGGCGGCGACGGTTGCGGCGTTGAGTATTGACTGCGATGCGAGAGCCAGACAAGCCACGAAGGGGACTTCGATGGAACATTTGGCGTTGCCGCGGCAATGCCCACGGCGCGGTAAAGCCAAAGATATAGTACGCTCCCCGATTGCGCCGCAGGGTCTCTCTGTAGACCGTCACCGGGAGGTAACGCAAGCATGATCGAGAATCGTTCTGTGCCGCCGGATACGATACTGCCGCACGTTGCGTATCAAGACCTGGCCAGCGCCATTGCCTGGCTGAGCGGAACATTCGGATTCCGCGAGCATTACCGTTATGGCGAGCCGATCAGCGGGGCGCAGGTGCATTTGGGGAATGCATGGATCATGCTTAGGCAGGCGGGGGCAGGTTGCCGGAGCCCGGCGAAACTTGGCTATGGAACGCAGAGCTTGACGGTTTTTGTTGAGGATGTGGAGGGACACTTTCAGAGAGCCAAGGCGGCGGGCGCGAAAATTCAGGAGGAGCCACACGAAACTGCTTATGGAGAATTCCAGTATGCGGCCCAGGACCTCGATGGGCACCATTGGCTGTTCTCGCGGCACGCGCAGGACTTGCGCCCAGATGCATGGGGAGCTACGGTTGTAGAAGATGCGAACCGGGTAGCCCTTCTGCGCCGGCCACGACTTTGTTACATGGAGATTCCTGCGGTCGAGCTGCATCTGTCAGCTGATTTTTACGAGAAGGTGTTTGGCTGGAACATCCGGCACCGTGGAACTGGGCGACCGAGCTTTGATGACGCGACTGGAAATATAAGCGGCGCCTGGGTTACAGGCCGGGCGAGCGCTCGTGAGCCGGGACTGTTGGCGTACATCTGGGTCGATAGCATCGAGGCCATTCTTGGTAAGATTGCGGCGCACGGCGGCGTAGTCGTTGAGGCTTCGCACCCGGACTCACCCGGCAGTGCAAACTTGATTGCGACCTTCCGCGACCCGGCGGGAAATCTTATCGGGCTCTATCAATAAGCGACGGGAGCATGTTTTCAGCGGGCCGCGTCCGGAAGCGGAAGCTTTTGGATGTGGAGCATGCGGTGTAGTACGCTCTCGGCGCTTGCGGGGGAGCGTAATGAAAATGAACATGCGAATAAATAGGGTGGCGTGCGCAGGAACTTTTTTGTTGGCGGCTTCGGCGAATGCAGCTCCCTTGCCGCAAGCGGGCGGCGGAAAATTCGAGGTTTCGTTTCCTGGGTCGGTGCATGCGGGAACGCTTACCGGGCGAGTGTTTGTGGTGGTCAGCACGAAGGATAAGCCGGAGCCGCGCTTCGAAGCGGGGAGCTGGGGAGATTTGGGGCCGTTTTTTGGAGTTGACGTGAATGCGCTGGCGCCGGAGCAGATCGCGGTGGTCGATGCGAGCACTCCCGGATCGCCGGTGCGGAGTTTGCGCGAGATTCCGGCGGGCGATTATTACGTGCAGGCGCTGGTGAACATTTATACGGAGTTTCATCGTGCGGACGGGCATACCGTTTGGCTGCACATGGACCAGTGGGAAGGCCAGCATTTCAATCGGTCGCCGGGGAATTTGTACAGCGAAGTGCAGAAAGTTCATTTGGATGCGGCGACAGGGTACGACATTAAACTGAGCTTGACGAAGGAAATTCCAGCGGTACAGGTGCCTGCGGATACGGCGTGGGTGAAACACATCAAGATTCAGAGCGAGATGCTGACTAAGTTTTGGGGGCATCCGATTTATATAGGGGCGATTGTGCTCTTGCCGAAGGGATATGAGGAGCATCCCAATGCTCATTATCCCGTGATTTATGAGCAGAGCCACTTCAGTTTGCGGACGCCGCTGGGTTTCAACACCGAGGATCCGGGGGTCAGTCCGGAGATGCGCGCTCGGCTGAGCGATCTCAACCGCGAGACGGGGCACGAGTTTTACGAGTCGTGGAATTCGGGCAATTTTCCACGCGTGATCGCTGTGACGTTTCAACATCCGACGCCGTATTATGACGATTCCTACGCGGTGAACTCGTTGAACAACGGGCCGTATGGCGAAGCGCTGGTGAAGGAGATGATCCCTTACCTGGAGGCGCATTTCCGGATGATTCCGAGGGCTTATGCGCGAGTTCTGACCGGGGGATCTACGGGCGGGTGGGAATCGCTCGGGGCGCAAGTGTTTTATCCAGACTTTTTTGGCGGAACGTGGACGCTTTTTCCAGACTCGATTGATTTTCGTCGCTATGGGTCGGTGAACGCGTATGAGGACGAGAATGCGTTTTTTGAACCGGGGCACACTTGGGTGCAGGTGCCGCGCTACATTATGCGTAGTTCGGAGGGACAGCCGGAGATAACGATACAGGCGTTCAGCCAGATGGAAGATGTTTTGGGGAGCCATGGGCGCTCGGGGGAGCAGATTGAGATTTGGGACGCGGTTTATGGGCCGATCGGCGACGATGGGTATCCGAAGCCGCTATGGGACAAGAAGACGGGCAAGATTGATCACAGCGTGGCGCTGTATATGCGCGACCACGGGTACGACTTGAGCTACAACATTCGGACAAATTGGGCGACGCTGGGGCCAAAGCTGCGGGGAAAAATTCACGTGTATGTCGGGGATATGGACAATTTTTATTTGAACTTGGCGGTATACAAGCTGGAAGAAGAGATGAAGAAGCTGACGAATCCGGTATGCGATTGCGACTTTCAATATGGGCGGCCGATGAAGGGGCATGGATGGCAGCCGGCTACGACGGCGAGTTTGGTGAAGTGGATGGCGGAGCACGTGGAGAAGAATGCGGGGGGAGACGATACGAAGCAGTGGCATTACTGAAGGGAAGTAATGCGGTAAAGAAGAAGTGAAGTAAAGAAACAGAGAAAGAAAAAGCGGGCTCCTCGCTACGCTCGGAATGACAGTTTTATTTCTGTTTGCGCGCGATGGCGCGATTGAGCTAACCACACGGCTTTGCGTGCACTCCCCTGCCTGGCCCTGCTATTCTGGAACGGCCCAGTTGTGAGGCATGCGAATAGGCCATGTTTGAAAACCTGACGGAGAAGCTGCAACGGACGTTTAAGAATTTGCGCGGGCAGGGGAAGCTCACGGATGAGCACCTGCACGTGGCGCTGGGGGAGATTCGCGAGGCGTTGCTGGAAGGCGACGTGAACGTCGGCGTGGCTGACGAGCTGCTGGCGAATATCCGCAAGCAAGCGCTGGGCAGCGAGGTGATGCTGCAACTTTCGCCGGACCAGCAAGTGGTCAAAGTGGTGCGCGATGAGTTGTCGGCGATGCTTGGGAAGCATGCCAAACCGCTTTTTGCTTCGCGGCCGCCTTCGGTGTGGATGATAGTGGGCTTGCAGGGTTCTGGTAAGACGACTACTACAGGCAAATTGGCGAAATGGCTGGTGCAACATGGGCATCGGCCGTTGGTGGTTTCGACCGACGTGTACCGTCCTGCGGCGCGCGAGCAGTTGGCGCAAGTGGCGAAGGCTGTAGGGACGGCGCTGTGGCCTGGTGCAGGGACCGACAAGCCGCTCGAAATTGTTAAGGGTGCGATCAGGGAAGCGAAGCTTTCCGCGAGCGACGTGATCCTGGTGGATACGGCCGGGCGCTTACATATTGACGACGATTTGATGAACGAATTGAGCATGCTGAAGAAAGAACTGCAGCCCAGCGAAATTCTGTTTATCGCGGACGCGATGATTGGGCAGGACGCGGTGCGATCGGCGGGCGAGTTTCACAAACGGCTCGGGCTTACGGGCGTGATTCTGACGAAGCTGGACGGCGATGCGCGCGGCGGTGCGGCGCTTTCGATTGGGAAGGTGACCGGGGCGCCGGTGAAGTTTGTGGGGTTGGGCGAAAAATACGACGCGCTCGAGGGATTCTATCCGGAGCGGATCGTTTCGCGCGTGCTGGGCATGGGCGACATCATGTCGCTCATCGAGCGGGCGGAGCAGACGGTTGATAGGAAGGCTGCCGCCGACCTCGAGCGCAAGCTGCGCAAAGAGGGATTCACGCTCGAAGATTTCCGAGATCAGCTGAAACAGATTCGCAAGATGGGGCCGCTGGAGCAGCTTGTGGACATGCTGCCGAAGATGGGGCCGCTGCAGAATTTGCCGAAGGACGCGAAAGTCGATGAGGGGAAATTGAAGCAGGTCGAGGCGATCATCAACTCGATGACCAACCAAGAGCGGCAGGATCACAATATTATTGACGGGAAGCGGCGGAAGAGGATTGCCAGGGGCAGCGGCACGACTGTGCAAGATGTGAACCAGGTTTTGAAGCAATACCTGCAAATGCGCACGATGATGAAGCAGTACGGGGCGATGGCGGCGCGGGCCAAGTTGAAGGGATTGGGGAAACTCGCGGGATTGTCCTGACGCGCGAGTTTATTCCTTCCGCTTTAAATTCAAATAAAGATCGGCGGTTTTTACGGCGAGCGCTTGTGGATCGATATCGGTGCGATTCGAGAGGATGATGATTGTCAGATTGTCGGTTGTGAAGCGCTCGATGATGGTGCGGAAGCCCAGGGTGCTTCCGGTGTGCCACATGCGCGGATGTGCCCGGTAAGGATCGAGAAACCAGCCGAAGCCGTAGGAGACCGGCTTGCCGGGATGCAGGTTGTCGTCGTTGGATTCCACTGGCCAAAGTGTCGTTTCGCCGTTGGCTAGTTTTGCGGGGACGAGGGCGAAGCTCATTTCCTTGGCGGTGAGCAGGGTGTGATTCTGCAGGGCGTCGTCCCACTTGGCGAGATCTTCAAGATTTGAATAGATGCCGCCGTCGCCTAGCGTGGCGGAAGTTGAGCTCTGGTCGGTTTCCTTGAACGAATCACCATCTTTCGAGTGACCGAAGGCGCGGTTTGTGACTTCGTTTTTTCCCTTTTGATAGACGATGGTGTGATCCATGTGCAGCGGCGCGAAAATGCGTGCCCGCAGAAAATCGCCGTAGGGCTGGCCCGAGGTTTTGGCGACGATTAATCCGAGCACGACGTAGCCGGAATTGCTGTAAGACCAGCTCGTTCCTGGGGCGAATTTTCCTTTAGTCTCCTTTTTCAACAGGGCCAGGGCTTCGCCATCCTGGATTTGGTGTTCTGGCGACCAGAGCGGGCCTTTGATTTTTTCATGCGCCTCCATTAAATCTTCGTAGTCAGGCAATCCGCCGGTGTGATTGAGAAGATTCCGGACGCTGATGCTCTTGCCGTAAGCGGGAAAATCGGGAAATATTTCTGTGAGCGTCTGGTCGTAGCGAAGCTTTCCATCGTGGACGAGCAGCATGATGGCCATCGCGGTAAACTGTTTGGTGAAAGAGGCAAGGCGGAAATTGGTGTTCGGCTCGATTTTCAAGTTAGTGTGCAAGCCGCGGTCGCCGTATCCTTTTTCAAAGAATGTGCGTCCATCTTTGCGTATGAGTACGGCCAATCCAGGACCTTTTTCTTGGGTAACGGAGGCAAAAATTGCGTCGGCTTGTTTTGCCAAGGACGAGGTTGCGACTTGCGCGTTAAGTTGGATTGCGCCGCGGAGAAATACGACGGCAAAAAGAATGTGCGCTAGCCTCATCGGGCCTCCCATAGATGCTCCGCAGAATAACACTCCGTCAGCGCATTCATCTGCCCGTAACACGGCTGCGCTATCCCTCTTGGTCCCTTGAGAAAATTTTATGACACGCACTGCGCTTGACGATCCGCGTTTCTATCTTAATCGGCATCTGGAATGGCTGGAGTTTAACCGGCGCGTGCTGGAGGAGGCGCGGGACATTGGGAACCCGCTGCTGGAGCGGGTGAAGTTTCTGGCCATCACGGCGAACAATCTCGATGAATTTGTCGAGGTGCGCGTGGCCAGTTTTCTGCAGCGGATTGAGCATGGGTCGCGAGAGGTTGGCCCGGACGGTTTAACGGCGGCGCAGGAATTGGAGAAAGTGTCAGCGGCGATGCACGTGATGGTGCGCGACCAGTACAAGTGCTGGAACGAGGAGCTCCTTCCGGCGCTTACGAAGGAAGGCATCCGCGTCTTGCCGGCGAGTCAGCTCGAGGGAAAGGCGGCGCAGGCAGCAAAGACTTTTTTCGAGCGGCGCGTGTCCCCGATGTTGACGCCGGTTACGGTGGACCCCTCGCATCCGTTTCCGCATGTTCTGAACAAAGCATTGTGCATCGCATTTCTCTTGCGGCGGCGGAGTGGAAACGGGAAGCCGTATTTCGGTGTACTCACCGTTCCGCGGGCGCTGCCGCGGCTGCTGCGCTTGCCTGCGCCAGACGGCGGCATTCACTATGTGGCGCTGCAGGAGATCGTTTCCGCGTATGCGGCCAAGCTTTATCGCGGATACGAAATTCTGGCGTCAGCACCGTTCCGGATTACTCGCAACAGCAATCTTTACCTGGAAGAAGAAGAAACGCGGAGCCTGCTCGACGCGGTCGATTCGCAGGTGTCGCAGCGGCGCAAGGGTGATGCGGTGCGTTTGGAAATCGCCGCCGACGGGCACCCGGACATTATTAGCCGGCTGGTCTCGACATTCGAATTGGACGAATCGCTCCTGTTTCGCGCACAGGGACCGGTAAACTTGCAGCGGCTCTTTCATCTCTACGAGGAGACGCCGCGGCCTGATTTGAAATACCCGCCGTTCTCGCCGCGCCAGGTGCGTGTGGGGCACGACGCCGATTCGATGTTCGAAGCAATCCGCCGGCAGGGTGTTTTGCTGCATCATCCTTACGATGGCTACGACACGGTGGTGAAGTTTCTGCAAACCGCGGCGCACGATCCGCGCGTTCTGTCGATCAAGCAGACGCTTTACCGGACGAATTCGGATTCGCCGATTGCGCGGGCGCTGCTGGACGCCGCTGGCAAAAAAGAAGTCACCGTGGTTGTGGAACTGAAGGCCAGCTTCGATGAGGCGACCAATATTCGCTGGGCGCGGAGCTTCGAGGACGCGGGGGTACAGGTTTTTCACGGGCTTGTAGGGCTGAAGACGCACGCGAAGCTTATGCTGATCGTGCGGCAAGATCCGGACGGCAAGATTCGCCGGTACGCGCATCTGGGCACGGGTAATTACAATCCCTCGACGGCGCGGTACTACAGTGATCTGAGCCTGCTTACGAACGACGAGGCGATAACTTCCGCTGTGCATGACGTTTTCAATTTTCTGACGGCGTATGCTGAACAGCCAAATTACAAGCCGCTGCTGCTGGCTCCTCGAGATATGGCCAAGTCGTGCATCGCGTTGATCGAACGGGAGGGGCGTCCCGCGCGGCGGGGACGTCCCGCGCGGATTATCGCCAAGGTCAACGCGGTTATCGATCCGCCGATCATTCAAGCGCTCTACCGCGCTTCGCAAGCAGGAGTGGTGATCGACCTGATCGTGCGCGGGCAATGCGGGCTGGTGCCGGGACTTCGTGGCGTGAGCAGCCGCGTTCGGGTGCGCAGCATCGTTGGACGGTTCTTGGAGCACAGCCGGATTTTTTATTTTGAAAATGGAGGCAAGCCAGAAATCTATCTGGGAAGCGCGGACTGGATGCCGAGAAACCTCTATGAAAGAGTGGAAGTATTATTTCCATTGAAGGATCCGCAGCATTGCGAGCGGGCCTGCAACGAAATTCTCTCTTCCTATCTGGCGGACACGCGGAAGGCGCGCGTTCTTGGATCGGATGGAGCGTATTCACGGCCGCGTTCCGTGCGAAACGGGCACGGATTTTCCGCGCAGGAACATTTTATGCGATTGGCTGGCGGGAACGGTGACTCTCAGCACATACCCGCACTCCGAGACCAAGGCGTCGTCTATACTCCTATCACGATGATGACCCCGCCTGGTGGCGTCCCCGAAGAGGAAAGCTCGCTGGACTCATCGAATGCAACAGTATGATCTGATCGTCATTGGCTCCGGACCAGGCGGACAGCGCGCCGCCATCCAGGGAGCGAAGGCTGGAAAGCGCGTCGCCGTGGTCGAAAAACAAGCCGCGATCGGCGGCGTGTCTGTAAATACGGGCACTATTCCCAGCAAGACGATGCGAGAAGCGGTTCTGCATCTTTCTGGGTTTTATTCGAAGAGCTTCTACGGATCGAACTACAACGTCAAAGAAAACGTGACGATGGCGGATTTGAATTTCCGAGTGCAGCGCGTAATCGAAAATGAAGTTGCGGTCACGCAGGACCAACTGAAGCGGAACGGTGTGGAGGTGGTCCACGGCTTCGGCAAATTCACCGACGCGCACCACCTTCGCGTGGAGAACGGCAATGGTTACGCCGAACTCGAGGGGCAGTACTTCGTGGTGGCTACCGGGACGAAGCCGGCGATCAATTCGAAAGTAGCGATCAACGGACGAAACATCATTAACAGCGACCAGATCCTAACGATGCCGCAGATTCCGCGGACGCTGATTGTGGTGGGTGGCGGCGTGATCGGGGTCGAGTATGCCTGCATGTTTGCAACGCTTGGCGTGCGCGTGATCATCGTGGAAAAGCGTCCGCGGCTTTTGGAATTTGCGGATACGGAAATGGTCGAGGCGCTGACCTATCACATGCGCGACCACCGCGCGACGCTGCGGCTTAATGAGGAAGTCGAGAGCGTGGAGGAAACGCCGGAGGGTAAAGTTGCGGCGAACCTCGTGAGTAAAAAACGCATCAATGGGGACGCGTTGCTGTACGCGGTCGGCCGACAAGGCAACGTGGACAAGCTTGACCTCGCTGCCGCTGGCATCGAATCCGACGACCGCGGGCGCATCAAAGTCGACGCTGATTACCGCACGGCACAAGCGCACATTTTTGCGGTAGGCGACGTCATTGGTTTTCCGAGCCTGGCGTCGGTCTCGATGGAGCAGGGACGCATCGCGGCGGCGCGGGCGTTCGGGCTGCAGCTGCAGACAGATCCCGCGAGTTATCCGTACGGGATTTACACGATCCCGCAGATTTCTTTTATTGGGAAGACCGAAGAGCAGCTTACCGATGCTGACGTTCCTTACGAAGTTGGCGTGGCGTATTATCGGGAGATTGCGCGAGGGCAAATCTCGGGCCATACCGATGGGCGGTTGAAGCTTCTTTTTCACCGAGAGACGCTAGAATTACTCGGAGTGCATATTTTTGGCGAAGATGCCGCGGAGTTGCTGCACATCGGGCAAGCGGTCTTCAAGCTGAAGGGCAAGATCACGTATTTCATTAACACGGTCTTCAATTATCCCACGCTGGCGGAGTGCTATAAAACGGCGGCGTTCAACGGGCTCAATCGCCTGGGTTGAGCATCGCTCGGTCCACAACCAAGCGCTCAGATCGCACCCAACCAAGTAATGGGGAAAGAGCCCGCGAGCGCGTTAGCTAACTTTTCATCGGCCGTCACCAAGTCTGATTTTAGAGTGACGGCCAAGGCAACATACAGACTGTCGTAGGCGGTTCGGCCGTGCAGCAAGGCAATTCGCAAGGCCAGGTCGATTAAAGGCTCTGACGGTACGGTTGGAAAATCTTGTTCGTGCATGATGGCGAGTGACGCTTGGGCGTCTCCGCTAGAGCACTTATTGTGACGCACCGCCCTCCAATGAACATTTGCGATTTCTGTCCAGATGAGATCGGGCGCGATCAAGTCGATTGCTCCCTGCTCCCAACGATCCAGCAATGTCTGTGCCTCGGACACAAGGGGTTCTTGCTGAAACGGAGGAAGCCACTTGATGGCGACACTTGCGTCGACCACCAGGTTGATCATCGCGAGCGTTCCTCGCGAATCATTTCGTCCGAAGAGGGGAAGTCGCCCGAAATAGGTGGAATGGACGCGCGGAGACGTTTAAGTTTCTGAACGTATGCACGCCGGCGTTTAAGCTCTTTTTCGGTTGGAACACTTTTCTCAAGAAGGGCAAGCACTTCGGCGGCGATGGAGCGGTGCTGGCTTTTGGCGCGCTTGCGCAAGGCTTCATAGAGGTCGCGGGGCACGTTTTCGACGTAGAGTGTTGGCATAGGGGTTCCCTAGGGAAAGCATAGGACATCCCTAGGGTCCTTTCAACAAACTTATTTTGCCGAAGACAACCCGCGTCCAGGAACTCCTAGGCTGTTCTTATCAGGCCCAGCCTTGGCGGTACTCGCGGCGAAGGAAGTCGTTGGCCTGGGCCACGTTGGTGACGCGCATGTTGGCGCCGTCATAGTTAATCTTTTTCCCAGCGCGAAGAGCTACGACGCCGAGGAGCATCACTTCTGTAAGGCGTGCGGCGTATTCGAACGGGCAGGAGGTTTCCGTTTTACCTTTGGCAGCGTTGACCCAGTTCATTTCGTGTTCCTCGTTTGCGATGCGCGGCAGCTTTTCGGGTGGTTTGCCGTAGGAATCGTGGAGCGATTTGGGC
>Ga0137363_10001721_pt1 | contig 12788 bp, 7 predicted proteins | sample MadtaG_FD_104800 | JGI IMG/M metagenome (GOLD analysis project Ga0137363, IMG submission 104800) | Vadose zone soil microbial communities from Angelo Coast Range Reserve, California, USA - Mad1_115_16 metaG | ecosystem: Environmental > Terrestrial > Soil > Vadose zone | place: USA: California...
AGTACTGTTGCGGCGGATCTTCAAGCGATTCGCCGCAAGCTAGCACGAAAAAGAGACGAGTCGTCCCCGGACCTTGCGCAGAGTGAGACTTGCGGGGAAGTCATCTCAAGATCCAAATTCAAACCAAACCAAAGATCAAATAATTTGCAGCTGATTTATTTTGGCTTTCGGGAAGAATGGGGGATTGCCAGGGAGTTGAGAATTGGCCCCACCCCGGCGTTGATCTGCGTCTATTTAGCGCCGGTCGCGGGTGGAAACTATTCAACCACTCGCATTTTTGTCCAGTCATACTGGAACTTGTGCCCGCAATCCAGACAGACAACGTAATGCTGACCAGCCGGAACAGGAACGTCCCAGTCTGCATTCACGGTCCGCCGCGCCGGTGCAGCCACTGACGCGAACGGCTGAGAGATGTTTTTATGGGAGCAACGGATAGAGAGTAGTTGCAGAATCTTGTTAACCATGGACTTCATTTCATACCGCAGCCGTTCAGAGTGCTTCACCAGGGAAGCACCCTGAAACAGCAGAAAAGGGACGCTTTTGTCTTGTTTACGCCGAGGCGCTGGTCATGCGCGGCGCGTCGCTCATGGAAACCGCTTCCTTGGAGGAGCCGTTCAGTTCTTTCTGGCCGGGCTTTCTTATATCAATCGAACCCTTGAACCATGCCCCGTCTTCAATGCTAATTCTTTGGCACACGACGTCCCCGCCAAGTGACCCTTCGTTCCTTATATCAACCCGGTCACTGGCCGTAACGTTGCCTTTCACCTTGCCCAGAACCACGACTTCCTTGGCATTAATGTTGGCCTGGACCTGGCCATTGCGGCCAACCGTTACACGGTTACCCGGAAGATTGATGGCGCCTTCCACGCGTCCGTCAATATAAAGCGATTCGGAGCCGGTGACCTCGCCTTTAATGACGAGAGACTTGCCGATGGTGGCTTGCTCCTGGTTGTTGAGAATGGCGTTGCGAGGCGCGGCGACCGGCGTCGGCTCGCTCGGGAGGCTGGGGACTGTGCTCATAATTGGTTTCTCCGGTTCCGGGGCAGGTTTCGTGTTCGGATTTGCATTCGTCGAGTTAGCGGGCTTCCACATTGCTGATACTTCCTTTCAGATTTTTCTTGGCAGTGCGCAGCCAGCCATTCCGCCGCTGCTATTTATACTTATCGGTTATTGTGGTAACCAGTTAAAGGCACTGGCACGTTAGTAACCAAAGTGCTCCACAGCAACCGCGAATACGAAAACACTGGATTGGCGCTGCCTTGCGCAGTGGCGCGACTTCCAACATGGCTGCCCCAACACTGCATAACGAATGTAATTATTCCTCCAATGTTGGCATTTCTTATATCGGGCAACACCCTTAGATGGAAAATTCATTCGCGCTAGGATAGGGTTAAGAATGGAAAATGTAAGTTGCTAAAGTTGATAAAGTGAACAGGAGGCGCAATGGCCGTCACTTGCAAAAGCTGGCGCAGCCACTGGGATGGCAACGATTTCATGAAAGTCCTTTCACGTATTTGACCAGGCCGTATTGCGTGAAATACATACTGCCATTTTGGTAATTTGAGGCCTGAAGACGCCGATTTTCAATGATCCGATTACTAAATTACGCAATTTAACAATTCGGTGGAGTCCCCGGCTTCGCGGTCTGCTTAACCCATGCTTACGGAACAACAAATTCTCCATTACGTTACCCGGCAGCCCAAGCACATGGCAGGCTTCAAACAGCTCATCCATGATCTTGGACTCAAAGGCCGTGACCGGCGTGAACTGCAACAGCTTCTGCGGGAGTTGACCCGCCGGCGCAAGCTGATCGCCATCGGCAAGGAGCGTTGGGGCCTGCCCACAACGTCCTCCAATCAGGACCTGGTGGTCGGGCGGCTGCGCATGCATCGCGATGGGTATGGTTTCGTGGTCCCGGAGCCGGGCTCATTGCCGGCGCGCGTCCAGGGCAAATTGCAGGGTGACATCTTTATTCCTCCGCCGGAAATTGGCAATGCCATGCACGGGGATCAGGTGCTGGTGGAGATGGGCCGTCTCCGGCATGACGGCAAAGCTGAAGGCCGCATCGTCCGCGTGATGGAGCGCGAGCAGGAGACGGTGGTCGGCACCTTCCACTACGGCGACCGGCACAATTACGTCACGCCCATTGACGAAAAAGTGGCCGTGGAAATCATTATTCCCAAGGGCATGGAATATCCCCAGGCTGACGACGAAGAGTCCGAAGCGGATGAAGAAGACCGTGACCATCGTGCGCCCACGCCCAAGCGGCCCGGCAAGCCAAGCCCGCATCGCGTGCTGGGTGATGAAGCCCGGCGCAAGGAAACCTGGGACGACCTGGAAGGCGTGGTCGTCGAAATCGAGATCGTGCAGTGGCCCTCCGCCACGCAGAACCCACGCGGGCGGGTGACGGAAATCCTGGGTTATGAAGATGATTTCGGCGTGGACGTGGAGATGATTATCCGCAAGCACCACATTCCGCATGTTTTTGCAGCGGAGGTGCTGGAAGAGGCGCAGGAGTTTGCTCCGGTCATCCCGCACAAGGAAGTGGCGCAGCGGCGCGACTACCGCGACCTGCCCATCATCACCATTGACGGCGAAACAGCCCGCGACTTTGACGATGCCGTGCTGGTGCGGCGGCTCGACCATGGCAACTATGAGCTGCATGTCCACATTGCCGACGTGGCGCAGTACGTGGAAGACGGTTCGGCCATTGACGAAGAGGCGCGCAAACGGGGCACGTCAGTTTATTTTCCTGATCGCGCCGTGCCCATGTTGCCGCTGGAGCTTTCCACCGATATTTGCAGCTTGCGTCCGGAAGTCGAACGACTGGTGCTTTCCTGCGTGATGGAAATCGATGCTCAGGGCGAAGTGGTGTTTTACGAGCTGGCCGAGGGCGTGATCCGCTCCGCCCAGCGCATGACCTATACAGACGTAAACGCCATCATTGAAGGCGACAAAAAACTGCGCCACACCTATGCCGCTCTGGCAGAGAACATTGATCTTATGTATGAACTGGCGCAGGTGCTGAACCGCAAGCGCGTGAAACGCGGCTCGATTGATTTTGACCTGCCGGAAGCGGTGATTGAGTTTGACGACTTTGGCATCATGAAGAGCGTTTCGCCTTCCGAGCGCAACTGGGCGCACAAGCTGATTGAAGAGTTCATGCTGGCGGCCAATGAAACCGTGGCCTCCCATCTGGAGCAGCGCGCCGTGCCCAGCCTGTACCGCATCCATGAAAAGCCGGACGCTAAGCGCATTTATGACTTTGAGACCGTTGCCGCCAGCTTTGGCTACTCGCTGGGCGTAGGGGCCTTGCCCATCAAGCGCGTGCAGACGCGCGGTGACAAGCGTTCGCACTACGGCACCGGACGCCAGGCCCCAACCGTGGAGCTTCCGGAAGAGGTCCACGTGACGCCGCGCATGTACCAGAAGCTGGTGCAGAAGATCGCGGGCAAGCCGGAAGAGCGCATCCTTTCTTTCCTTATGCTGCGTTCGCTCAAACAGGCCAGGTATTCTGAAGTGAACGAGGGCCACTTTGCTCTGGCCGCTCCGGCGTACACGCATTTCACCTCGCCCATCCGGCGCTATCCTGACCTGATCATTCACCGCATTCTGAAGTGGGTGTTGCGCCAGCAGGGCGATCAACCGGCGATGAAATTGCGCGCGCAACATGAGCATGCGGCCACGCCCTGGTCCAAGCGCGCGGAAAAAGGATCTTCTGCTCGGCGGCGTCTTGCCAGCGCGCCCGCGCCCGGACCTATCTCTGAGGCCGAGTTGCATGAAATCGCGGACAGCTCCAGCCAGGCGGAACGCAACGCCGCGGACGCCGAACGCGAACTGCTGGAATGGAAAAAGCTCAAGTTCATGGAGCAGCGCGTGGGCGAGGACTTTGACGGCCTGATCGTCAGCGTGACCAAGTTCGGCTTGTTCGTGGAGCTGACTGAGCTTTTTATTGAAGGCCTGGTGCCCCTCAATTCACTGGCAGACGACAACTACGCTTACCACGAGAACACCCGGCAGATGATCGGCGTGCGCAGCAAGAAGACCTATTCCATCGGCGACAAGATCAGGGTACTAGTGGACAGGATTGACCACATGCAACGCAAAATCCAGTTTGCCGTGATGGAAGACAAGCCCAAGAAGCCAGACAAGCGGCATAAGAAGCGGGGATAACGTTGGGCGTGTGGAATAATTGAAACAGAAATAGCACATGTGGCACCGGCGCCCTCGCCGGTGGTTTTTTTCTTACACAGCCGGGGGCGGCTGTGCTACATGAGTTTCGTAGGGTTATCTCTTTTTTAATCCCGTGCTAATGTATGGCATAGCTTTCATGCATGTTGCCTTTCCTCTGCGTACCTTCGCGTCCTCTGCGGTTAAAACCACAGCCGGGGACGCTTGGTTTATCCCTTCAATGTCTCATCATGCCTACTTGGGCAATTTTCCCTTCAGCTCCACTACTTCCAGCGGACATTCCGGCCAGTTGTGCGACCAGCACACGATCAGGTCACATTCTTCCGGACGGTGCATGTGCTTGAGAAAATTGCGGCTTTCATATTCAAATTCAATTCTGACGCGCTGCCATCGTTCTTCTCCCACCTGCCGCAGGGCCTCGCAGTCGGGATACTCCGTTTGAATCCGCGTCACCACAAATCCCAGGCTGCCGGCCAGCATGCCAAAAAGATAGACCACGCCGGCCTCGTTTGTGGGACCGCAGGCCAGATGGGCGGGCGTCAACGGCGGCCCGTACACCGGACGGTCGGGCAAGGCCAGAGCCGCCCGCGACTTTGTCGTTGCGAATGTCCATGGCAGCTCCGTACCTTCCTTATAGTAGGCCTTAATGACATTCAGTACGTCCGCGTACTCGACATCCAGTTTGGCCTGTTCCGCATATGTATGCAGACCTCGCGGTGTCTGCGTCCAGCTGCGGAACCGTCCCATGAGCGGACGGACGCTGTACTTGCTCTGGTGCTCATACTCGGTCATGGTGGGGATCTTGCCGGTTTTGCGCACAATCTGGGCCCAGTCCCGGAACAGGTCGTCGATGGTGACCTCATAGCCGCAGCCCACGCCCGTGAAGCCGCTCTCCTGGAGCGCCTGCGCGTACGATCCCATGTACTTGCGGATGGCCCCCATGCTGATGGCCGGAAAATGACTGCGCAATTCCGGCTGGGTGGGCGGACGGCCCAGTTTTTTGTTGCACTCCTGGATGGCGGCAATAATGTCTTCTTTCCCCATGGTCTCCTCATTTGGCAAAGCGGATAACGGTCGATGACATAGCCCTGAGATTGGTATGGCGGTCGGAAACAGAAACAACCCCGCTAGGGCCTGCATCAATTAAGCTATTTACAATCAATCGCTTACAAGGTTGACAAAATAGACACACTATCAGTGTGTGCGGTCTGCGGCATTGGGTGACAGCGATTAGCTCCGGTACAGATATGCCAAGTCCGGCGGATTGCCTTAAGGTTTGGAGGGGCGTCGCCACTTCTTCGGTTCGCTGCGAAGCCGCCGCAACTCTCGGCTCAGATTGCCGAGGTCAACGACGAGTCCGCATGTACCCTGCGTGATTCTGCGAAGCGCGAAAATTATCGAGGTGGCCAACACTATCCAAAGCCCGAAGTGCGATTGGAACTTCATTATGGGTCTGGAAAAACAAACGCCCTGGGTTTCTGCCCAAGGCGTTCCGAACTCTCAACAACTTGAAAAAGACAAAAGGCCGGCGACTTCGCCAGCCTTAATATTCTCTCTATTTATATAGTGTCCATAAACTACTATTCCGGGACATCGTCTGAGGGATTTTTTTTCGCAGCCGCCCGTAATCGCTCCATTCCTCCCCGGTCAAATCTTTTCCAGGCTGCCTGCAGCGCTTTGCGCGCAACCTCGTCCGGTTGCTTCTCCAGCGCGCGCTCGCGGCTTATGCCCGCGAGTTTGTAGTCAAGCACCTTTTTTCCCCATTCGTTAAAGCCAGCCGCCTGTGCCCATTTTGCCCAATCAGTGTTTCTCCGGGGCATTATATGAATATGAAACTCATCTGTGCTGTCATTAATTTCGTCGATCAGTGTTTTCAATTCTTCCGAGGGGGACTCGATTACAGTGAACTCGCGGGGAACAGCAGCCAGAAGAAAATCACGATAACTGCCGTACTCTCTGCGGGGGTCTAAGTCTTCTCGATCCCAGCCGCCTCCCGCGCGCCACACTCCGTCCGGCCCCTTGACGGATTCGGCGCTGTCCTGCTGATATGCGATGAAATCCAGGATCTGGTCACTCGACAGCCCTTCGCCTTCAGTGATGCTACCAGTCAGGACTAGCTCATCATTGCGCTTGGATAACATCTCCATTTTCTTGGCCTCGCGCTTCGCCACAGTCTTTATATAGGCTCGGGGGTTTTTTGCGTTGCGCCATCTACCTTGCTGCAAGGCTTGTTGGATTGCGAGGAAGTATTCCGGCCCAAGTCCCAGTTGCTGCAACAGCCATTCCCATTCCGTATTACACTGGTCTGGCTTGAGCTGCGAAACAGCATTGAGAACCGCCAACCATTGTGTACGGTCAGTTTCTGACATACCAAACGCGGTTTTTTATCGTATCATTTTTGCCTGCTTCTTATCCGCAAAAAATGAGGGGCGCCATGTAGGCTTCTACTTCTAAAGACAAGTGTTAGGGGGACGAGTTTTACTCGTGCCGGACTGGGTGCTCTTGAAAACCCTCCTCAAGCCGTAGGCCGTCGCGCAGCGAAAACGGAGCGACATAAGAGATCTCTGGGAGGTGAATGGGGTATTGTGCCGCACCTGCGGCGCTCAAACATCTATACATGTCCAGCCAGGCCTTGCGGCCTGGGCTCAAAAATATCGTTCCTGCCGGAGCTGCAAGCCTGCAAAGAGAACTCCCTTGAGCGGCATGGTTACAACCGGCATTTTCGGGGTCCTTCGACTGTGCGTGCGCATTCACGCACGCTCCGCTCAGAATGACAAAATGGATGCCGGTAACGCTCGGCACGTGGCTGAAGCCTGTGCATGTCACTTGGTTTGTGTTCGTCAACTCTTCTGTGCGAGGAAGAACACCCTCAAAGAGAGCTCCCTGAACCGGCCAGTTGTGCCGAGCTTGTCGTGGTGCTTTTATAGATTTGTAAAACGAAACGTGGAATGCAGGTCTATCGTCGGCTACCTGTCCTGAGCTATTGAAAATTATAATTACTAAAGTTGCATGACCTCCCGGATATAAGATTGCTGAAATGGCGTTCCCACCTAAAGGCACTACTCATTAAATCGACCGGGTTACATTGTGTGAAAAAGGTAAATTGTAATATCCCTGATTTTCAGGTGAGTAAAAAAATACTTAATTAGTTTTGCGGGTACAGCACCAAAACCGCAACTGGCCTAATAAATCTCCTTGACTGCCAAATTGAAGGAAGCTAGTCTGAGTAGAAGTTTCTTCCTCCCCTGTAACTCAACTTTCCCATATCAATGATTCGAGTCTGATCTAATTCTGTCTGAGAGGAGTATAGATATCAATGAGACTATGGTCTGTATTGGTTAAAGTATGTCGATGTTTGTTGCTGTTCCTATTTGTCATGGCGCCGAACCTGTTTGCACAAACAGTTGCTGTAGGCATTCGGAAGGCAGATACTTCTTCATTCTCCGCGCCTGCCGTGCCCGCACGATCGGCGTCTACTTTAAATACCGATTTCACAATGTTTCCCAGCGTTACCACTTCCAGGTTGTCTCCATATGGAGCCGGACCGCAAGTATTAAACCTTGTTGTTTTTTGCTTCAATCCCGTCACAGGAGCGATTCTTCCCAATTGCGATATTAACCTCCAGATTACGGTTGCCAATGGATCGGGCGGCCATGTACATAACACAAACCGTCCGCGAGGAATGTTTAATCCCAACTCGGGCAACACCGGTGCAAGTGGCTTCCTGCCGGTTGCTTACACTGCTCCTGAAGCGTCGGGGGATTACGAACGTGTTGCTGTTTGGCTTCTTGAACGGAGTGCCCATAACTCCTGGCCTGTTTACTATTGGCGTGGAATTTGATGGTTTGCAGCTGGCCAGCGGCAACAACCTCATTGTGGATACCGCGTCCCAAATGCACGGCAACAACAACGGTTTTGCCAGTCCTGACATGATCAGCGCTATACAGAATCTGCCCGGAGACTTTGCAGACCTGCTTGCTCAATCTAATGGTGGCACGGCGCCGGCTGTCGAATTTACCGCAATGTCATTGCCGGTGGGCGGCCTGTTTGACTTTCAAAACGAGTGGCGTCCGCCTCATGTGAGCCACCGTTTTGGTAACGACGGCGACATAGGGATCCGTAACCTTACCCGCGCCCAGCGGGCTGCATTGGCGCGGGCCTGCACAAACGACGGATTCACATTCCCGGTTACTGGCGAGCGCCCGCAGGACCCGAATGCCACGCATTGGCACATTCGACTGAACTAGGGAGGAAAAAGCAATGAAAATAATCCTTGTAAAAGCCGACGCTCTTCTCATGATGTTTGTGCTGTCTTGCGTAATATGTATTCACGCCGATGCGCAGGTGACGGTTACATGCCCGCCTGTACCAAATCAGTTGACCGTTACGGTTGCTCCCGAGGTGAAGTTTGACCAAACAACTCAACTCTTTACCTATACCTATACTGTCGCCAATGGTGCTAACAGTGCCCAAGAGATCGACAGCTTCAACCTGGACTTTGCACCACCTGTCTCCAACCTAAATAATCCCCCAGGCTGGGCCCACGGGATATTCAGGCTTCGTTCTACTTTAGGCTGGTCAGCTACCGTTCCTGCGCCACTACCTCCAGGAGCAAATGACGATAGCAGAGTTCCTGCTGGTTTAGCCCAAATCAAGCCCGCTCAATCCCTAACTGGATTTTCTTTTCAGAGCCCGAAACCGCCCGGTCCAGTGAAGTATTTTGTAACGGGTTTTGTTGATGTCCCGCCCCAAGACGATGAAGAAGGCGCAGAGACTCTTCTCGAACAATGCCCACAAAGCACTGGTAAGCCTTTAGATCTAGCGGTCGTGGGCGCCACTCTTGGCCCGGTCAACTTTATCCCCGTGACGATTGAAATCAAACCCCCGAGCGTGACGCCAGTGCCTATTAACCCCAGAAGCGAAGGCTTGACGCCTGTGGCAATTCTTGGATCTGTCAGCTTTGACGTAAGCACAGTTAGCCAGGTTTCAGTCAAATTCGGGCCGGGAAATGCTGCTCCACAAAAAGGTAGTGGTCACTTCGAAGATGTAAACAACGATGGCATTCCCGACTTAGTCTTTCAGTTTTCAACACCGGCCATCGGCATTCAGTGCACAGATACCGCTTTGTTTCTGATAGGCCAAACATCTAGCGGAACTGCTATTCAGGGTTCCGAGAATGTTCGCGGCGTCGGTTGCAAGTTTTAAGCAAACTATCCATCCGTCGTTTATTGAGAGGCTGCCGGAAAAAGGCAGCCTCATCTTAATCTGTTGCCATATCCGACACCCTTAATTTCAAGACCGGGCACTCCGATTCACAACATATTTATTTTTATTGTTGGCGCTGTCCAAGCTGGGTGTGAAGTGCGCCATTTTGACCATAAAAGGTAAAAGAAGTGGTCCCGCGTAACATAAGCGTAGAAATGCGTTCGGGAAAATGCGAGCAAAAATTACATGATGCTTCTTGCCATCAGGCACAAAAGCACTTGTGCTATTTCGGTATGTGCGAAATCCTATATATATCGCGGTGGTGACGCTGATCTTCGGCCAGGGGCTGTTTTTCAGCAGCGTCAGCGTTCTTCAATACGGTATGGCAGTTTGGGTGGGATTCCATCTATTCGTTCTGATCTATGAAGAGCCTACGTTGCGGAAGAGTTTTGGCCTTGAGTACGAAGAATTCTGCGCGAATGTACCCAGGTGGATTCCGCTGTTGCGACCCTGGCGTCGCAAACCGCGAATAGAGGCACGGTAGTGCGCTAATAGACGTTATACCGGCGGTCGTTTGGTCTGACTGCATGCCAGATCGGCGGTCGTGAAACCGGCGTGCAACCAATGCGTTTGTGCCATTGCTTGGTGCTGTCATTTTTAATGTCATGTGTGTGGTTGCGAACTTTTATGCAGAGTCAATGAATCGACTCATGCGGAAAAACACATTCGGCAGTAGCTGGCATGAGCTACGGCCCTATGTCCAAAGCACCGCGGAAGCTTTCCAACTGCTGATATTGGGAATGGTCTTGAGCTTGTCAAACATTTTTACCGCCTGCGCCAGTTGTTGCTGTTTATGTGCGCCTTTCGGTTGCCAGCCTGGATTGTTCTGGACAAAAGACACAATGCGCTTGGCAGCTCCCGGTTGAATGTTCGCTGTAATAAGGTCCGCTACGGTGGTGGCGGGGTCCAGAATGCGGGGTTTGGGCACAAGGGGCGTTAAGCTTCCGTACCGCCATAGTACGCGTTTGCCGTCCACTTTTTTGACGTCCGGGTCCGGGGTTGCGGACACGTTCCAGGTTTTGGTCGCCTTGTCGTATTCCAGTTGTTCTGCAGAAAAAGAGATTGACTGGAAGCGATACCGGTCTGGATTCTGCGCAATCTGTTGATTTGAGGCGGTGTTGGGATCATTGCTGTAATTGACCTGGGCTTCAAAATTGATTACCAACCCCTTGCCCAAAACGGCGCGTTTCAGTGGATCTTCCACATTTTGTTCCATGTCTACATTGCTTTGCTTCGGCCCGGGGGTAAGGTTCCACAACTCTCCTGGTCCAAATACCAGGTCGTTGAGCAAATGCATCTGGACGTAAGACTTGCTTTGATTTCCCGCCAGATTGCGTATTGATTTCATCAGGCGTCCATCCACCGGCTGGGAGCCGGGTGTAGTGGAGTTGATGCAGAGCGGCCGCGCCTTGACATGTGTGCCTTCCACCGGGGCCGCATTGATGCCATGATTCGCTGAGGCAGCCAGATTGGTGACCGGCATCAGCGTTGCGGCGTGGGCCCCGCCGCCCAGGTTGCTCAACACTTTTGCAATCGCATCCAGGCTGTTGCGAAACGCTGTCATATTGCCTTTGGTGCGCGAGCCGGTGATATTGCGCTTGGCGTTGCCCGCGACTTTGTACAGTGCGTGCTTGGCCGCCTTGCGCAGTCCATCCAGTTGGGTGCGCTGCGGATTTGAAATCACAAAATGTTCCCACTTGCCGGCTGCAATCATGTCTTTCAGCGGCTTTGGATTGCTTTGGACGATAACATCGCCGGTTTCCCAAAAAACGGAGTGCTCTTCCTTCTGTTCATCAATATCGCTGCGAAATGGCACGGAGATATGTAAGTCGCTGAAGTATGCGATCAGGTCCTCAATGTCATCATCCGGATTGTCGGTTTCTGCCAGCGCATCCGCTTCTCTGGTGATAATCTCGCTGTCTTCGAATTGTTGCAACACTTCACCCGCGGTATACGCCTTCCCTGGCTCTTCAAAGGTCTCCCATAAAATGTTCCATGCCGTATCGCGTATCTCTTCATTGCTGCACAGGTTTGCGATCGTTCTGAAACGAGCTAGCAGTTCTTCGGACTTAGAAATGACCTTCCAGAACGCATTAAAAAGATCACCGCGGTCCGCCAGTTGCTGAATCTCAGCTACTTCAAGCTCATCGCCCGGATCCAGCAGCGTGGACATCCTGAACCATTTTCCCTGCGCTACCTGCGTCTGCGGCGCGGCCATCGGCGTTAGATTGCCCTGGTCTATGTGCCGTGTCTCATGGCCAGCAGCCTGCGCGCCCATTACGTCCGCTTCATGCTCCAGAGCTGCGTCGTCATTGACCGCAACGCCTGCCCTCATCTGCATTGTCGGCTCAACGCGGCCCTGCGCCTGCTGGACGACATGCCATGCTTCGTGCGGCAAATGTTTTTCCTGCCCTGGAGCCACATGGATGTCTGTGCCCTGGGCATACGCCAGCGCGCTAAGCTGCGCGGGCCTGGCTGAGTTGTAGTGGACCTTAACGCCATCAAGCGAGAGGCCAGAAAGATTTTCAACGCCTGCCTTCAGGCTGTTGGGCAGTCCTGTATGACTGGGGGACGGAGCCGGCGCGGCTTTCATCTGGACCGGCAGGGTGCCGTCTGACGTGGTATCGGCTGAATCGCTGCCTGTCGGCGCGCTTGTATTCATCCATTCCGCTATCTTCAGCTGCGCCTGAACGACCGGACTGCCTTGTACTTCCGCAGCCAGACTGCCCCGCGCCTGCATGCGCTGACTGCTATTGATCAATGCGGAAAGGCCAGCCAGGTGGCCGGACGGTGGAGCTGAATCTGGCGGACGCCACATCTCTCGCCGCCTGGGTTCGCTACAAGACGAGTGGGCTTGATTGGAGATGTGTTGGCTTGCTTTTTCCATAGGAGCATCTACTTGCGTGGCTGACTAAAAAAACGCTATTTGTTCCGGGGCGCAGGTCCTCGTATCATTTTTTGCATATCAAGCATTGAGAACGACACGCTGGCGTAGATTCCTTTGTTCGCGAAAAAATTTACTGAGGGTGGAATCTTTTTCGCTTCTCTATGACATTCGCGGCTAAAAACTACATACGGCACGATGTGCCACAGGTTCAAACAACTTCTGCCTGGCGCAGCTGCGTGATCTCCTCTTCCGTAAATCCAATCTCGCGCAGTATCTCGTCCGTATGTTCACCCAGCAGAGCAGCACGGCGGCGGATGCTGGGCGGCGTGGCGGACAACTGCACCGCGGTGTTGGCCAGCGGCACTGGCTTGGCTGCGCCCGGATGGTCGACATAGCGCAGCAACTCCCGCGCCTTTACCTGAGGATCTTCGAGCACCTGATTCAG
>Ga0137363_10001727_pt1 | contig 12770 bp, 5 predicted proteins | sample MadtaG_FD_104800 | JGI IMG/M metagenome (GOLD analysis project Ga0137363, IMG submission 104800) | Vadose zone soil microbial communities from Angelo Coast Range Reserve, California, USA - Mad1_115_16 metaG | ecosystem: Environmental > Terrestrial > Soil > Vadose zone | place: USA: California...
CGCTATCTCAGCACCGAATGGTTTTCTTAGCTGTCAGGTCCTTCCTTCTTTCCTGATCAGCTAAGGACTTTCAACGGGAGCACGAGGCAAGTCCGCATCAAATCAAGAGTTAAAGTCGTGAATATGGCGCCGGTCATGAGAGAGATGATCGGGGGCATAGCTTTAATGGGCGCTGGTCCATCCCGCGCGCTGGCTCAAGAGGCCCACACGCACACGATCCCGTCACAAGAGCGCGATCAGACGTCGGAACAGAAGAATGAGGCGAGCGCCTTGATCAAAGTCGTCCGGGAATCGACCGATCGCTTCCAGAACGCGTCAGCGGCTCAGGCGGCAGGATATTACCTCCAATTCGGCTGCGTCAGCGGACCCGATTCGGGGGCAATGGGCATGCACTTCGTGAACATGGCCCTGGTGACTGACGGCATCCTGGACGCGACGCGACCCGAGATCGTGATCTACGAACCGCTGCCGAACGGACGCCTGCGCCTGATCGGCGCCGACTATCTGGTGCTGGCGGACGCCTGGAATGCAACGCACCCGGCTCCGCCCCAGCTAATGGGACAGCTCTTTCATCTCTTCGAGAGCCCCAACCGCTTCGGACTTCCGGCGTTCTATTCACTGCATGTCTGGGCCTGGAAGGACAATCCTACCGGCGCGTTCGTGAACTGGCACTCCAATGTGTCGTGCAACGCATTCAGTGGGCAAATTCCGTAGGCGAGGCTCATCGGCCGCGCTCTTCCCTTCAAACTGAGTCGAGCGTTTGGCTCTTACTGTAGCGGCGCTCTATGAGCGCCGGTTTTTCATGGAATCAACGAAATACCGGCGGTCATAGACCGCCGCTACAGTAGACGGAACCGCTCTTCACCAACATCCTCTTTACAACAAGTCGCATTCCGTTTTTGACACAGAGCAACCGCCCGCTGCAGAGGTGTCGTTCGTAATCTTTTCCCCACATGACGTGAACTCAAAACTGGAAGCGCATACCGGCTTCAATCTGGCGCGGATCCTCAGCGCTGGTGAATTTACCGAAATTCGGCGACGTCATCACCCCTGACTGCGGGCGATAGTTCGTGCGATTGAACGCGTTCGTCATGTTTGCAAACACGTTCAGGTTCGTGCGCGTGTTGCCGTTGCCTCTTCCATTACTGTTCGAGCCACTGAAGAAAAACGCCTTCGAGATATTGAAGTCGAAATTGACAGTTTTCGGACCCTTGCCGCTGTTTCGTGGGACCCCCGGAGGCCGGTCGTTGATCGTGCCGTCCCTGTTGTCATCCTTGCCGGTGGTGATGTTGTACCAGTTGGGGCCAGTCACCGACGTCGTACCCGTCAAAAAGACTCCCATAGGCAACCGGGCATTCACGGTGCCGGTGACATTGTGTGTAGGGTAACCTGTTCCGTGGGAACCTACAAAATCCGCCCGCAGGTCGTAATTGTCGGTGGGAAGGGCGCTCCCGCCGGGGTTGGTTTCGGGAAGAGCCCTCTGCACCAGGTAACTGGTCGATACGTTGAAAATACTGAATCTTTGCCGGTAATTGAGCCGCAGGGTGTGCCTGAGGCTGTTTGAGGTGGACTCCACATTAATCAAATCGCCCCGGTCCGGATCCGGCCGGACGCACGTCTCAGCGCTTTGACCCGGGACGCAGGAACGCGGAAAGTCTGCTGTGACATCGAAGGGAGCGTTCAGGTTTCTGAGCCGTAAACGGTGATACTCGCGCTGGTAGTCATAGGAGACGCTGAGGAACAAGTTTGTCAGGAACGTCCGTTCGAATTGGACCATGGCAACATTAACGTAGGGCGACCTGACATGCGGATTCAACACTCGTATCGATGGAAACGTGTTTCGAATTCTTCCCGCCTGAAACGGATCTGGATAAGAAGGGTTGTCGATGACGATTTCAAACTGGCGCGTGCCGTCGAGACGGCGCTGGTCCTCCACGACTGTTATCGGCATACCCAGATAGAAAATTCCTCCGCCTCCTCGAATGACGGTACCCCGGCCCAGGGCGTAAGCAAATCCCAGTCGCGGAGCAAAGTTGTTATGGTCCCGCATGTTGCTTTGAACGTCGTAGCGGGCGCCAAGCATAAGCGTTAAGCGCGGCGTGAGTTTCCAATCATTCTGGTCGAAAAACGAAAGCTGCAACTGATCCGTTCCCAATAAAGGATTACCGCGCGTCACCCGATACATGAGAGGCCTGCCCGCACGATAGGAATCCAGGCTGGAAAATGTGAATGTTCCTCCGAAATTAGTTTCGGAAAATGATCGGTTGGTCACATATTGACCGTTACTGCCCGCCCTCATCGTCACCTTCTCGCCGAGCCGCGTATACATGCTGCTGAAATCGTAATTGCGTTCGCTTTTTTCCGATCTGTTCTGGGCGCCACCGGAGCTGAACGCGTCGAGTACATTGATTCGGAGCGCGTTACTGAATGGTTCGGTTTCGTCGTGGCTCGTAATGATGTTGAGGCGGCTTTCAAAAAGGCTCCGCGCAGAAAGATTTGAGAACTGCACAAATTCCACATTCCAACTCGTGCCCCTGGAAGTCGACGCGAGTTCGGGCAGGGCAAACCCGCCCACACCTTGATTCTTGCTGGAGCTTGTCGTATATCCCAGGTTCAATGACAGCGAATGCGCATCGCCAACCTGATATGTATTCCTTGTTGTGAACGAACGCTTCACCGTCGGACGAGTGATTCCGAGGGCGAACAAACCTTCGGGCAGCGTTGCATGGATTGTATCGACGTTCTGGGCCTCATTCTGACTGGCAGCAAGGCTCGTGGTTATCCTGCGAGGAATGATGGGACCACTGATATCGAAGTTGGCCTGGCGCTCCTGGTAAGGCGGTTTGTTGCTGGCGAAAGGATTTCTTGCGTTAAGAGATTCGTCTTTAACCAGCAGTTGTCCATTTCCATGAAACGCGCCCGCGCCTCCGCGGTCGACGACCTGGGGTGCAGGCTTCCCCTTCCCGTTCTGGCCAAACCGATAGGGACCATCTTCCGCCGTGAAAGCGTTGTTGTTGATCCGAACATATTGGGTCTGAGCCTGTTGGCTCTGGCTGGCGGTCGCGCGATCATCCTCCGTGCGCGACCTCTGTTGCCGCCCGGCGGTTTCGTAATATACGTTCCATGCGGAGAGCTGTTCAGGCCGTAAATAATCCTGAAGCCGCTTGAGAAATTCCTCCCGCAACCATTCAATTGCAGAGCGCAGACGATCCGCCTCCTGCCCCTGCGTTGGACCCGCTCGAAAGTTCATCAGGTCCCCGAACAGGTCTTCCGAAGCCTGCCGCCGGTCCTCCATCATGAGAACGATGGCTCTTTCCTGTTCTTCGGTGAACGGAAGGCGCGCATCCGCGAGGACGCGTTTAACGTCATCCTTCAACTCGGCGAGCGGATTTGCAGCCCCTGCTATCAGGCCTTGTGGCGGGGAAGGCGGTTGCTGGGCAATCAGCGGACCGGCGAGTGTGAGCATAAGCAGGACCAGGGATTTCATTGGAGCGCCTCGAACCAGGATTACGCGGATTCTACACGAACTTCAGCCTCTGATGGACCTCCATCTCACGACGGAACCGACAAGCGCTCGATCAACCGCTGTCAGTAGAGATCAAACCGTCTCGCTTCGACTACAAGCGCCTGCCGATCATTAATCTTCATCGCCGCTCCAGGCTGTTGCGGCGCCGTTCTAACATTGGACCGCCTCCGTTCAACCTTCGACGGCCTTCGTACAACGATCTCGCGTTTCGATCGGATATTCGTGAGCGGAGGTTCACGTCTGGCGAGCGCCCGTCAAAGTGCCGGGAGCCTCCGGCAAATCTTCTCGCCCGTCTCTCCATCGGTCTCGCGCGGCCGGCCAAGCTTCGTCCGGCTCCGGCAAAGTATCTCGGGCGTCTCACGGACGGTCGAGCTTCGTTACTAGAGTGCCGCCTTTGGTCATCCGTTGATCGACGGCCATTACTGGACTATCGCCGTTCGTCATTCGTTGGAGGAGCTTCGATGAAAAACAGTCGCCCTTCATCATTTGTGCGGCAACGTTGGTTATTCGAGTGTCAACGTTCAATGTTTAAGGTTCGCTCGAGATAAAAAAAGAGCCGTGAAGCAAGGTTGTGCATTGCTTCATGGCTCTTGAACGGCAACGCTTTATGCGCTGGTGGTGAGGGACGGTGCGGGTGGAGTGGACGACGGAGGTTCAGCGATCGCGGCTGTCCGGCGTCTTGCGGCCCGCTTGCCGAAGTCCCTGCCGCCAACTTGCAGGACAGTATCGTCGATCCGCTTTTTGCAATGGATCGACCGCCAGTTGAATTAGCGCGAGCCCGCCGCGGGCAGACCAACACTAAAGTGGCGGATGCCTGAGGTGGTGGTCGGAGGCCGTCTGGAACGCATGGGCGAGCAGGAGGATCTCCGAGTCACCGAAGAGCTTGCCCGTGAAGTGCAACGCGGTGGGTGAGCCGCGGTAGAATCCGCTAGGCATGCTGACGACCGGGTGACCGGTGCGGTTGGTGAGCGCTTGCTGGCTTCCAATGAAGAGGTCGAGATCGGCCATTGCCTTGTCCATCTCCTCCATCACGCGCGTACGGAAGCGGTTCGCTTGTATGAACGCCACGGCGGAAGTGAAGTAGGCGCTGCGGATTTCGATGGGCCTGACGCTCATCTCGGGTCCTTCTTCGACCTGGGTGAGCAGCCCGCTGCGCGTGGCGTCATCGAAGAACGCCGCGGTTTCAGCATAGCGGATGAAGTCGATCGCGGGGATGGGGACGTCCGGCAGATCGAACGGGACCACGTTCACGCCCAGCGAGCGAATGACGCGCAGCGCCTCCTGATTGTTTGTCCGTGTGGCCCGTTCCAGCCCAACGGCGTCCGGATTGTCAGGATTATCAGCGATCACGCCTTCGAACGCCGCCCTGAGGTACCCCACACGCAGACGGGTCACGTCGGCCGTTGCGTCCCAGTTGAACGGCACGTCGACGATGATGGCGTTGTCCTTCCCGTCCGGTCCGTAAATGGCGTCGAACACGATGGCGCAATCCTCGGCGGAGCGGCACATGGGTCCAACGGTATCCTGCGTCCAGGCCAGCACCATTGCGCCGTGACGGCTCACCCGCCCGAACGTCGGCCGTAGGCCGGTGATCCCGTTCCGAGTCGAAGGGCCGATGATGGATCCGCCGGTGTCCGTCCCGATTGAAAAGCCGACCAGTCCGGCAGCGGTGGCGGAGCCCGGTCCCGCAGACGACCCCGACGCGTCCTGCTCGGTATTCCACGGATTGCGGGTCAGACCTCCGAACCAGCGGGCGGTTACAGCCAACGCGCCTGTCGAGAGCTTCGCGACCAGGATCGCTCCCGCGTCGGTGAGCCTGCTGTACACGCTGGAGTCCAGGTCGATAACCCGGTCCCGGTAGGGCGTCATCCCCCACGTCGTCTTCGTTCCTCGCACCGCGAACAGGTCTTTGAGTCCCCACGGGATGCCATGCAGGGGGCCGCGGTACGTGCCTGCGGCGATTTCTTCGTCCGCTCGCCGAGCCTGACGCAGAGCCAGATCCTCGGTGAGACTGACCACGCACAGAAGCCTGGGGTCATATCGCTTCAGCCGCGACAGGTACAGTTGGGTGAGTTCGGTAGGCTTGATTTGACGGCTCTCGACGAGCTTGGCCAGGTGCGTGACTGGAAGGAACGCCAGCTCCTCGTCGGTCGCTGGCATTGAGACTTCCAGCGCCTTCCTTCTCAGAGGCCTCCGCTCGCTCGGAAGGGTCTTCCCCGGGAGGACCGGATTGAACACGATCGCCGGCTGAGTGCTCCCGAGGTCGGCGGCTCGCAGCGCATCGAAGCCCCGCAGAGGACCGTCCGGGCCATTCAGCCGCGCTAGGATTCTCTCCTGCTGGTCGCGCGTGAAGGACACGCCAGCGATCCTCTGGGCCGCTTCGAGCATCTCGAGCGTAATGCGGGGGGCGTCCTGCGCTACGGCCATCAGCGCACCGGGCATCAGGGCGAGGCCCCCGGCTGAGAAGCACTCGAGAAAGCGACGGCGGTTCAGGGCGAGTTGGTCCTCATTCATGTTTCTCCCCTTTCCAGGCGATGATACTCCCAGGATCACGCAATAGCTGTACCTGCCGTTCGTCCGAAATCGAACAGCACTCCGGTCAAGTCCTCCGAGACCTTCCACAGCCTGGCCGCGATCGCCTGGTCTCTCGAGAGTTTATTCGAGGTAACTTGAACGGGGTACCCGCGCATCTCCATAAACCCGCCCGGGCCGTAATACTCGCCGCCTTTTGCGTTTCGTTCGCTTTCGGGTACTGGCTTCTAATCTTCCGCGCGGCCGCATGTCCTTTATCCAAATTCCGCACAGCGATGATAACTTCGGCGTTTTTGTTCGCCAGAACCCGAGCAGTTTCGTACCCTATTCCGCTGCTTGAACCCGTTACCGCAACAACTGTCTCCGTCTGATCGGGAATATTCTCTGCATTCCATTCTTCGCCTTTCATTGTGTTCTCCTTATGGTCGCCGGCGAGACATCCGCCGCCGTTGCGATTTTCGACATTGAGGTGTCTGCGAATCCGTTCGCCGTGATCAATGATCGGTCAGTTATCGTCAATGAGCATTCTCACACCTCAGGGTCGGAGAACAGGAGAACCTTCGCGCGGGCGGCAATGTTATGTAAAATGCGTTTCTTATGTAACGAAACCAAGGAGAGTGCGATGAGATGCCCGATAAAGGAATTTCTGCTGAGTACTGTCCTGCTATTTGCCCTGGTACTGACGGGGCATGCCCAGGCGCCAACGCCAGCGCCCACGCCGACGAAGACGCTACGACCCGTGCCGAATTTCGTTGCTGTGACCGACCAAACCATGCGGGCGCCCAAGCCCGACGATTGGCTGATCCATCGCGGCAATTATCAAGGCTGGGGCTACAGTCCGCTCGACCAGATCAACAAAGGCAATGTCAAGACGCTGCAACTGGTCTGGTCACGCGCCATGGAGCCCGGCGCCAACGAGGCCACGCCCCTCGTCTACAACGGCGTGATGTATGTGGGTAATCCCGGCGACGTGATCCAGGCGATCGATGCCGCGAGTGGCGACCTCATGTGGGAGTATCGGCGCCCGCTGCCGCCTGTCGCGTCGATGCGCAACGGCCTCGGACAACGCAAGCGCAGCATCGCGCTCTATGGCGACCAGATCTATTTCGTAACCTGGGACAATTTCGTCGTCTCGCTGGGCGCCCGCAGCGGCGAGCTGGTCTGGCAGACCGATCGCGGCGGTGACTTGTACGTCAGCAACTCCTCCGGCCCAATCGTGGCCAACGGCGTGGTCATCGCGGGCAGCACGTGCCAGTATTCGGCCAAGGGCTGTTATGTCACCGGTCACGACGCCAGGACCGGCCGGGAGCTCTGGCGGAATGAGATGATTCCCCGCCCGGGCCAGCCCGGTGACGAGACCTGGGCCGGCTCGTCATTCGAGAGCCGTTGGATGACCGGCGTCTGGGGTCAGCTCACCTATGATCCCGAACTCGATCTCGTGTACTACGGCTCGAGCGGCGTCGGCCCTGCCTCGGAGGCTCAGCGGAACATGCCGGGCGCAACCATGACCGGCACGAACACGCGTTTCGCGGTTCGGCCCAAGACCGGCGAAGTGGTTTGGAAGCACCAGGTCCTGCCGCGCGACAACTGGGATCAGGAATGCACTTTCGAAATGATGATCATCAACACGCCGGTCAATCCCGGCGCCCCCGACATGCTATCGGTCAATCCGGCCGCGCGCCGCGGGCCGCGCAAGACGCTGACCGGCGTCCCTTGCAAGACCGGAATCGCCTGGAGCTTCGATGCGGCCAACGGCGAGTTCTTGTGGGCGAAGCCGACAACGGAGCAGAACATCGTGGCCCGGATCGACCCGAAGGGGCTCGTCACGGTGAACGAGAACGCCGTGCTCAAAGAGGTCGGCAAAACCTATCACGTGTGCCCGACCTACAACGGCGGCCGCGACTGGCCGCAAGGCGCCTACAATCCGAAATCCAACGTCATGTATATACCGCTTTCGAATCTCTGCATCGATTCGACGGCGCGCACCGATCGCAAGGCCGCGCCGGAGTTCGTCTACAACACGACCAACGTCGGCAAGTTCGCGACCGGCAAGGACAAGGTCGGGCGCATCGACGCGATCTCGGTCGAAACCGGCAGGACGTTGTGGAGCTGGGAGACGCGCGTATCGAACTACTCGCCAGTCCTGGCCACCGGCGGCGGGCTCCTGTTCAACGGCTCGATGGACCGTTATCTGCGGGCGCTTGATGCCGACAGAGGCCAGGTCCTGTGGCAGACGCGGCTTCCCTCTCAGGCCGTCGGCGGCGCCGTGACGTATTCGATCAATGGCCGCCAATTCATCGCCATCGCGGCCGGCGGCGGCCCGATCGCTGCCCTCGGCACCGGCCTGACTCCCGAGGCGGACACGTTCAGCGGCAGCAACGCCATGTACGTCTTCGCGCTACCGCAATAGGTTTCTCTGATGGCTCTTACTGTAGCGGCGGTCTATGACCGCCGGTTTTTCCTGGATTCAAGGAAATACCGGCGGTCATAGACCGCCGCTACAGTGAAGTCAGATCAAAACATCAGCTTCAACGCGAACTGAAGTTGCCGCGAGCTCGTAGCCGTGGTGCTGATGACCCCGGCCGAAGAGCTGTAGTTGTTGCCTGCGAAGATGATCTGATTCGGGTACGAGAAATTGGCGTGATTGAAAACATTGAAAGCTTCAGCGCGGAACTGCAAATTCAATGTCTCATTAATTTTTATCCTCTTGAACAACGAAGTGTCGAACGACACCAGGCCCGGGCCGCGGAGGGATCCGCGCGACACGTTCCCGAAAGTCCCGGGGGTCGGCACCACGAAAGCCCTCGGATCGAACCACTGATCCGGTTTCCCCAGGATCACGGGACCCTTGAAGTCCGGATTCCAGTTCGGTACGTCGGACTGATTGGCGTCGCCGGTCCCGGAAATATTGGAACCCGCCAGAGGCGTGAATGGGAATCCGCCCTGAGCGTTGACGATTCCATTCCATTGCCAGCCGCCGATCAAATGATCGACAACTCCACTGGCGCCGTTTCCAAAGCGCTGCCCGTTCCCAAACGGCATCTGATAGCTGAAGTTTCCATTGAACTGGTGCTGGAGGCTGTAGGACGCGACCCCGCGGTTCAGCCGCAGATTATAGGGGCTGAAAACATCCGGCGGTTCGTTTCCGGCAGAGGGCGCCAGGATCGCGGAGTTCAAGTCGATCACTTTCCCGTAGGTGTAATTCGTCTTGAAAGTTATTCCGTGGCTGGCGCGCTTGACCAGCGAGACATTCAGCGAATGGTAGCTGCTGGTGCCCTGATCGAACCAGGTGACGCCGTTGCCTACATAGGGGTTCGGGCGCGTACCCGGCGCCATGTACGTCGTACCCTGCGGCACCCTGGCATAGGGAGGCCTTGGGACTGTTCCCTGAAGCGTCGTTCCGCCACTGTCGCATCCCTGCGGATTCTGGCACACCTGGGGATACGCCGTGTTGGCATTTACAGAAAGCGGAGTGTGGTAGGACTGGCTGCCCACGTAGCCCACCTGAATCATGATGTCCTTCGTGATACTCCGTTCCACCGTAAGGTTCCATTGCTGGATGGTCGGTGTGAACATATTTGGATCGACTCCGGCGGGAGAATAGATCGAGCAGGGTTGAGGCACCGACGGTCCGCAAGTCGGCGGCAGTACTGCTGTCTTCTGAAGCGGAATAAGAGAGAGCAACGAGCCCGTCAACTGCTCGCGAGCGTTAAAGGGTGGATTGGCGTAGGTCCGGTTGGCAAGGTTATCCTGAAGATCATTGTGGATTCCAAAGCCGGCCCGCACCGCCCAGCTTCCGGTGCCGGTCGGGTCCCAGGCCAAACCAACACGCGGCTGCAACAGCAATTTGGCGTTGTTTTGACCCAGGCAGGATTTGCCGATGACCGGCTCTGTCGAGATCACAAAGTTTTTGTCGAACGCGTAGTTCGAACAACGGCCCGCCACTTCATTCCAGCCGTCGGTCATCTCGTGCCGCAATCCCAGACGCACGCTGAGATTCGGAAAGAGCTTGAATTCATCCTGTAAATACCAGGCTGCTTCGGTCGTCCGGTAGCCAAGCCCAAGCGGATTCCGGTTCAGGTTGAACTGGCTCGGAACGTCCTGGAGAAATGCCAGCCTGGTCAGATAGCTGACGCCTCCTGCTGAAAACTGAGCTGCCCCGACGTCGTTTTGGTGGATGCGCTGTATCCAGGCGCCTGTGCTGAAGGAGTGCCTGCCTTTGCTGAAGTGCAGGTCATCGGACAGCGTGTAGTACTCTCGGATACCGCGAACAGGGTTAATGCCCTCTGCCGGCGCCACGGCGGCAGGCGCGACGGTTGTCGCTCCACCCCCGATGACAATCGAGCCCTGATTACCCCCGGGAAGAAACAGCAAGCTGTCGGGGATCGCCACCGCGGTAGCCCTTACCAGCGTTGCCCACGTGCGAGCGTACCCCAGGGTTGCGGAATTCACGACACTGGAGGAGAAAACACGTGTTTCCTGTATCCCCACTGTTTGCGTGCGCAAAGGCTCTATCTGGGTAAAAATCGCATTCGTTCGCGGAGTCCTCCTTTCGCCATCGTCCAGGGTGTAGTTTACAAACAAGGAATCTTTGCTCGAGATGCTGTAGTCAAACCGGGCAAGCCCAAAATCTTCGCGAGCTCTCTGCAGAGCGCTATTGTAGTTGTAGGCGGTTCCGCTCGGCAGTCCGTTGGTGAGGACTTCGAGACCATTCGGCGACGGCCAGAAGTAGTTGGCATACGGCAGCATGCCCGGCTTCAGATTTGGAACGGGAGCGAAGCCGGAAGCTGGGCAGGGACTTGGGGCGGGAGTGATCACGTTGCAAGGCAGCAAGCCCTGACGCGATGGGATATCCGGTACAATTGCGCGGCTGCTCAGCGCTAACCGTTGCCGAAAGCCTTCGTAGTTTCCGAAGACGAAGATCTTGTCCTTCTTGATTGGACCTCCGAGCGCCCCTCCGAATTGATTGCGCTTGAACGGCGGAGCGCCGATGGTTTGATCGAAGAAATTCCGGGCGTCGAGGGCGCTGTTGCGCAGATACTCGAAGACGGTTCCATGCCATTGGTTCGTCCCTGAGGAGGTCACAATGCTGATCTGCCCTCCCGCTCGTTTCCCATACTCGGCGCCATAAGTGTGCTCGAGGACGTTGTATTCCCGGACGGCTTCCACGCCCAACAACTGCCCGCTGGCACCAGACGGTGTAATGAACTGGCCGGTGGAGTTTCCGCCGACCCAGTCGACTCCATTGATAAGAAATCGGTTGGTTTCCTGGCGCTTGCCTGCAACCGAGAAACCTGTCCAACCGTTGCCCTGTCCGATGTTCGAAGTATTATTCGAAATGCCGACGTTGAGCGTCAGAAGCTGATCGAAGCTGCGCCCGTTGAGCGGCAGGTCCTTCACCTGCTGCTCGGTGATTAATCCTGCGGTCGAGCTCAGCGTCGTGTTCACGAGCGGAGCCTCCTCAGTCACCGTTACCTGCTCGGCAAGAGTTCCTACGTCCAGCGTCAGATCCACAACGGCTTCCTGAGCCACAGCGAGGTTGATGCCCCGCCGAACACCCTGCTTGAAGCCCATCTTTTCTCCCGTCACTTCATATGGACCTACGGGTAGAGACGGCATTCTGTAGCTGCCGTTCTCCGTACTATCCACCGTGCGCGTCAGCCCGCTTTCGGTATGTTTAATAGTAACAGTCACTCCCGGCAGCACTGCTCCCGTGGCATCCCGCACGATGCCCGAGATAACGGCCGAGCCCTGAGCAAAAACCAGACAACTTCCCAAAACGATCAATGCAACCACCACTCCTCCCAATTTCACTAGCGCGTGCAGCCCTGTACGTGTCCTGTTGAACATATTTCCTCCCCTTTTAGTTGAATTGGGCTGGCGTGGTCGAAACTGCAGTCCCCGCCTGGACTCCGGCAGCTGTGGAGAACTACTGGCAAGTTCTTAGGCCTTGTCATCGACCACAGCAGGAGGGATCCTGCGTTGTCTGCTGGCTCCTTTCCAAGCCGACCCTTATTGCTTGCAGAAATTTCCGCTCAAAAAATTGCGCCTTATGTACAGGAATTGATACCGATTAGCTACGCCGGTTTCGGGAGTTTGTCAAGAAAGTCTGTGGCGTGAAAATTTAGCCGCGGATTTCACGGATGGCGCGCAATTAAGAACCGTTGATGCGCGCCATCCGCGTAATCCGTGAAATCCGCGGCTAAATTTCGGCTAGAACAGGAGCTTCAGCGCAAACTGGATTTGCCGCGAGGTCGTTGCCGTACTTGTAATGACCCCACCCGAGGAGCTGTACTCGGTGCCCGCGAAAACGACCTCATTCGGGTACGCGAAATTGGGGTGATTGAGAACATTGAACGCCTCGGTCCGGAACTGCAGCTTCAATCCCTCAGTGATTCTGACGTTCTTGAACAACGACGTATCAATGTTGAACAGGCCCGGACCACGGAGCGATCCGCGACCCACGTTCCCGAAGGTCCCTTGTGCCGGCAGTACAAAAGCTCTCGAGTCGAACCACCGATCCGGTCTTCCCAAAATCACCGGCCCCTTAAAGTTCGGATTCCAGCTCGGTACGTCGGAATTACTGGCATCGCCGGTGCCAGTAATATTGGAACCAGCAAGCGGCGTGAAGGGGAATCCGCCCGCAACCCTGAGGCTTCCATTCCATTGCCAGCCGCCGATCAGCTTATCCAGAACTCCGCTGCCGCTTCCG
>Ga0137363_10001730_pt1 | contig 12752 bp, 9 predicted proteins | sample MadtaG_FD_104800 | JGI IMG/M metagenome (GOLD analysis project Ga0137363, IMG submission 104800) | Vadose zone soil microbial communities from Angelo Coast Range Reserve, California, USA - Mad1_115_16 metaG | ecosystem: Environmental > Terrestrial > Soil > Vadose zone | place: USA: California...
ACTTTCAGCAGCGACGATGAGAGCTCATCACCCAGCTTGATCCAGGCCAACGCGCCGGCAGCATAACGCTTCGCGAACTCTTGTAACTCGTCCAGTGTCTTGCGCGACATCTTAGCCCCGCCACGGACTGCGATGCCCTTGACCTGGCCACCCGCACCGAGCGCCGCTGCAAACGGCGCGAATGTCGTTTCGGCAAGTGCGGGTGATAAATCCTTCAATTCCATCCCTTCAATGCGCAGGTCCGGCTTGTCCGAACCAAAGCGCTGCATCACGTCCGCGAAAGTGAATCGGGGGAAGGGCGTGGGCAACTCAACATCTATCAATCGAAATACACGCGCAAACAATCCCTCGACCAGCCGGTAGATCTGATCGGGAGTTGCGAAACTCATCTCTATGTCAAGCTGTGAAAACTCAGGCTGCCGATCGGCGCGCAAGTCTTCGTCACGAAAGCAACGTGCAATCTGGAAGTACTTATCAAGCCCGGCGATCATGCAGATCTGTTTGAAGATTTGCGGCGACTGGGGCAGCGCAAAAAACCTCCCGGGCTGCACTCGCGACGGCACGATATAATCGCGCGCGCCCTCGGGCGTCGACTTGATAAGGTTCGGGGTTTCGATCTGCGTAAAACCCTGCTCATCCATGTAACGATTGATTTCCAGCAGCAGGTGATGCCGCAAACGTAGATTTGCCTGCAACTGAGGACGGCGCAAGTCGAGATATCGATACTTCAAACGCAGGTCTTCGCTGGCCAGCGCTTCGGACGCTGGAGCATCCAGTTGAAAGGGCAAAGTGCGCGCGTCATTCAGAATCACCAGGTCGGTGGCCTGAACCTCGATGTCACCGGTAGACAGTTTAGGATTGCGGGCCGAGGGATCGCGCAGGACTACTTCACCGGTTATGGCCAGCACATATTCGCCGCGCACTGCTTTCGCTTTGGCGTGAGCGGCCGGCGCCTTCTCTTCGTTACAGACGATCTGGGTAATGCCGTCGCGATCACGCAAATCGATAAATGTCAGTGGGCCAAAATCGCGCCGCTTGGCGCACCAGCCCATCAGCGTCACGGTCTTGCCGACGTCTTCGTTGCGCAAAGCACCACAGGAGTGCGTGCGTTCGAGGTTGCCTAAGTTTTCAATCATTCGGCTTAACTGAATCTCAAGGTCATGAGCCTGCGGAGCAGGCGTCAGCATAGAGCCTGGGGCGCAAGCCCCAGGAAAGCGGTGAAGCTCAACAAAAGCCCGTCCAGACGGGCGACAGCGGCTTCATTATCCCTATAGCGTCGTTGTCAGCTCTCATGTTGGTGTTTTGATTACTCGAGGTTCGCGCTGTCGCCCGCTTCACGGGCTCTGTTCTTATGGTTTACAGATCCTGGGGTTCCGCTCCGCTCCACCCCGGCTATATGCTGACGCCTGCTCCGCAGGCTGCAGAGGTCGGAAGCGGAGGCAGGCCTGATCGTAATCTCTCGAATCTTAATCAGAACAGCACGGTCCCACCATCGACATTGATCGCCTGGCCGTTAATGCCGCGGCCAGCCTCAGAAGCGAGCAACAAAGCCAACGCCGCGACTTCTTCGGTGGTCACCAGGCGATTCTGCGGGCTCGCCCGCTTGAGCGCTGCCAGCGCATCCTCAGCCGACCTTCCGGTCTTGGTCACGATATTTTCGATGCCGCGAGAAGTCATTTCAGTGTCGACATAGCCCGGACAAATCGCGTTTACCGTGATGCCGCTGGCGCCAATTTCCAATGCGAGCGATCTCGTCAAGCCAAGCACGCCATGCTTCGACGCCGAATAAGCCGAGATGTAGGGCGCGCCCGTCTTCCCCGCAATGGATGCAATATTAATGACGCGGCCCCAACCGCGCTCTATCATTCCCGGCAAGGCGAGGCGCGTACAGCGAAACGTTCCGGTCAGATTCACTTCGAGATGACGTTGCCACATTGCCTCGTCAGTTTTCACGAAGGGCGAGGTCTCGGCGATACCAGCGTTGTTCACGAGGATGTCCGGTCCGCCGCCAAACTGTTCGCTCGCATGCGCGAAGGCGCGGTTAACACTCTCCCCGTCGGCGACGTCACACTCAATTGCCAGCGTCTCTATGCCAAATTCACAGACAAGTTCTTCGGCTACGCTTTCAACCTGAGCGCGGGTGCGCGCCGCCAACGCTATCGACGCACCTTCGCTCGCAAAGGCGAATGCGATAGCGCGGCCAATGCCGCGACCTCCGCCGGTGATTAGTGCTAATCGATTCTCGAGTTTCATAAATGTAGGGGCAGGGCTGGTCCCTGCCCTTTCTGGTTGCGGAAAAGCGGGCAGGGACGAGCCCTGCCCCTACAGATTTATTTTCCGGTAAATCTCGGCGGCCGCTTCTCGATGAAAGCGCGCACGCCTTCGCGGCCATCCTCGGATTCAAAGCAGCGCACCTGAGCTTCGACTTCGTATTGCAGCATTCTTTCCAAAGTGTCGTGTTCGCTCGCGTAAACTGCATGTTTCGCCGCCGCGATCGATACGGCCGGCCCTGACCGCAGACGTTCGGCTAACCTTTGCGTTTCAGCTTCCAGTTCTTCCGGAGCCACCACGCGATTGATCAGTCCGAGGCGGAAAGCCTCGTTCGCGTCGATCGTATCCCCCAGAAAGAAGAGCTCGCAGGCGATGTTCGAAGTAACCATGCGCGGCAGAAAATATGTCCCGCCCCAATCCGGATGAAAACCGAGCTTTACGAACGACTGGCTGAAGGTGGCGGTGCGCGACGCAATACGCAAATCGCATGACAGCGCCAAATTGAAACCAGCGCCCGATGCCGGCCCTTCGATCGAAGCGATCACGGGTTTGGTCATTTGCCTGATGGCCAGGATCACTCGACGCGCCGCGCCCAGAAGACGAGAAAATTCTTCCGAGTCTCTGCGCTCAAGCATCTCCGCCATGAACCCGACGTCGCCACCGGCACAAAATGCTCGTCCCTCACCTTTGATCACAACCACCCGCACGTGCGGATCGCTGCCCGCTTCTTCCAGGGCCTCGGCGAGATCTCTTCGCATATGACCCACCAGCGCGTTAAGACGTTCTGGCCGGTTAAGCGTGATCGTTACGATGCCGTCGGCTTCCGTGACTTGAATGTGTTCATCGTCCATAGCATTGGTCAGAACCACCTGCGGTAGCGGGTGGTCTATCTAGCGAAGGAGGATCAACCACCCGCTACCGCAGGCGGTTCTGACTTACTTTCCCTTAAACTGCGGCTCACGTTTATTGATGTACGCCTCCATGCCTTCTTTAGCGTCTTCGGATTGGAAAAGTTGCTGCTGTAACTCACGTTCCAGGGCCAGACCTGACTCAAACGGAATCTCAGACCCGGTTTGCACCGCGCGCTTGATGCGGCCGACGGCCCGCGTGGCCTTGGTCGGGGTGGTGAACTGGCGGGCGTAGTTCAGGGTCAGCTCCATGAATTGCTCGCCACTTTCGCAATCGAAGAGCTGATTGAAGAGCCCCAGTTCCAGTCCTCTTTCGAAACTAAACAGCTCGCCCGTCGCCATTAACTCGATTGCGCGCGACTTGCCGACGATGCGAGCCAGGCGTTGCGTGCCGCCGGTGCCGGGCAACATTCCGAGCCAGACTTCGGGCAGGCCCATCTTGCCGGCGTCGCGCCGGGCGATGCGAATGTCCGCGGCAAGGGCGAGTTCCAGACCGCCGCCGACGCAGTGGCCATTGATCGCCGCGATAACCAGCTTTGGGGTCTGCTCCAGCCGGTTGAGCGTTTCGTTCGCATGTAAGCAGAAATAATACTTGAACTCAGAAGTGACGGTACTGAGCATGCCGATGTTGGCCCCGGCGCAAAAGAACTTTTCGCCACTCCCCGTCAGCACGATCACCTGTGCGTCTTCATCCATGCGGGCAATTAGAATACACGCGTCGATCTGCCGCATCATTTCGTACGAGTAAGTGTTCGCCGGCGGATCGTTGAGAGTCAGCACCGCAATTCCCTGATCGACGCGATAGTTCACGAGATCTGTTTTTGGTTCAGTCATCTGAGATTTAGTTGCCATCGGTTCTGAATTGATCGGACATTACGCGCTTCGCCAGATGTTAACCTTTTCCAGTTGGGCAGAGCCGCCCTGAATGGCAGTTTGCTCTGGCGGAGAAAGAAAACCCGACAGGAACAGCCGCGTAATATTATCTACCAGTTGATTAACAGACAACTTGCCACGCGGATCGTACCAGTTATAGATCCAATTCATCATGCCGAACAATGCATAGGTTGCGACTGTGAGATCGACGGGCTTGCCGTTTTTCCCGGGTTGCCCACTGCGGCGTGGCGGGCGCGCTGAACTAAGTGCAGCTTGCTGCACTTCGGAAAGTATCTTGCGAGCCGTGCGCGTATATTGCCGCTTCCGGGTTGAGACGTGTTCATGCAAGTCGCCGGCAAGCGACTCAGCCTCGTGGGACAAGACCTTCATCTCAGCCATATTGGCGGCAAAGAATGAAAGGTGATTGTCGACAAAGACGCGCAACTTCTCGATCGGGTCTGACTCTCCCTGCAGGCGTTCTTCCAGGCGCTGCAGGACGCGGCCGAAGCAATGATCCTGGATCAGAAAGAGCAATTCTTCTTTCGATTTGCAGTAATGATAAAGACCGGCGAGGCTGACTCCCGTCGCGCGCGAGATGTCGCGCATTGAAGTCGAGTGATAACTCTTCTCGGCAAAAATACGCGACGAGGCGCGCAGGATCAATTCGAGCTTTTGATCGTAACGCGAGAGGTCTGCTTTGATGGTAGCACTCATCGATTGCTGGGAGCGCGGACGTCCTCGTCCGCACAGCGTGCGTGCACGCTCAAGAGTGATCGCCAGAGTTCCAAAAAGCTGGTTCGCGCTTCGCGCTTAGTGCGGACGGGACGTCCGCGCTCCCAGCTACAACCGCACGTATTCAAACTCGAACGGCTTGCCCTTAATGCCCGACGTTGGCGGCGCGATCCAATTCGCAATCTTGCCTGGTTCAGTTACCGGATTCATCAGACTGCGCACGTATTCGCGATCCTCCAGCGTTGGGAGCCAAGCATTCCGCTCGTCAAATTCCTCCCTCGTGATCGGGGTGCCCTCTAAATCGAAATGATGACCGGCGTATTCGCCGACGTGCCGATGAAAACGAATGTTCGGCAGATACAAGCGTTGATTTACTCCTTCATCAGCCAGCGCTTTGTTCCAGCGGGCCAGACCCTTCTCGCAGTCCTTCACGTACTCTGTCCGCAGCACTTCGTTCAAAGCATTTCTCAGAGGCACTTCTTGCGGCGCCAGTTTCCCGCCTTCGACGACTTGCATCACGAACGAACCTTCGGCGGCGATGTGATCCGTGTATTGTTCCTGCTCCTTAAAACGTCCTTTCAAACCGGCGGCAAAGAAGTCGGCTGAGTTCGAGCTGATCTCGCCGCCAAACAGATCGAGCGAATAACTGAACCAGAAGTTGATGTACTTCTGAATGATCTCGAGCGGGATGCCGCCCGTTTCGCGCACATCTTCGTTTGGATTCTGCTTCATCAACTGTGCCGTGCGGCGGACGACGCGGCTCAAGCCCGTATCGCCGACGAACATGTGATGGGCTTCCTCGGTCAACATGAATTTGCAGGTCCGCGCCAGCGGTTCGAACCCGGATTCAGCCAGCGCCGAGAGCTGGTACTTGCCGTCGCGATCGGTGAACATGGTGAACGAATAAAAGTTGAGCCAGTCGTCGCACGGCTGATTGAATGCTTCCAGGATGCGCGGCTTGTCGGGATTGCCGCTGCGTCGCTCCAGCAAGGCGTCGGCTTCGTCGCGGCCGTCGCGGCCAAAATAAGCGTGCAGCAGATAGACCATGGCCCAGAGATGCCGGCCCTCTTCGACGTTCACCTGAAAAAGATTGCGCAGATCGTATAGAGATGGGCAGGTGTGTCCAAGCAGACGCTGTTGCTCGACCGAAGCCGGTTCAGTATCTCCCTGGGTCACGATTATGCGCCGCAAAGAGTTGCGAAACTCGCCCGGCACTTCCTGATAAGCCGGCGCTCCATAGTTATCGCCAAAGCCAACCTTCGCATCGCGCTGTGCGGGCTCAAGAAAGATTCCCCAGCGATAATCAGGCATCTTCACATAATCGAAATGCGCCCAACCTTCCGACCCGACGTCGACCGCGGTGCGCAGCCAAACGTCCTTGTCCTGAAACCCATCGGGCCCCATGTCATGCCACCAACCAAGAAAGTTTGGCAGCCACTTCTCCAAAGCGCGTTGCAGACGCTTGTCTTCCGAGAGATTTACGTTGTTAGGAATGCGATCGTAAAGATTCATCTTTTCAACTGCTCGACCTTTCTACTTAATTGAGGCGGCCAGTTCATCAAACGCCTTTAGACCTGCTCCTGTTGAATCCAAAAACTTCGCATCGTCGCCTTTCGCTTTCTTGTGACGCATGCCGAAATAGCCATAAGCTACCGCCTTATCAGCACGAACATAGAAAGCTAATTGAACCTCCATTTTGTCGTCGGAGGTCGTCATTAGATTTCCGGATTCGGAATCAAAACCTTTGTGCGGCGGTAAGGCTGCGGAGCTCCATACGAGTCCTTTTGAATCGTGCAGGAACATTCCCGCGACTGTGTTTTTCATTTCATCGGTGAAGCCCGCAATGTCCTGACCATCCGAGGGGTAGCCAACAAACATGCCCGCAGGCTTCTTGGGATCGAGCAACAGTTTGCCGGTGTGCTTTGATAGTTCCGCCGGCATGTAACCGTTTGGCGCCTTGAACACAATTGGCTGCTTATCAGGCGTCTGCGCAACTGTGCCGATCGCTTTTATGTCCACGCCCGCGGTCAAGGCTGTGGTTATTACCGCGGCCAGTAGAACTTGAATTGTGAATTTCCTCATGAGTTAAGTCCTTTTATAATCAAACTGCGCCTGCGTTGGCTTACCGTAATTCGTCAAAGCCCCTTGCGGACCGACCGCGTTCGGCCGTTGAAAGATCCAGTTCTGCCAGGCGGTCAGACGTCCAAAGATTTTGGTGTCCATCGATTCCGGCCCGGCAAAGCGCAACGAAGCTTCCATGCCTGTCAACGCGTCGGGTGAAAGCGATGTGCGTTCCTCAATCGCCACCCGAATCTCGTCTTCCCAATCGAGATCATCGGGCGCGAAAGTGACCAGTCCTGCTTTGTCCGCCGCCTCGGTGTCGAAGGCGCCTTCGTGCTTAAATACTGCATCGACTCGGTCCGGTTCCGCCAAAAAACGCGATTGCAACCGAGTCAATCCGTTGCTCATCGGCAGCACGCCGGCGTTGAGTTCACTGGTTGCGATCCGAATCCTTTCATCAGGGCTGTTCAGCATGTAGCTCCGGTCGGAGGCAAGCGCCAATTCCAGCAGATTTCCCGCGAAGCAACTGCCCCGTTCGATGATCGCAAAAAAACTCTTCGCCGTAATATCGAGCCGCCGTAGGACCCGGGCCATGTGCAAAACGATTTCGCGAATCAGCCAGTGACCGCGATTGGCCGCCAGCGTCTGATCGACTGCCAGCACGTTATCGATGACGCCATCGGTACGCAAACAGATCAGCCCAATCTCGGGTTCGTTTACACGCAGATGCAAAAGCATGTCATCCAGTTCGCGATAGGCGCGCAGCGGCCAGTACTTGTCACCCAGCTTTTGAATCTCATCTGGAGAAGTGGGCAAGTCGGCCTCAGGCCCGTGCACCGTAAGATCAGCGTAACGTCGTGCGCGATTGAGTTTCAGGGAACCGTATTTGTACTTCCGAGTGTCGTCCTCCGATTCAAATTCGACCGGGTTTAACTGAATCCCCATGTGGCGCAAGTTGTTAACTTGCATACTTTCATTGTCACTCGGCCGTAGCGTGTCATCGGCAGTGCGCAAGTTAACAACTTGCGCGACCCGCTCATCCACTGCTTCCTGAAACCTGCTGGTCGGAAACGAATCATCGATCAGTCCCCAGTCCTTGGCGCGCTTGCCCTTCAACCCTTCGGCCAGAGTTGAAAACACGTCGGCACGATCGCGGCGAATTTTTCGCTTGTCGACCAGTCGAGTCAGGCCGCCGGTGCCGGGGAGCACGCCCAGAAGCGGAACTTCGGGAAGCGAAACGGCAGAATTGCCGTCGTCAACCAGATAGATCTCGTCACAGGCAATTGCCAGTTCGTACCCGCCACCTGACGCCGTGCCGTTCAACGCGGCAATATAACGCCGGCCCGAATGATGCGAATCGTCTTCGATCGCACAGCGCGTCTCGTTCGTAAACTTACAGAAATTCACTTTGAACGCATGCGACGAGGTGCCGAGCATGTAGATATTTGCGCCCGCGCAAAAGATGCGCGGCTTCAGACTCGTAATGACTACGGCGCGTACTTCCGGATGTTCAAAGCGGAGACGCTGAATAGCGTCAGCGAGCTCTATATCAACGCCCAGGTCGTACGAATTCAGTTTGAGTTTATAGCCTTCGGCGAGCGTCTGATCTTCCTGGACGTCCATCGAAAGCTGTGCGACCGGGCCATCGATCTTTAGTTTCCAGTGTTTGTATTGGTCGGGCGAAGTTTGAAAGTTAATCATTTAGCTAATAGATCCAGGCTTGGCAGAGTTCCCGTTCGAACGTTCGTTCGGAATCATAATGCGGAGCGGCTTTAGGGTCAAGCGCGGCTCGGCAGAGAGAAGCTAACTTGACGCCGGGTGATGGCGACAGCCGGCAAGTCCCTCATGCCCTTGCTGTGAGCTGAGGGCGCACCACAATTCGTCACTGTCTACTGTACGTTAACACTCCCCGCGATCTTAACGGCGGTCATGCGAGTCATGTTGACATAGATATTGGAATTGCTGCCGCCATTGGTAAAAAGAACGTGGCATTGGGCGTCCACACCACCGGACGAGATACCCTCAAGTGTGTGCATGGTTATCAGCTGCTGGGAAGAACCGAAAATATCGAAGGAATAGTCAACGCTGGGGTCCCCGGTGAATCGGCATTGAACGTTGCGATAAGAACTGTTCGTGTTAGCAAGCTCGAAAGTAACGGTTACCTGGTATGTCGCGGTGGGAAGATCCAGGTGGAGTATGGAAATATAGGACTGGTCATTCGGAACAAAAACCGAACCATAGTTATATATATTATGAACTTTCGTGTACACGGCATTTGCCGCCGCGGTGGTCTGCACGCTGCCATCAGGAAACTTAAAGCCGCCTGACGTGCTTTCAACGGTACCGGCGACGCTCAACTTCTGAGCTGGAATGGCAGTGCCGATGCCGACGTTGCCGGCGCTCCCCACATTCAATGTTACTTGCGAACCTTCCAGATCAAGAGGTTGATAGAGCGTATTTGGATCATTGATCGATTGCAGGCCGATCCCGGTAAGACTGCCTGAGAAGTCAGCGGCAGGACGGACAACCAGGTTTTGATCGTTGGCGGTTTTCACGTGGAATTTGAAAAGAGGACCACTCGTCCCGATGCCGACGTTGCCGCCGTTGGTGATGCTCAAGCGATTCGCACCGCTCGTGAAGAAGTTGAGACCCCACTGATTTCCCCCGGATGTGCGCTTGGATGCGATGCCCTCCCCGCTATTTGAACCGAACGTGATTCCTGGAACCACACCTCCGTTGTTGACGTCAGCCTGATCGACAACCAAAGCGGAGTTGACGCTGAGGCTTTGTTGCGGGTTGGTCGTGCCGATGCCAACGTTGCCTCCGGCAAAAATAGCACTGTAGTTGTTAGCAGATCCCGACTGAGCATCTACAAACAATCCATAAGTATTGACGGTGCCGGCGATTCCCTGATTATTGATATGCAGACCAAACTGAGTGGTGGGTTTCAATGCACCAAACACAAAGGGTGAGTTAATAGCGAAGGCGGCGCCGTTAGTAACCGCGCCGCCGGTATTATTGTAAACGTTAACGGCATTCCCTCCGTAAGCATCGGTGATGGTCACGCCTGACGGAGGAGCAAAAAAAGCCGCTGAGATAAAGCCGCGAGCCAGTGAGATATTGGCGCTCGGCGCGAAGGTAGGCGCCACATCCAGACCCTGCTGCAGAGAAGCATTACCGTTAAAAAGATTCCGCATCCTAATCCCGGAAGCTTGGTTGTGATTATTCGTGACCGTGGTGCCGATTTCGAGTATTCCTCCGGGCGCCGATATTGTTTGAGTCCCCGTCGTGACCACGCGCCCATTGGCAACATCCAGGGCCTGGGCCGGTGTCGGCGTCCCGATGCCGATGTTGCCGGCTGATTCGGTAACGACCGAATCGCCGACGGTGCCGGCATTGTCGGTAAACTTTGCTAATTGGTTCTGGGTGGTGGTGACAAAATTTGGCGGCGTGCCATCGGCGATAGTGCGCGTCAACACTCCCTTCTCATTTACTTTCAGCGTGCTGCCATCGGAGAACATGAAGCCTTCGCGTGCCCGAATGATCCCGGCAACGTCAAGCTTTACCTTTGGCTTGGTCGTGCCGATGCCGAGACTCCCCTCTTCAGTCAGACGCATCTGCTCTGTGTCCGTGCCGCTAAAGAAGTCACCAACACGAAACGTGAGCGCGCCACGCGTCCGCGCGAGCTGGGCCTCGTTACCGTTATGCGCCAGCAACGTCACAGGTGGTGCGGCTTCTGCACCCATCACAGTTAGTCCGCCGTCCCCGATTTCGATCGGTCCAACGGTTTGCGCTTGCCGAAGATTCAGTTCAGCGACCGCCGCCGTTTGCACGACAATCAATTGGCCTCTGACGATTACCCGGCCCAGTTTTTGACTCAGCCTCCCGGACAAATTCTTGCTGGTCAACACGCAGAAGTACACTCCGTCCGCGACCCGCTCGCCAACGCCTCCCTGCAAGTGCCAGTCAAGCACATTTCCGCCGCGCTGCTCGGTATCAAGCAGCTTCTGTCCGGCCTCGTCGTAAACCTCCAGACGCAACTGCACCACTGTGTTCGGGGAAGTGAAACGCACTCGCTCCGCAGTGGCTGCCGCCGTCACAGTAGATGTTGGCCGGCTAACCTGCTCGACGTTGTTGTCAGGCTGGGCTGTCTGCGCGAAGGCCGCGCTGGCCGCAAGCATCAAAACAACCGACAGAGACACAAAGCAACTCGCTCTTCTTGAAACGGGTTTAAGCATCGATTTTTCCTTCTCGCTTGACTCGGTAGCAGAACTCACTGGATGACCTGACGCTGCGGCGATTTTTGCTCAGCACAAGTTCCGGCGTGTCTTAAGGCGAAGACCTGAAGGGGCCGGAGTTCATCATCGAATGGAATAAACGCCAGTACGCTAACACACATACCTCGAATCTCCATCGGCGTTTCCCGGATTAGACAGCGCTTGACAGTCCGGACTCACGACGGGTAGGGTCAAGCCCTGTTCTCGGTTCGTCCAAATTCAAGATTCAGATTTGAGATCAAATTGATGACTTGAAATTGAAGACACGGAGGCGCATCTGTTCTGGTGAATGGCGCGGTCTTCAAAACCGTTAGTGAGCCTGCGAGAGCAGGCTTAGGTAGGTTCGATTCCTACACGCCTCCGCCAAAAAGCAGAAGGCAGGAAAGCATTTACTTCTTGCTGCAAGTATCTTGCTTCGTTCCCCACATCTCTCAATCAAAAAGTTGCGCGTTTCGTTGCATTGACGGCGACTTTGGGAAGTGATATTTCCTCTCCTCGCTTAGCTTGTTTCATGTCCCCTGACGATTTCGGTTTCGGTTTTGTGACTGCTCGCCGCTTACTGCTAACTGATGAAAGATTGGATTGCCCTCAACATGACTCCCGGTGTTGGGCCAAGGGTTACGGCGCGCCTGCTCGAGCATTTTGGATCGGCGGAGGCCATATTCGATGCCCCGCGACGCGAACTCGCCTTGCTGCGGCTGCCGCCCGAGGCAGTAGAGAGTATCGCGTCGAGGGAGTTGCACGGGCGTGCCGAATCGGAAATTGAGCGGGTGCGCCAACTCGGCGGCGACATCCTTGTACTCGACGATGGAGTTTACCCGGCGCTACTGCGCGAGACTTACGATCCGCCGGTGGTGCTGTATGTAAAGGGCGCCTGGGATGAGTGTCTCGAGCGGCCGTGCATAGCGGTTGTTGGTTCGCGGCGCTGTTCCACTTATGGACAAAATGCCGCGTTGATGATGTCGCGCGAGCTGGCCCAGCGCGGGCTAACGATCGTTTCCGGCCTGGCTCGGGGAATCGATGCGTCGGCGCATCGAGGCGCGCTGGAAGCAGGAGGGCGAACGGTGGCGGTGATGGGCACCGGGCTCGATCAGGTCTACCCGCGCGATCACAAGAAGCTGGCGACTGAGATTCTGAATCACGGCGGTGCGATTGTGACCCAATTTCCGCTTGCTACGCCGCCCGTCTCTGAGAACTTTCCATATCGCAATCGCGTGATCAGCGGGTTAAGCCTGGGTGTGCTGGTGATCGAGGCGGCAGAGAACTCTGGCTCGCTGATTACCGCGCGCCTGGCAATGGAGCAAAACCGCGAAGTATTCGCAGTGCCTGGCAACATTACGTCGCGCAACTCTTTCGGAACGAACTATCTAATAAAAGGAGCGGGCGCCAAGCTGGTGCAGCAATGGCAAGACGTCGCCGGCGAGTTGCCGGCTGAGATCGCCGCGCAATTGCTTCCGCCGCCGAGCCGGAAGTCGAAGAAGAAAGGCGAGCTGCTGGATCAACTAAAGCTGACACCCACGGATTTGTCGGAACCAGAGTTGGCCGTCTTCAAGTTGCTTTCAACTGACACGCCGCTGCAGATCGATACTTTGGCTGAAAGCACCAAGCTATCGATAACTCAACTGACCAG
>Ga0137363_10001736_pt1 | contig 12740 bp, 10 predicted proteins | sample MadtaG_FD_104800 | JGI IMG/M metagenome (GOLD analysis project Ga0137363, IMG submission 104800) | Vadose zone soil microbial communities from Angelo Coast Range Reserve, California, USA - Mad1_115_16 metaG | ecosystem: Environmental > Terrestrial > Soil > Vadose zone | place: USA: California...
ACAAGGTACAGTGAAGTGGTTCAATGCCAGCAAGGGCTTCGGCTTCATCCAGCGCCAGAGCGGTGAGGACGTTTTCGTCCATTTCTCCGCGATCGTGGCTGATGGCTATAAGACGTTGAACGACGGCCAGGCTGTTGAATTCGAAGTTTCCAAGGGTCCCAAGGGCCTGCAGGCCTCGAACGTACAGCCCCTCTAATGCATAGCTTCTTCCGGCCTGATCGGCCTTAACCCCCGATCCTGCCGGTTCTAGCTTCACTTCACAAAGATACAGAACGGGCGTCCCGCTTCAACCCGGGTCGCTCGTTTTCGTTTGTAGGGGCACGATACATCGTGCCATTCCTCAATTCTGTTGCCCCTCGTCTTCTCCCACGATCCTTGGTCCTTTCGACTCGCCTGCATTTGCCCCAACTTCGTTTTCAGCTTCTTCTCGCTCGACGCGCATCATGACCGGCAGCTGTGCCGTCTTACCAGCCGGTACTACAAATTAATATACTTGCCTAATTAACGTAATGTAATTATTATGCTACTACCACGGGTGGTTAGCTCAGTCTGGTTCTGAGATTCTCGAGTATTTTCCGCCCTGGCACCGGCCGGAGAATCGGCTGACCGGCGACGCGTCGGTGTCGGAAACTGGCCGGCACTGCCACTACCGCAAGATTGACTGAGTCAGAAGCCCAGTAGCAAGGAGATCGGTTCGATGAGTACCAACCCACGAGAAGTCTCCCGAACCCAGGCCATTCAGCCCATCCGGTTGTCCACAGAAATTACCATACATCTGACGCCTTTCGATCAGAAAGAGTATCGCCGACTAATCGAAGCTCGCGGCGAAACCATACAGCGCATCGTGACACGGTTAAAGCCCGCGCTGGAGCTTTGCAATGCAGTGGATGCAGGCTGCGGAGTCGGATTCTTTTCACAAACGCTTTCGGAATGTGGATTGAATGTTTGCGGATTCGACGGTCGAGCAGAAAACGTGACGGAGGCACGCCGGCGGTTTCAGCACATCCCCTTTGAACAAGGAGATATCGAAAACCGCACAATCCTTCAGCTCGGCCGATTTGATCTGGTCCTATGTTTCGGACTGTTGTATCACCTGGAAAATCCGGTGCTCGCGATTCGCAATCTTCGCGGGTTGACTGAAAAGTGCCTATTGCTGGAGAGCATGTGCCTACCGGAAGAAAAGCCATCGATGCTCCTGCGGGAGGAGCCAAACCAGCGCGATCAGAGCCTTACTGATGTGGCTTTCTATCCGAGCGAGGGCAGCCTGGTGAAGATACTGTACCGCGCCGGTTTCAAAACGGTTTATCGCCTAGTTACACTGCCGGATCACGATGATTTTCGCGAGACAACCGAACGTGCGCGGCGACGCACCGTTTTGCTGGCTTCAATTGTACCGGTTGATATCGCGGGGTTCCGGCTGATCCCCGAGCCTCAGGAAGCAGAGGATCCCTGGGCAAAGAAGCCAGCGGTAACGGCCACCCTGGCGCAACGCATCGGGCGATTCCTGGCCAGCCCAGCGCGAAAGAAATACATCACGCTGGCGAATCGCGCGCGCGGCATTTTTCCTGAGATGCCCATTCCCTTGCGCCTGCCGTTCGGCGCGTGGTGGCTGGCGGAAAAAAGCGCCCTTGACCACGAGCTGATTTACAACGAATTCGAGCGGATGGAAACGGAGTTTGTAACGCGATTGCTGCGACGGGACATGACGGTCGTCGATGCCGGAGCGCATCACGGACTGTACACACTGCTGGCGTCGAAGCGAGTTGGATGGGACGGCCGAGTGATTGCAATCGAGCCTTCGCCGCGGGAGTGCGAACGGCTGGAGAAACACCTGCGGTTGAATCGCTGTTCGAATACGGAACTGGTGCGTTGCGCTCTGGGAGAAGATCCGGGAGAGGCTGATCTCTATTTGGTGGATGGAATTCAAGATTGGTGCAACAGCCTGCGGCCGCCCGCGATCGACGAGCCCGTTCGGACAGTTCGAGTGTCTGTGCGGCGCCTCGATGATGCGCTAGCGGAACTTGACGTTAAGAAAGTGGATTTCATCAAACTCGACGTGGAAGGGGCGGAACTCTCGGTTCTGTATGGCGCGATGAAGCTGCTGCATAGGGAATCGCGGCCTGCGATTCTGGCGGAAGTGCAGGACACGCGAACGCAGCCATGGGGGTACGCGGCGCGGGAAATACTTCAGTTCCTGATTCGAATGGACTACCGCTGGTTCGCGATTGCGGCGAAGGGCGCGCTGCTGCCGATTTCCTGCGATCAGGAAACGTATGACGAGAACCTGGTTGCGCTGCCTGTGGAACGAACGGAAGAGTTTCTGAACTTGCTGGGGCAGAGATAGAAACCGTGTGACTGCGGTATTCTTCTACTGAGAAGGCAGCTTTCCAACCCGATCTGCGCCATTCCAGGAATGTGGTTCGCCACAATTCGGCGTTTGTTGAATTGACGCGCATCGGGAGAAGAATGGATTCCAACGGATGAAGGTTCTTGTAACAGGCAGCAGCGGACTGATTGGTTCGGAAGCCGTGGAACATTTCGACCGGCAGGGGCATGAAGTTGTCGGCGTAGACAATAACATGAGACGGGTTTTCTTCGGGCCGGCGGGCGACACCCTTTGGAATCTGGAGCGACTGAAGGGAGTGACTAAGCGGTTCACACACGCGGCGCTGGATATTCGCGACCGGGCGGCTATCGAGGAACTGTTTCGAACGCACCGCTTTGGTTTGATCGTCCATTGTGCGGCCCAGCCTTCACATGATAAAGCGCGAGAGATTCCTCTACTGGATTTCGAGGTGAACGCGACCGGGACTGTAAATCTGCTCGAGGCGACCCGGCGGCATTCGCCTGAAGCGGTATTCGTATTTATGAGCACGAACAAAGTGTATGGCGATGCACCGAATGAGATTCCGCTGATGGAGCTGGGGAAGCGTTACGACTACGCGCGAGCGGAGGATTTTGAAGGTGTTGCTGAGACGTGCCGGATCGATCAAACGATGCACTCGTTGTTCGGAGCGTCAAAAGCAGCGGCGGATCTTGTGGCGCAAGAGTATGGGCGCTATTTCAAAATGAACGTAGGAATTTTTCGCGGCGGCTGCCTGACGGGGCCATTGCACTCCGGCGTAGAGCTGCATGGCTTCCTGTCGTATCTGGTGAAAGTGATTCTCAGCGGCGGCAAATATTCCGTTTTTGGCTACAAGGGCAAACAGGTACGCGACAATATTCACAGCCACGACGTGGTGCGCGCGATCGAGGAATTTGTCGCGAATCCGCGGCCGGGTGAGGTGTACAACCTGGGTGGCGGCCGCGCGAACAGCATTTCCATGCTGGAGGCGATCGAACAAATCGAGCAGATGACCGGACGGAAGCTGGATTGGAGCTACGTGGACGAAGCGCGCAAGGGCGATCACATTTGCTATATATCGAATCTCGGAAAATTCCAGAGCCACTATCCGAATTGGAAACTTACACACGGATTGAACGCAATTCTCGAAGAGATCATACGATCGCAGCGCGCACAGCTAGCGCAAGCCACGGCGAGATGACCCGAAAAAGACAAGAATGAAAGCTCCTTATTTCACCGTCCTGATTGATGCTTACAATTACGGGGAATATATCGAAGAAGCGGTTTCGAGCGCCCTGAGCCAGGATTTTCCGTCTGAGGAGCGGGAAATTCTGGTCGTGGATGACGGTTCGACCGATGACACGCATGAGCGATTGCGGAAATACGAAGTGGCGATTCGCTACCTGAGAAAGCCGAATGGCGGGCAGGCATCGGCATTCAATTTCGGTTTCGAACATGCGCGCGGCGAAGTCATTGCGCTGCTGGATGCGGACGACGTTTGGCTTCCAGCCAAATTAAGGCGCGTGCATGAAGAATTCGAGCGGCATCCGGAAGCGGGAATGGTCTATCACCGCGTGCATTTGTGGAACGGTATCAGCGATATTTCCGAGGATACTTATTTCATACCTGTTTCCGGCCAGGTGACTGAGAACCGGCGCACGTTGCTGCAATATCCGATGGTCGGCACGTCTTGCGTGGCGTTCCGGCGAGAGGCCTTGCAGAAATTGTTGCCGGTGCCGGAGTCGCTGCTATTCCAGGCAGACGCTTATCTGACTGCGCTAGTCATTTTTGTTGCAGAGGTTGCGGCTATGCCGGAATTTCTGGGGAAATATCGGCTGCACGGAGCAAACCTGTTCCAGACAAACGCGGAACGAGTGCCACACAGCCAGATAGAACGCAAAATGGCCGTGCGCGAGGCGCTTCTCGTGGAGATTCGGAATTGGCTGCAAAAGCGTGGCGAGAATGTGGGCTCTCGAGAAATCCGGGCGTATCTGAAACAATGGGTTAAAGCCCAGGAGAGCGACGGATTTGCGTTGAGAGCGCCAGGCCGGTGGAAATACTTCCGCCACCTGATTGATTTCCCGGGGACGTACGGCGAGATTATGACCCGGCGACATTGTGTTTACAGCTATCTCCGTGCGTTCGCAGCGCTGTTCCTGGGCTATCATCATTTGCATGTTTTGGATGATATGCGGTTGAAGCGCAGGGCGCTGTTCACTGCTCCCCTGGAGAAGAGAGCGGCGGCGGAAAAAGAAAAAGCATTGGCGGCGAGAGGCTGAATCAAATCGATGGCATCACAAAGCGCAATGGGCGCGGGGACAGTTGCAGCTTCGGAGCGCGGCGGTTTCTCAGAGGCAGGGACCGTGCCCGTCTGCCCCGCGTGCACCGAAACGACGCGAGACGATGCCGTTGAACAGAATGGGAAATACAAACTGTTTGGATGCGGGGCGTGCGGATTGCAGTTTTGGGAGCCGCGGGAGATGCCGGACGCGGGGTGGTACGAACAGATGTACAGCGGCAGAGATGAAAGGCTGCTGCCATTGGAACCAGGACACAAATATTTTTTGGCGGATCCGCTTGCTCCCCGCGGCGGTAGGCTTCTGGACATTGGTTGCGGCACAGGGAATTTTCTGTCGGCGGCACGGGACAGAGGCTATGGCGTTACGGGCATCGAGCTGGACCGCAAGGCGGCGCGCTTTGCCAAGGAGCGGCTCGGTTTACAAAGTGTTTTTCCGCTGACGATTTCGGAATTTGTCGATCGGAACGCGGAAGAACGGTTTGATGTGGTCACATTTTTCGAAGTGCTGGAGCATCAGGCCGCGCCGGCGGACTTCCTGCAGAAAGTAAGAACGTGCGTGCGGTCGGGCGGTATGATCGCACTGAGCGTGCCCAATCGCGAACGGTGGCTGACCGGGCCGGACGTTCTGGATTATCCGCCGAATCATTTCTCACGATGGAATGCGGTGGCGCTGAAGAAGTTTTTGAATACGCAGGGCTTTGACGTCTTATCCATTCGCGAGCAACCGGCTGGGATCACGCATACGGCGCAGATGATCAACATGGTGCTGCGCACGGGAATGTCGCAATCGGCATCGGGAGAAGCATCGAAAAGTTTTCGAGACTTGATCCAAATGACGCCCGGTCAAGCGGAAGAGGTTTTGCGGGCCAAGCCGACGACACGGCAGCGCGTATTGGAGATATTGGGGCGGATTAAGTATGCGTTCTGTCTTCCTCTTGCCGTTGCGGCGTTTCCGTACGTGCGCATGCGCGGGTACAAAGGAACGTATTTGTATTGCCTGGCGCGACGGCGCGATTGAGATTTTTCCGGGAGCTGTAAATTGGCAAGAAGTTTTGTCAGCGTACTGATTGACACATATAACCACGAGCGCTTCATCGAGCAGGCGATCGTGAGCGTGCTGGAGCAGGATTTTCCAGCGGCGGAACGTGAAATCATTGTTGTGGACGACGGCTCGACGGATCGCACGCCGGAAATCGTGAAGAAATTCGAGCCGCGCGTGCGGCTGCTGCGCAAAGAGAATGGCGGGCAGGCCTCGGCATTCAATGCGGGCATTCCGGAATGCCGGGGAGAAGTCGTCGCGTTTCTGGACGGCGACGACTGGTGGGCCCATAGAAAACTCGGACGTGTCGCCGGCGTATTCGCAAAAGAGCGCGAAGTCGGCCTCGTAGGCCACGGTATCATCGAAACGTTTGCTGATTGCACCGAGCGCATTGTCGCACCAGAAAAGGACGAAAGACTGAGGCTCGATTCTCTCTCTGCAGCCCGCGTATTTCGCCTGCGGAAGAGTTATTTAGGGACGAGCCGCATGGCTCTCCGGACGCATTTGGCGCGGACGATACTGCCGGTTCCGGAAGCGCTCGTTATAGAGGCCGATGAGTACATGTTTACGCTCGCCGCAGCCATGAGCGAAATCATTATTCTTCGAGAGGCGTTGACCCATTATCACATTCATGGTGGCAACCTCTATCTCGCTCCGGGAAAGGAGAAAAACGGCTTGTGCCGGAAGCAGAAGGTGATGGAGGTATTGGGGAACTCGTTTCGCGCGATACTGCCTGAAAAAGGCGTTCCCGCGGATGTTATCGAATGCATCGTTGAAATCGTCCAAGCAGAGGCAGATCAACTTCGTCTGATGACCGACGGCGGAAGACCGTGGGAGACGTTCCGGACGGAAAACAAGTTGTATGAAGTGATGCACGGGGATGCAAAGCGCAGCCATCGGCTGTTTCGCGCAGTAACAATGCTTCCGGCGTTGGTGCTTCCGCCGCGCCGATACTACGCGGCGCGGCACTGGCTATCTTCCCGCCGGTGGTACCGCCGCATTCGAGAGAAAGCGCTGCCTGTACCGGAAATTACGCGCGTTGCCGGTCCCGAAGAGTTCAAGGCATGAGTCTACGGACGGACTATGATGTTTGGCATGAACGCATCTTTATTGCCGATCCGGAGCATGAAGATGCGTCAAGCCCCTGGTATGCACTCGTACGCGAGCAGTTAGGGAGTGTCAAAGGCCTGCGTGTCCTGGAAGTAGCTTGTGGACGCGGAGGTTTCGTCAAAGAGCTGTCGCGAAACGGCGCACAGGTGACAGGGTGCGATTTTTCACTCGCGGCCTTATGCGTCGGCAAGAAAAAGCTGCAGGCACTCGGGAACGGAACTCTGGCAGCGCTAATTCAGGGCGATGCCCAAGCGCTGCCATTCGCCGATGAGTCTTTTGATCTCGTAGTCTCCTGCGAAACCATCGAGCATGTTCCCGATGCGAGGAAAGCGCTGAGCGAAATGTGGCGCGTCGCGCGCCCCGGCGCCAAACTTTTTCTCACAACTCCGAATTACGCGAACTTGATGGGCCTCTACGAACTGTATGCTCGAGTGCGCCACCCCAGGCGCCGGGATGACCAGCCGTTTGACCGCCGCCAGTGGTTCGCCCAGATTCTTCAACGTGTTCGACGAGCGGGTTGGACAATTCTCTGGACGGACGGCACAGTACATCAATTTCCACTCTTTCCCGGACGCTCGCCACTGCGAATGGTGGCGCTGGAAAAGAATCGGACCGTTCGAAAACTGTTGAGTCCATTCGCCCTGCATTATTTTGTAATGGCTCAGAAAAAGGACGTCGCGTAGGTCGTAATGGACATTCTCATGGGGTCGGGGGTCCCTAAACGGCGCGAGGGCGGCGTGGCCGCAGTGATATACAACCTCGGCCACGAACTAGAGCGTTTCGGCCATCACGTAACGTATGTTTTTCAAGAGGATTTGATTGAGCCCGAGAGTGTTTTACCGCGATTTAACGAACTCGTTTTTTCATGGAGGCTCGGGCGGTACATCGCAGAAAACCGGAAGAAGTTTTCCATCGTCAACCTCCACGCCCCCACGGGCTTTCCTTACGGTTTACGCCGCAAGTGGCGGGGTGCGGCCGGTTATCCGCCGTACATCATGACGCTTCATGGCCTTGAAGAACGAAGAGTACACGCGATGAGCCGTGAAGCGAAGAAAGGGCGCGCGTGGAATTATTCGCTGAAGAATCGCCTTTGGCACCGTTTCTATCATCAGCAGCGCTTTCGATGGTCGATTCGAACCGCGGACGGTGCACACACTTGCGCGCGCGAAGTATGGTCTACGCTGCAAGTGAAGTACAATTTGGGCGCGGACCGGGTAGCCTACATCCCGCACGGCGTAGAATCGCGATTTTTTGTCCCCCGAGAATATCCTTCCAGCGAAACCTTGCGGCTGTTGTATGCAGGCACGTGGCTCGATCAACGCGGAGTCTTTTACATTCGTGATGCGTTGCGAGTCGTGGCGCCGAAAATTTCAGGATTGACCATGACGTTTGCGGGCTGCGGTGTTCCCCCCGAAGAGATTCGGCATTTTTTTGGATCGGAATTGGCTGGACGGATTGTTGTTCTCCCCGTTATTCCGGCGGAGCGTATGCCGGAACTGTATGCCGAGCATGACGTTCTTCTTTTCCCCTCTATGGTGGAGGGGTTGCCGCTGGTGCTGCTCGAAGCCATGGCCACCGGAATGCCGGTGATTACGACGGACACTTGTGGGATGGCGGATGTGGTGGAACACGACTTCAATGGTCTGCTGATCCCTCCGGCGGATGCGGCAGCGATGCAAGAGGGAATCTTGCGGTTTGCGCATTCAGCGAAATTGCGCAAGAAGCTGGGAGAAGCGGCGCGCGAAACCATGAAACGATACACGTGGGAACGGGCGGCACGCCGGCTCGAGGAGCTTTACCTGCATGTTCTCGCTCTGGAGGGTCGCTCCTCGCGCAAAACCTGAAGATTTCGCGGAGGTTAGCTGGTTAGATCAATATGATTTCCGCAGAAAACAACTATGCCGCGTGGGGTGTCAAATCCGCGGGTCGCTCCGAGCATTGCGCCCGCGCTGCGTGCCCCTTTTTTGCCGCTGGACCCGCTACCGCATCGATAGGACATTCGACTCTCGCCGTCCCGGCACGCTACCATAGAATTCCCGGAAATCATTTGGAAATATCATATTGTCCGCACACCTGTCGTGCGGAGAAATCCGCGGAAGAGACTGAACAAGAATGCTGACCCTTGGAATTAACTATTCGCAATTACATGACTCCTCAGCTTGTGTCGTGCGCGATGGGGAGTTGCTCTTCGCCGTCGCAGAAGAACGCATCAGCCGGTTGAAACACGATGCTCGTTTTCCGTCGAATGCCATCCGGGCGTGTTTGGACTTTACGGGGATTCGCGCCGATCAACTGGATGAGGTGTGTTTTGGCTGGCCCACGTCAGGGTACGAATACCGCCACGACTTGAAGCTGTTCGCAACCGGGCGGCGGCCCATTACATATCTGGACTTGCTCAACTCAACGCGACATTTCCTCAGCATGTGGCACCAGAAAGTCGGCGCAAATCCATTCCAACAACAGTTTGGGCCGGTGCGCGCCCGCATGCGATTCGTTCAGCACCATGTTGCCCATGCCCTCAGCGCTTACTCCTATTCCGGGTTTGACGATGCAACCGTGGTGATTATGGACGGACACGGGGCAACTGAAGCGACGTCCATCTGGCACGGATGCGGCGGTCGCCTCAATCACGTCCTGACCATCCAGTATCCGAATTCCCTCGGACTGTTCTACGGGGAGTTCACACAGTTTCTGGGATTTCATCGCAACAGCGACGAATGGAAGGTAATGGGCCTTGCGCCTTACGGCCAGCCGGGAATCGATTTGCGTCCGTTCATCGATCCGGAGGCAAAGCCTTACCGTGTTGACACGAGGCGCGTCATTGGAAATGGCTCGCAGCCATTCTCCGGGATGACGCCATTGCTTGGAGCTCCTCGCGCCGCCGAGGGCGAAATCGATGAGCGACACAAAAACATCGCATTTGCTGTGCAGGACATGTGTGAGACTGCGATGATGAGCGTTGTGCGGATGGCTATCGAGAAAACAAAGTGCCGGGACGTTTGCCTGGCTGGAGGCGTGGCGCTGAATTCGAAAGCCAATGGGAAAATCGCAGCTTCCGGCCTCGTGGAAAGGATGTTCGTCCAACCGGCGGCGTCGGATGACGGCGTGGCGCTGGGCGCGGCGCTTGCTCCGTATCTCGAAAACAACGGGAAATTGCCAAACAAACCGATGCGGCACGGGTATTGGGGGCCGAGCTTTGACGATGAGGCGATCGAAAGCGCTCTCCGCACGTATAAATTACGCTATACGAAGGTGCCGGACCCAGCGTCAACCGCGGCGGGACTGCTTTCGCAAGGGAAAATTCTAGGATGGTTTCAGGGACGAATGGAATTTGGCCCGCGCGCCCTTGGGAGCCGCTCCATTCTGGCGGATCCCCGCGATCCGGAAATGAACGCCAAGGTCAACAATGCCGTGAAATTTCGAGAGTGGTGGCGGCCATTTGCGCCATCCCTGAAGAAGGAAGCGGCGGGCGAATATCTGGAGAGTGCAACGGATTCACCGTTTATGATACTCACGGCGCAAGTGCGTCCAGAAAAACGCGACGTAATTCCGGCCGTAACTCACGTGGATGGCAGCGCGCGGCCGCAAACCGTCGAGAAAGAGATCAATCCATTGTATTGGCGGCTGATCGATGAATTTGGAAAACGCACAGGAGTGCCCGTCATTTTGAATACGTCGTTCAATCTGCGCGGCGAAGCCATCGTGCACACGCCGACCGACGCAATACGAACATTTTTCAGCTCCGGCATGGACGCGCTCGCGATCGGGAGCTTCCTCGTCGAAAAATGAGCAATCGAAAATGAGCGGGCAGCGTGTCATTGCGCTCCTCGGACGGCGCGACGCGCCTACCGACGCGATCGAAGAGTATTGCCGCTACCTCGGCGAAGCTCTGGTGGCGGAAGATTTTGAACTGATCATCGAGCGGGTCGCGTGGCATGAAAGCGGGTGGCGTCGCGCCGTGAGGGGACTTGGGCGCCGGGCAAAAGGTTGGCGTGGAGCATGGGTTCTGGTGCAATACACGGCGTTAGCTTGGTCGGCGCATGGTTTCCCGCTGCGATTTCCCCGTGTTCTGAAAACCCTTAAAGCAGTCGGCGTACGCGTAGGCGTCGTTTTTCACGACATTGAACCCAACAATGGCACGCGAGCGATTGACAGATTGCGCCGCCGTGCGCAGTTGCATGTCATGCTCAAGGCGCTGCGATTTTCTGACTGCGCGATTTTCACGGTTCCCTTGGAAAAAACTTCCTGGATCAAAGGCGAGTCTCGCAAAGGATGTTTCATTCCTGTCGGGGCAAATTTGCCCACGTCCGGAGAGGCCAACTCGAGGAAAGGCATTTCGACGGGAGGAAAATTGAGCATCGCGGTGTTCAGCATAACCGGCGGGAAATCGGGGCGATGGGAAATTGAAAGAATCGTCGAGGCCGTTCGATTTGCCGCTTCGCGCTTTGGCAATCTGCGGCTAATCGTTCTGGGCCGCAATGCGCAGGACGCGGAAGCCGAGCTGAAACACCGCTTTCGCGACAGTAGCGTTGAACTTCACGTGTTGGGAGTTTTGCCTGGAGAAGCGGTCGTGCGGAGTCTCTCCGTTTCGGACGTCTTCCTCTTTGTGCGCGGGCCCATCTCCACGCGGCGAAGCAGCGCAATCGCAGGGATTGCCTGCGGTTTGCCGGTAATCGCGTTCGAGGGGCCGGAAACGGCAGCGCCGATCACGGAAGCGGGATTGGCGTTTTTTTCACAACACAGGAAGGGCGGCCTTGAGGACGTCCTGGTACATGTTTTGGAAGACGAACACTACCGCGCTTCACTCGCGCAACGCAGCTGGCTTGCACATCAGCAATATTTCTCGTGGCGCGCGATTGCCGCGCGCTACGCGGAATTCCTGAGAAAACAAACTTAGACTGGTTGCATCCATCGACGCTAACGAAAAGAAATCGTCGTAAATTTTAACGGCAGAGCGCTTCGGTCAAGGCTTCTTTCCTTTTCTCCGCGAGCAGTGTCAATTCGTCGAGCGAGGCGAAGTAACCTCCCACGGCTACCGCAGCGAGAAAAAAGAATGCTTCGGCGGGCAGCCAGAGATTGCCAGTCCAATTTCCAGTGAAAAGAATCACGGCGGAAATGCCGCCCATCAAAATCTGCGAGGCAAACGCAACCAGCACGGCCATGCCGGACTGGCGTTGGCCGCGCATCTGGCCGAATTCCATTTTGCGTGGGAAGGTGATCGAGGACCAGTTGGCGATAGTCAGCTGACCAACGACGGTGAAAATGATGGCGGCGCACGTAGCCACCAGCATGTGCGCTGAAGGCAAGCCGACGCGCCACACGAGCATCGCGAGGGAAAGCGCGATTTCCATCGCGAGGACCGAAACCAGCATCAGATTCTTCCCAAGGAATACTTCGCGGAAACGCACCGGTGCAGTGAAGTAGGTCTGAATGCCGCGGCCTTCGTAAGCGAAGCTGTTGTAGGCCGGCGCCATCAAAATCAGGATGAGGTAGGCCATCATGCCAGGAAAAAAAATCTCCGCGGACACGCCTTTGCCACCCCTAGTCAGATGCCATCCGGCAGAATTCATGCTGAAGATCAGTATCAGCAGCGGGGGCATTAGCAGCGTGAGATAGGCGAAACCATTGCGAGTGAGATAGCGGAACTCCTTGCGAACGATCGCTGCCACTTGGGGCGAAAGCAGACTCAAGCGATCGGGGCCATCATCGGTCGCCGCCATAGTAGGACGGACGACGGCGCGAGCCGGTGCCGCGGTCTCACTGAGTTCTTCACCGCGATATTGCGCGGCAAAGCGACGCCATAGGAGAACGCTGAACAACAGTATATAGAACAGAAGAAGGACGGAACTCAACAGAAACCCTTGAGGCTGAAGACGAATGACCGCCGTCAGCGCGCGGCTCGCAAGCGAAGGGGGAAACCAGGAAAGGTACGGCAGAAGGCGCAAAAA
>Ga0137363_10001739_pt1 | contig 12727 bp, 8 predicted proteins | sample MadtaG_FD_104800 | JGI IMG/M metagenome (GOLD analysis project Ga0137363, IMG submission 104800) | Vadose zone soil microbial communities from Angelo Coast Range Reserve, California, USA - Mad1_115_16 metaG | ecosystem: Environmental > Terrestrial > Soil > Vadose zone | place: USA: California...
AGCTCGGCAAGGCTGATGCTCATCTGATTGCTTCCTTCAACGTTTGTTTCTTTTGGCATATATCCTTAGCTTTGATTGTGAAAATTGACCCTGGGAATCCGGATTGATTTGAGGTGGTGCACCGCACTGGCGGACACGCGAAAACCGGCCAGGATGGGGCAAACCAGACTTTCTGCAACCGGTGGCAGCGCCGGGCCGCGGCAAACTTGACAGTTCCTCAAGCGTAACACCGGACAGGCCGGAATCAGCTCACAGGAAGGGCCGTACCCAGAACAACGCTGCTTAGTTGGTCAAACTCTTGTCTTTCTCGGCGCCTGCCACGAAAGGTTCTGCTACCGGCGCAACCGCGGCATGCTCGAGCGGCACCGTCGGCCGCTCCAGCGCAATCTGCAGCACTTCGTCCATGGTCTCGACAAAATGTAACGTGAGACTGGAGAGGATCTCGGGCGGGATTTCCGCCAAGTCCTTCTCATTGTCCTTCGGAAGCAGTACCGTACGCAAGCCCATTCGATGGGCGGCCAGGAGCTTCTCCTTGACCCCGCCGATCGGCAGCACTTTGCCGCGCAGCGTGATTTCGCCGGTCATGGTCACGTCCCGGCGCACGGGATTCTTGGTGAGCGCGCTCACGATGGAGGTGCAGATGGTGATGCCAGCGGAAGGGCCGTCCTTGGGGATGGCGCCTTCCGGCACATGAACGTGAATGTCAATCGTGCGGTAAAAATCTCTAGGAAGTCCGAGAAGATTTGAACGCGAGCGCACGTAGCTCATCGCCGCTTGCGCGGACTCCTGCATGACGTCGCCGAGCTTTCCGGTGAGCGTGAGGCGGCCTTTGCCTTCCATCAGCGTCGCTTCCGTGGCCAGCACGGAACCGCCTACTTCCGTCCACGCCAAGCCGGTCGTCAAGCCAATCTCGTTGTGCTTTTCCAGCCAGAATTCGCGGTACTTCAGAACGCCCAGGAATTCGTTGGCGTTTGCGGGCGTAATTTCCACGCTGGAGGCCGCGGTGCCGTCCGTGACGACTTTGCGCGCCATCTTCCGGGCAATGTTTTGAATTTCGCGCTCCAGGCTGCGCACTCCCGCTTCGTGCGTGTAGTGCCGGATGATGTGCAGAAGCCCTTCATCCGTGAGCTTGAGGTTCTTCTCGGTAAGGCCAGTCGCTTCGCGCGCGCGCTTGACCAGGAAGCGCTTGGCAATCTCCAGTTTTTCCTGTTCGGTATAGCCCGGGAGGCGCAGAATTTCCATGCGATCCTGGAGAGGCTGGGGAATCGTGTGCAGAACGTTGGCCGTGCAAACGAACATGACTTTCGACAGGTCGTACTCCACGTCCAGGTAATGGTCCGTAAACGAGCCGTTCAGTTCCGGATCGAGCACTTCCATCAACGCTGCTGACGGATCGCCACGGAAGTCCGTGGACATCTTATCCACTTCGTCCAGCACGAAGATAGGGTTCACTGTGCCGGCCTTCTTCATCATCTGGATGATCTGGCCCGGCAGTGCCCCGATGTAAGTGCGGCGATGCCCGCGAATCTCCGCTTCATCGCGCACTCCGCCGAGCGATACACGCACAAACTTGCGGCCGGTCGCATGGCCGATGGACATGGCCAGGGAAGTCTTGCCCACGCCTGGAGGGCCGACGAAGCACAGAATCGAACCCTTCGGATTCTTCACCAGTTGGCGGACGGCAAGGAACTCGAGGATGCGCTCTTTCACTTTTTCGAGGCCGTAGTGTTCTTCGTTCAGAATCTTTTCCGCGGCCTTGATGTCGCGAATTTCCTTCGATTTCTTTTTCCAGGGCACCGCGAGCAGCCAGTCCAGGTAATTACGGCTGACAGTGGACTCTGCAGACATCGGCGGCATCAGTTCCAGCCGCTTCAGTTCCTGAATCGCCTTCTCATGCACTTCCTTCGACATCCCGGCGGTATCGATCTTCTTCTTCAGCTCGTCAATTTCGCTTTTCTCGCCGCGTCCCAGTTCCTTCTGAATGGCTTTGAGCTTTTCGTTGAGGTAATACTCTTTTTGCGCTCGCTCCATCTGGCGCTTCACGCGCGTATTGATGTTGCGGTCGACGTTCAACTTCTCGAGCTCGATCTCCAGGATGTCGCCAATGCGGTTGAGGCGCTCGACCGGATCGACGGTCTCCAGCAAGTCCTGCTTTTCATCCACGGGCAGTTGCAAGTTTGCCGCAATGGTGTCCGAAAGGCGCGCCGGATCATCCACGCGCGCAGCCGCGATCATCGTGTCATAATTCAGACTTTGCGAAAGTTTGATGAACTGCTCGTAGAGGCCGGTAATTTTCTGGACGGTCTGATCCACCTGCGGTGAAGGCTCAACGCGCGCACCGAGCAGACGAACGGTGGCGCGGAAGAAACCTTCTTCCGTTGCGATCGAGAGGGCGCGAGCACGCTCTACTCCTTCGACAAGAACTTTGATATTGCCGTCGGGGAGCTTGACGCTCTGCACGATGTTCGCGAGAGTTCCTACCGCGTAAATCTCTTCCGGCTTCGGATCATCCACCGAAGCGTCGTGCTGCGTGGAAAGAAAAATTTTCTTGTCGCCCGCCAGCGCTTCCTCGAGCGCCCGCACGCTGGCTTCGCGCCCGACGATGAACGGAGTCATCTGCTGCGGGAAAATGACCATGTCCCGCACCGGCATCATCGGCACGCGCTTCATTTCCTGCTTTTCACGAGTGAACATTCCATCCCCTGGGTTCTGCTTGCGCGGCCCGCGCACGGCCGCACAGTAAGTTCGCGGCCCGAGCGGCTTATCCGGCCTTCTCGAGCAAGCTCCAATTAATTTCGCGCGTGCGGACCATGTCCGCCGTAACCACGAAGTCGCGCACTTTCCGCTGCATGGGCAGGTGGTACATCAGTTCCAGCATGAGGTCTTCGAGGATCATACGCAAGCCGCGCGCGCCGACTTTGCGCTGAAGTGCCAACTCCGCCACGGTTTCGAGTGCGTCGTCCGTAAACCGCAGCCGCACGTTTTCGAATTCGAACAGCCGCTGGTACTGTTTCAGCAGCGCGTTCTTTGGCTCCGTCAAAATCTTCACGAGCGCGCCCTTGTCCAGGTCGTTCATCACGCCCGCGACCGGCAAGCGCCCTACAAATTCCGGAATCAGTCCGTAGCGGATCAAATCGCCCGGCTGCACTTGCTCCAGTAATTCCGTATTCCGCCGTTGCGGCGTCGTTGGCGCGGAGTCCGTGTGGAACCCGAGCGAACGCCGACCGGCCCGCTTCTCAATAATCTTCTCAAGCCCGACAAACGCCCCGCCGCAAATAAATAGAATATTCGTCGTATCGACGGGCGTAAATTCCTGATGCGGATGCTTGCGTCCGCCCTGAGGAGGCACGTTAGCCACCGTACCTTCGAGGATCTTCAGCAACGCCTGCTGCACGCCTTCGCCGGAAACATCTCGGGTAATCGAAGGGTTCTCATCCTTCTTCGCGATCTTGTCGATCTCATCTATATATATGATGCCCTGCTGTGCCTTCTGTACGTCGCCGTCGGCCGCCTGCAGCAGCTTCAGAATAATGTTCTCGACGTCCTCGCCCACGTAACCGGCTTCCGTCAGGGTCGTGGCATCCACGATCGCAAACGGCACGTCCAGCATGCGCGACAGCGTCTGCGCCAGCAAAGTTTTTCCCGTGCCGGTCGGGCCGATCAGAAGAATGTTGGATTTACTCAGTTCGATGTCGCCGGGCTGCTTGTTCAGGAAAATGCGTTTGTAATGGTTGTAAACCGCTACGGCGAGTTTCTTCTTCGTGCGGTCCTGCCCGATCACGTAGCCATCCAGGAACTGCTTGATCTCCGGCGGGCGCGGCAGCCGCTTTGTGGGCGCGGTGGCCTGTTCGCGCTTTTCGTCTTCCAGGATCGTCTGGCATACTCCCACGCACTCATTGCAAATGTACGCGCGCGGATAGTCCGAAGGCGAACTGATCAGCTTTTCGACCTGCTCCTGGGTCTTATGGCAGAAGGAGCAGCGCAATGGCTCGTCTGGGTTGAATTTTTTCACTGGTGTGAAGGCCTCGTCTCCGCTGAGCTTCGACGGAGTCTCTATCCGCTATTCTAGGCCGATTATTCCCCTGAGCAAAAGAGAAAGTCGCAAGGCTGCTAACTTTTTGGAACCGCTGCGCATCCCCCGCTTCAAGCAATAAAGCACTTCGCGGCGCGAAATCTACCGGTGCTTGTAAATAATCTCGTCGATCATCCCGTATTCCTTGGCTTGCTCGGGATTCATGATGTAGTCGCGCTCGACATCCTTTTCGATGCGTTCCACCGGCTGCCCGCTGTGCTTGGAGAGCAGCGAATTGATCGTCGTGCGCATGCGCAGAATTTCTTTCGCGTGCAGATCAATGTCTGTCGCCTGGCCACCCAGCCCGGACATCCATGGCTGGTGAATCAGGATCCGCGCGTTCGGCAAGGCAAACCGTTTTTTCGCGGCGCCGCCGGCCAGCAACACCGCCGCAATGGACGCCGCCTGTCCGACACAGGTCGTCACCACGTCGGGCTTCACGAACTGCATGGTGTCGTAAATCGCGAATCCCGCCGTGATTGATCCGCCCGGCGAGTTAATATACAACTGGATGTCTTTTTCGGGATCTTCCGCCTGCAAAAAGAGCATTTGCGCCGTCGCAAGATTGGCGACATGGTCATCGATAGGCGTCCCGATAAAAATAATGTGTTCTTTCAGCAGCCGCGAATAAATATCGTAAGCGCGTTCCCCGCGGCTGGTCTGCTCCACCACCATCGGTACGAGGGTTGTTCCGCGATACTCTGGTTCTTCGAAATTTTTCATTGGGATAAATGTCGCTGGCACTGGGCCGGAGTGTTTCACTTTGCATCCGTTGCCGCGTTTGCTGCTGCAACGGTTTTGATCTTGGCGTTCTGCGCGAGCCAGTCGAGCGTTTTGTCACTGCGCAGCTTAGCCTTCATCCTATCGAGCGTTCCTTGCTTTGTCAAACGCGCGCGAATCGCTTCCGCCGATTCGCCACTATGCCCTGCCAAGTGTTCGAGTTCATGCGCGAGTTCTTCGTCGGTCACGTCGATGCTTTCCGCCGTCGCGATGCGGTCAATAATCAATTCCGCCTTCACGTCGTCCTTGGCGCGTTCCTCTTGCCGTTTCCGCAGCGTCACCCAATCCACGTTCACTGCCCGCGGGTCCACTCCTTGCGCCGCCAGCGACCGCACCACGCGCTCCAAACGGACATCCATTTGATGCTCCACAAGCGCTTCAGGTACAGGGAAGTCGTGCTGCTTGACGATTTCCGCCAGCACCTTTTCGTGCAGCAATTCCTTGTGTTTGTGGTCGCGCTGGTGCTCCAGCCCTTCGCGGACTTTTTTCTTCAGTTCGTCCAGCGAAGCTGCATCGCTCACGTCCTTCGCGAATTCGTCATTTAGTTCCGGCAACTTTTTCGTTTTGATACCAAGCACTTCCACTGCATAGTGATATGTTTTGCCAGCGAGCTTGGGATCCGGATAGTCCGCCGGATATTCCACGTCAAAGTTCTTGTGATCGCCGGCGTTCGCGCCCTTCAAGTTCGTGTTGAACGGCTCCATGGTCTCTTCCGCACCGATATGGCAGAGCACGCTCTCCGCTTGCAGGGGATCGCCCCCGCCTTCCGGGGTCCCGAGCAACTTCACCTGCGCAAAATCGCCATCTTGGATTGCTCTACCCTCAACCGGCGCAAAGGCCGCCGCCCGCTCGCGCATTTCCTCGAGTGTCTTGGTCATGTCCTCGTCTGTAATGTCCATCGTCGGCATTTCGAATGCCAGGTTCTTGTAGTCGCCCAGCTCGAATTCCGGCAACACTTCAAACACCGCGCGAAACTTCAGCGGTTGCCCTTCATTGAAATCCAACTTGTCCACCTGCGGCTGCGATACGGGCGTCAATTTCTGCTCGGCTACAGCCTTTTCCACGCGCTCCGGCACCAACGATTGCAGCACTTCTCCCTTGATGTCTTCCGCGAACTTCCGCCGGATCAGCGAAACCGGCGCTTTCCCGCGCCGGAATCCTGGCACGCTCGCCAGGCGTGCAAATTCCTTTGCCACGCTCTCAATTTTTTTCGTTACTTCTTCCGCGGGAATTTCCAATTCCAGCTCGCGGCGGCACGTTGCTTCAGCCATGCAAAAATCCTTTCCTGAATAACACTCAGTTTCGTGATCGTGCGGTTGCTGGTCTCCACGGTATGCGGCCAGGTCTTGAGGGGCACAGTCAAACCAGGCTTTCGTTTCAGAAGAGGCCAGACAGGTGAGAACTCACCCTGCAACTCGAATTCTCAGTATAGGCGACGCCTCCTACAGCGTCAATTCCGCTACGAAGAGTGATTCGCTCAACCGGCCGCAGCCGGACGGTCCAGCGTTCCGGACAGATCGGCATGCAGTAAACGGTGAAAAAGATGCTCGCCCGCTTCGCGACGCACGGACAGGCGGCCGGCCACGTAGGCGCGTGAAGCGAGCCCGCGCTGCACGGCGTCGCAGATGGCTTCGTCTTCCTCCTGCACTTTTTCGCTGACCTTGATGCTCGCCCGGTTTTTCCTCGAGGCCTTTTTGCTGGTGTCCGCAAAGTAGTAATCGAAAACCACGGCACATTTATCCACGCCTAACGGCAAAACCAGATTTGTGTCCATCACGCCTTCGTACGCGTTGATCATGAAATTCGGATAGATCCACAGATAAAACGCGCGGCCCCGCCGAGTGGCCGCCACTCCCAATTCCGATTTAGAGTCGGATGAGAGCGGGCTGGACTGCAAACAAGCGCGCTCGAAATTCTCAATCGTGTATTTCGTGTATTCGATCACGCTGCTCAGCCCTTTGTGCGCGTGGGGGACGTGGTAGCCGCCGTCCAGGTAATTGTCCACGAACACTTTCCAGTTGCAGTGCAAGGTGTAAACGCGGCGGTCAAAATATTTCAACTTTTTCGTGAGTCGCAGCGGCGCAACCAACTCCGGCACCTCGCCAAGAAATTCCAAAAGGGGAACGGCGCGACCGTCCAGATTGACGAAAACAAAATTCTCCCAAGTGTCCACCTTTACGGGCACAAGCCCGTTTTTCGCCCGGTCGAAATTGCACACACCCTCGAATTCCACCATTCCTTTCAGCGCGCCATCGTTCCCATAAGTCCACCCGTGATAAGGACACCGGAACTGCTTCGCGCAACCCTCCGCCTCGGTAACCACTGCCGCCGCATGGTGCCGGCAAACGTTATAAAAACCGCGCAACTGCCCGTCATCTCCCCGCGCCACCACAAGCGGCTCCCCGGCAAGATCCGCCGTGAAAAAATTTCCCCTGTCCCGCACCTGATCGGTGCGGCCCACCACCTGCCAGCTTTTCGCAAACACGCTATGCTGCTCAAGTTCGTGGATGCCCGGATCGAAGTACCACGGCGAAGGGATCGTCCACGCATGATCCAGCGGATCATGCGGATTATATAGATTGAGTAAGTCGCGTACGTCGCGCTCCATGAGACGCTCCTAAATCCGACAATCCTTGTACACGGAAAAATGGACTGCCGCGCTATGCCAAGGCAATTTTTGCTCGCTGGATATTTTGGTGCGGAAGGAGGGATTTGAACCCCCACGGCCTTTCGGCCACAAGATCCTAAGTCTTGCGCGTCTGCCAGTTCCGCCACTCCCGCAGTGGTGCTTCCATTCTACAGGCTTGAGAATCGCCGCTCCACTGCGATTTTCGAGGGCTTCGAGGGCCTTGCCACCGCCAGCAAGCTGGCGATGGTGCTGGATAAGCGACGGTGGTGAGAGCATAATATCGTGGTCGAGAAGAGAACTGCTTGGCTAGTCCCCCCGCCAGGCCGATGCGCCCGACCCAAGAGGTGCGCTTCAGGTGTCGCTGCAAACGAGGGCAGCGCCGTGATCATTCAAGAGCAGGGCGATCATCTAATTTTGATTCGCCAGACGGACCACGCCGTCCTGTCGGGCTATTTTGCGCGCGAATGTGGCAACGAGAGCTTTGCCCGGCCCGAGCCCATTGAATCCTTCCAGCTCGCCGCCACCGAGCACGACAATGGCTGGAACGAATGGGAACTCCAGCCGCGCATCGACCCTGTCACCTTTTTGCCGTACAGCTTTATGTCGCTGCCCACGCACGAGCACATCGATCTCTACCAGCGGGGAATCGAGCGCGTAGTAAAAGTCGACCGCTACGCCGGTCTTCTCGTCAGCATGCACTGCGCTGGACTCTACGATCGCACGCGCGCCACCATGCCCGGTTTTTCCGCCAAATACGTCAAGGCCCAGGAAGCCCCCGTCGTCAGTGATTTTCTTCAGAGATTGCGTTTACAGCAATTGCGGCTGAAAGTGGATCTGCGCGGAGATCCCGCTACAAAAAATTTCGCCGACGAAAAATGGCTGCAGGCCAACGCACAGCGCCTCGAAGCGCTGGACCGCCTCTCACTTTACTTTTGTCTCGGCCCCATGGAGCCAGCTACGATCGACGCAGTGCCGGCCAATTATCAGGGCGCAGAAGTGGATTGGGATTTGCAGCCGGAAGACAATAAGGGTGCGACGCTCGAGCCCTATCCGTTCCGCCGCGACCCTCTCGAAATCAGCATTCTTGCTCGGCGAATTCCCAAACGCCGTTATGCCGATGACCTGGACCTCCAGAAAGCGCTGGCCCAGGCGCCCTACTTTGGCCAGAAGTTCACGTTACGCGCCGGGGACACAAAGATGCGCGCGCGAGTCGCCGGTCGCTGAGCAAGTCAAGCCTCTCCTGCATTCCATTCCACTTCGTCAGTTTCCAGCACGCGTGGCGCGCTCGATGCCTTCCGCGATCCGCAGGATTTGCAGCACGAGATCCAACAGTAGCCTTGCAACTAGAACGCCCACAAACAGAGCGACAATTCCCGCCACGAGATTGATCAGTCCTTGCGCGGGAGACTGCTGATAACCGAGCACGACGCAAGCCACGACCGTGATTCCACCGAAAATGATGGCGAGTACATACAGCAGTTTTACAAGCCGGCGAACGAGCGAATGGCTGAAGGCGAAATCGAAGAGTCCGGCGAAGAAATTCCTGTCATCGGGCATGCAGCCTCCTTAAGAATGTTTCGAACAGTGATCTGGGCCGAGACTTAGGTAAGGCGGAAAAGTGATATAAGTCAAGATGCTTTTTGCCGGCGGCAGGTGTCGGCCTGCTCCGGCGGCGCAGCGAAACGCTCTGGCGCGCTCTGACGTCCATCTCAGGCAGATGGCAATCAAGGTCGGTTCCAGGTTGCAAAATTCATCAGGGAGAAAATCCATGAGTGTTTTTAAGAGAATTGCGATTTACTCTGCGATTTTGCTGTTGATGCGCATGCTTGGTTTGGCGGGGTGTTCGCTGCAGGCACAGACGCTCGACGAAAATGCACTGAAGGGAGTGAAATGGCGGCAAATCGGCCCATTTCGTGGTGGGAGGGCGCTTGCAGTCACGGGTGTACCAGGGGACCTCGAGACATATTATTTCGGAGCCGTGGCGGGCGGCGTATGGAAAACGGCAAACAGCGGCCTCACGTGGATGCCCCTGACCGACAAGACCGGCATCATGTCCGTGGGAGCGATTGCCGTAGCGCCATCGGATCCGAACGTAATTTATGTAGGAACGGGCGAATCGTGTATCCGAGGAAATATTTCCTACGGCGACGGAATATACAAATCGCTCGATGGTGGGAAAAGCTGGACGCACGTCGGGCTGGAAGATACGCAGCACATAGCGAAGATCGTGGTGCACCCGCAGAATCCGGACATTGTTTTTGTCGCTGCGCTCGGGCACGCCTACGGTTCTAACGAAATGCGCGGAGTGTTCCGTTCGAACGACGGCGGCAAAACTTGGCAAAGGGTTTTGTTTAAGGACAACAGGACCGGCGCGATCGACCTGATATTCGATCCAAATAATCCGCACATTCTGTTCGCGGCGCTTTGGGAAGCGCAGCGCTCGCCTTGGGGCATGACCAGCGGCGGCCCAGGGAGCGGTCTTTACCGTTCTGGTGATGACGGCGCGACCTGGAAGCGGCTCGATGGACACGGTCTGCCGAGCGGAGTTCTGGGAAGGATTGGCGTTTCCGTTTCCGGCGCGGATGGCAATTGTGTCTACGCCATTATTGAGGCGGAGAAAGGCGGAATTTACCGGAGCGAAGATGCGGGCGAAAACTGGAAACTGATCAATCCGGATCACCGGTTCACGCAGAGGGCGTGGTATTTCCACCACATTTTTGCGGATCCGAAGAACGCCGATACAGTGTACGTGCTGAACACCGGGGTTTCGCGGTCAATTGACGGCGGACATTCGTTTGAATTTATTCGCGCCCCTCACGGTGACAATCACGGATTGTGGATCGATCCTAAGAATCCCAAATCGCTGATCGTGGCAAATGATGGTGGTGCGAGTGTTTCACATGACGCGGGCAAAAGCTGGACTCCGCAGAACAACCAGCCGACTGCGCAGTTCTACCACGTTTCAGCGGACAACGCCGTTCCGTATCGCGTTTACGGCGCTCAGCAGGACAATTCAACGGTCGCGATTGTCAGCCGCAGCGACAACTTCGCGATTGACCGCCCCGATTGGTATGACGTAGGCGGAGGTGAATCCGGATTTGTCGTGCCGGACCCACGCAACCCGGATGTGGTCTATGCCGGTTCATACGACGGCTTCATCTCGCGCTTCGACAAGAAAAATGCGCAGGAGCAGGATATCTCCTCCTGGCCGATGAATCCGATGGGTGCTGGTGCGGCAGACTTGAAGCATCGGTTCCAGTGGACGGCTCCAATCCTGATTTCGCCGAACGACCCGAAGGTGCTGTATCACGGCGGAGAGGCGGTATTCAAGACGACGGACGGGGGAATGTCGTGGACGGCCATCAGCGGAGACCTGACCCGGAACGACAAGACCAAACAGCAGTCTTCCGGCGGACCGCTCACGAAAGACAATACCAGCGTCGAGTACTACGATACGGTGTTTGCGCTGGCGGAATCGCCGGTCGAAAAGGGCGTGATCTGGGCCGGGACGGACGATGGTCTGGTGCACGTAACGCGCGATGACGGACAGCATTGGGCGAACGTTACTGCGAAGGAGTTCGGCGAGTGGAGTCTTATCAGCATCATTGACGCGTCTCCCCACACTGCCGGGGCAGCTTATGTAGCCATTGATCGTCACAAGCTGGATGATTACAAGCCTTACGCGTTCAGGACCGCCGATTACGGAAAGAGCTGGACGAAAATCACCACCGGTCTGCCCGAGAACAGCTACGTACACGCGGTGCGGGAAGATCCCAAGCGGAAGGGATTGCTTTTTGCCGGCACAGAGAACGGCATCTACGTTTCGTTTGACGATGGAGGACACTGGCAGCCGCTCAAGCTGAACCTGCCGACTACTCCGATTCACGATCTGCTGGTGAAGAACGACGATCTCATCGTGGCAACGCATGGGCGAGCGCTCTGGATTCTGGACGACATCATGCCGCTGCGGCAGATGTCGGCTTCGACAGCGACGGAAGACGCGCACCTCTACCAGCCGGCTTCCGCAATCCGCTACCGCGGCGCGGGATTCACGCTGCCCGCGACTGTACCGGTAGGCGCTAACCCGCCAACCGGCGTGGTGATCGATTATTTCCTGAAGAGCGCGCCGAAAGACGGAGCCACGCTGGAGATCCTTGATACCAAGGGCAAAGTAGTGCGGAAGTATTCAAGCAAGAAAGCGGCTGAAGGAGCCTCGCCGGACGAGGAAGAGTTCGGAGTTTCGCGTCCCGGTGAGACTTTGCCCGCGGAAATGGGACTCAACCGTTTTGTTTGGGACATGCGCGGGGAAGCTCCAGCACGCGTGCCTGGCGCGGTGAGCTGGGGCGGACGCCCCGCGGGGGCGCTGGTATTGCCGGGAACCTATCAAATCAGATTAACCGTGACGGACAAGACATCTACGGCTTCGGCGGAAATCAGCAAAGATCCGCGGGTGGCGGTGTCAGCGGCGGACCTGGAAAAACAGTACGAACTGACGGTTCGCATCTGGAATCGTGTCAACGCCGGACACGAAGCGGTGAACCAAATCCGCAGTGTGCGAGGACAAATCGATGCCTTAAGGAAACGGCTCAACGCGGATGCCAGCGGCAAGCCCGTGCTGGATGCCTCGGACGCGCTGAAAAAGAAGATGGATGCGGTCGAGGAAAAAATCATCCAGCCAAAGTCCAAGAGCGGAGAGGATCCGCTGAACTATCCGATTCAGGTCGTGGACCAGCTTATGGCGTTACAAGGCACGGTCGAAAGCGCGGATACGGCGCCAACCGCGCAATCCTTCACGGTGTACGACGAGCTCAACATGAAGCTGGAGACTCAACTGGCAGCGTGGCATGAGATCCAGTCGAAGGGTCTCGCGGCGCTGAACGACTTGATCGAGAAAAACAAAATCGCCCCGATCGCTCCCGCGGCAGAGAAGCGAAAGGAGGGAACTGAGTAGAGCGAACCCGGGCCCAAGGCAATCGAAATCTTAACGTGGGGGTGTTTCGGCTGTAGCGTTTGCGGATTTTGGCGACTCGTACCAAGCGGGCTTTCTTCTTGACAATCCCGCCGCCCCCGTACATCTTGGTTGACTTCGTCTCTCCTCTTAATCGGTGCGGAGAGGCGATCTCGTTCAACTATGACCAAGGTCCGTCTCTGCTTTCACGATCGTTGTTTTGATGGCACTGCTTCCGCTGCTCTCTTTTACCGTTTTTATCGCGAACGTTTTGACCAAGCCGCGGAATTCGGCTTCA
>Ga0137363_10001740_pt1 | contig 12723 bp, 13 predicted proteins | sample MadtaG_FD_104800 | JGI IMG/M metagenome (GOLD analysis project Ga0137363, IMG submission 104800) | Vadose zone soil microbial communities from Angelo Coast Range Reserve, California, USA - Mad1_115_16 metaG | ecosystem: Environmental > Terrestrial > Soil > Vadose zone | place: USA: California...
CTACAAGATCCCAACGCGCGCCGCAAACTTCGTCGACTCTCCCAACGCCTCCTCGCGCTCAGTCATGTTCTTGATCACATCGCCCAAGAATGAGTGCACATTGGCCAGTCAACTCATGGAAGGCACTGCGTCGTGATTCCGGAGATCACCCCACGCCACCCGTATCAATCTGTACCTAACGAGCCCACCTCGGTCAGAACCGTTCGGGTTGCATGCTACCCTTTTGCAATGCAACAAAGACCTGGTATCTACGTCGAGATACAAATCCGTGGCGACATTGAAGAGGTGTGGAGACAATCCCAGAGACCCGAGCTCCATGAGCCTTGGGATTTGCGTTTCACGAAGATCCAATATCTACCTCGCGCATCGGAAGCCGAGCCCCAACGATTCAACTACACAACGAGGATTGGGTTCGGATTACAAATTGTCGGTCAAGGTGAGAGTACAGGAACTCGCGAGGAGGCTACCGGGCTTCGGACATCTGCGCTTAAGTTTTGGTCGGCGGACTCGAAATCATTGATAGAAGAAGGCTCCGGATACTGGCAGTACATTCCGACAGAGAATGGGGTTCGCTTCCTTACGTGGTATGACTATCGGACTCGCTTCGGGGCTATAGGTCGACTACTCGATACGGTACTTTTCCGGCCGTTGCTCGGGTGGGCTACCGCGTGGAGTTTCGACCGGCTACGCCTTCAAATTGATCGAGGGCTCGAACCAAAAGTCGCTCTTCGCTTGTCAGCTATTCACGCATGTTCACGCTTGGCAATCGCAGTCATTTGGTTGTGGCAGGGGCTTCTGCCCAAACTGCTATTTGACGATGCGGACGAACGGGCAATGATAGCCGCATCGCACCTGTCAACGGCGCTGGTCCCGATGATGGGCCTCATTGAGATCGCGATTGCCGCATGGGCCATCTTGTCATGGCGGAGACGGTCGTTCTTCCTGCTCAATATAGTAGCGATGGTAGTAGCGCTCGCGAATGTGGCGATCATGTCTCCGTCGTACTTGGTCGCGGCGTTTAATCCAGTGACGCTAAATCTGGCGATGATCGCACTTTCTTTGGTCGGCTACGTTGCGGCAGCCGAGATACCCAGTGCGTCTCGCTGTCTACGTCGACCCCCGAAGGAATCCACGTGAGGTCCATATACGAACATGCTATGGGTTCTGATTTTTCCCGGCTCCATCCGCAGATTCAGCGGCGATTTGGCTTTTCAAGTCGAGACAACGTCGCTTCTCTGGGCACCGGAGTAATGGAAGAAATCTGGCACGGGCCTCCATATACTCTGCCATTTCTGTATGTAGGGACGTGGCGCCGAATCATGTTCCCTGAGAGTGGTCGTAATGTGCCATTTCAAATTCAAAATTACGCGTATCTAGACCCACTTGGACGGGAAACAGTTACGTGGGTTCGTACGTTTCGGGCCAACCGACAGCGTCGCTTTGACGCCTATATGATCTACAGCGAACAACGTTCCCGTATCATTGATTACCTAGGCACGCACCAGCATTTGGCCGTTGATATAGAACTGTGTGTCGCTCCAAATGGCGGCCTCCGCCTGCGATCAGGTGCACAACGCTTCTACGAGGGACTAATAGCCTTCCCTTTCCCCCCGCTTTTTTCGGGAATCGCTGATGTATGCGAATGGTATGACGACGCAGAGAAACAGTTCAAAATCGAGGTCAAAGTAATCAACAAAGTCTGGGGGCCACTTTTCGGCTATAAGGGCCACTTTCAGGTAGATTGGCAGACAGTTCGCCCAGAGGAAATTCCCACCGACGTTCTTCCCTACCGCACTGAAAAGAGGGAATAGCATTCACTTGGACGATTAGTTCGGGTAACCCGAAAAGTGAAAATCCACATGGGCGATTTCCGCGTTAATCAAGCAAGTGCCATACAGATGTGACGGCTCATGGCAGTTCGCCTAAATACGGGAATGCATACCATGCCTTCGACAAGGGTTACGACGTTGCGGTGATTCTGACAAAGGGAACAGTTTCACTTGCCAAACAAACTCTAAATCGTGTTCAGAAGGATTTCGCTCCTTTCCTGGCAGACGATGTGGATTCTGTCCATGTTTTTGACATTATGGCCCCATCCCGCAGCTCACCCCCTATGAGCTTGGTCATAAGCTCATTTTTGTGGTTAAGAAAGAAGATGACAACCTGCGGCGACTCCTCAAAGCATTTGATGACTTTCCCGCGCTTCGGGACAAGAAGGTGCTGATTATCGACGATGAGGCAGATTTCGCCTCGCTAACATTTCGCAGAAAGGAAGGCGTGGTTAGCGTCGGCGTGATCGCCGGCCAGATCGACGTGCTTCGGAAGCTGGTGAGATCCTCCAGCTTTCTTCAAGTGACCGCTACCCCATATTCGCTCTATTTGCAGCCCGAGGAAGCGGCGCTCAATGACAAGAAAAATGCATAGGCCGTTTATGAACCGCTCTTAATGTCCGGCGGTAGTGCCGAATGACGTTGGAATCCGAATTCCGATTCCGAGTGCGAACGCTCCTCTCCAGAAGATCTTCGAGGACGGCGCTGGTGGTGATCCAGCGCAAGCCGTTGCTGAGCCTGCTGCCGCGGATGTGTTGCACCAGACCTGGCCTACGGTTTCGCCCTGGGTGAGGTGAGTATCGTGTCCTATATGAAACAGCGGACTAAGCATGATCATTCGCCAAGAAAAGGACGGGCCTACGGCATATTCCGCAGTCGTGTTGTAACCGTTGAAGGCAACCGCCGTTGTCCAATAAACGGCAGCCCGTCGCTGGCGGATCGTGAAATCGTGCCATAGTCGAAAGTTTGCCCCCACGTACGGCAGCACGATGGGTCTTACGGTCGACTGGGTAATGATGATATTTCCCGTCGAGGGCGTCCCTCCTGTGTTTGTGTTGACCAGCGTCTGGTTTGCAAAAGTTCGATTGGGGAGCCAAGACAGCAGGAATCCAGTGGAAACTTCGAATTTTGGGTCGGCGTACAACACGGTGATTGTAGCAATGGAGGTCTTCTGCGCCGTGGCAGGTACTGCGGTCGTCATGACTGATATCTGATTGACGGAATTAATTGAATAGGTCACAAGCCTGCCTAAGAATCTTGTACTCGCCCGGTTATTCCGTGATAGATATCGAGGATCATCAATGAATCCGAGATCTTGATGCTCTTTAGCGGGAGACCTACCTGTCGTTTCTTTGACGTTGACGAAATAAGTCTGTAAGTCCTTATTGATCGCCGTAACCCCCGGCAGCCATGCAGCGGCATAGATCGGAATTTCCTTGATCAGTAAACCTTCCCTTTTTCTTAGGGCATCCAATTCAGCGGCGTACGTTTCCGGGAGCTCCTTTGGCTTTAACTTTTTGATGTCTTTTTCTGTCTGTGAAACGTTGCTATCAAACGTGCTGGTGTCGAATTGCAATGGAGGCGGTCCCGCGGGCGACGCAGGTGTCGCAGGTGTTGGTGTCACCAGCGTCTGAACATTTGTTCCGGTGGCCATCAAATCCATAAAGGTTGCGTGGACGGCTCCTGTACATTCCGCTGCAGACAACTCACACAAAAGCAAAGAGACCCATTTCGGGTAAGACTCCGACCACGGATAGGGTGTTCCGGGAGGAATCACAGCTGTCCGCATCGGGGTATCGCCGTCAGCTCGCGGCCTTGGAAGCGGTGCGACAGCCTCTTGAACTTGCGCATAAAAACCCTGCGCATTGGTGATAAAAGTCTGGATTACCGGGAATGGGTTATTCAGAGATGACTCAAGCGCGGCTAGATCCGATTTCACCTTCTTGACGTCCTCAGAACCCTCCACTACTAAAACCGACACGGTTGGAGTGCTCACCCCCTTGAGGCTGGGCATCAAAGCGGAGACAAAACCCTGAGTTTGATCGCTGGGAGTCAGCCCCTGAAAGCTCTGTGGATCGAGGCTCAGCGCTTCGTAAGGAAGAGGGCCGACGACGGAAATGCTGATGCGTGCGCCGGGCCGCATTTGAATCGTAGGCAGCGATACTGGATTGAGCCGATCGAAAACCAAAGCACAATTGCCGTTCACCTTCTGTGTGGAGCACTGTGGCAGTTGGGCATGGGCAGAGCAAGCAATCAGGAGGAACAAGCTGGATGTGCGACGTGCGTAACGATACCACATAGAATTCATGGTTCCTCCGGCAGTTGGATTGCTTGTTTGAAATGCATTTTTCGAAAAGCTTAAACGATTAACTTCAGAAAAGTGCTGCTCTCTTTACTATTTTTTGATCGTAAGAGTCAAGGATATAGTTCATTCTTCATATCCATTTGCTGTGAATCGCCGATTACGGTACTAATATACCCAGCTCTGGGAGTTCCTCAATAATTTAGTTGACTAGGACGTACTTATGGCATAGGTTGCGACTATTCTAGCGGTACAATCCGCGCTATTGCCGAGTTGGCGTCGAGGGAGGCACAGACCATGGGAATCTGTCTTCGCATTGTCTCCGTCTACTTCTTTGAAGGTCCCGATACCTCGCAGGTTCAATTCTTCACGCTTGAAACACTCTTTTCCGCAGCTGGGGCCACAACTGCTGTTTTTACAGTTACGTCGGTTCTCCATGGCTTCTTCCCAAAACTCTCGCCTCGTTGGTTTGCACTTGCATTTTCATGGCTTCTGACGTTCCTGGGTGTCAGCGTGGGACACCAAGGCTGGACGCCCGCCAACATTTTGCTAGCGGTGATCAATGGGTTCGTAATTTATGCGGCAGCGGTTGGGGTGAATAATGTCGCAACTTCTACTCCGCCCAGCACTGCTGGAGTAGGCGTGCAGACTTCGCAAACAGGCCGCAGCTATCGCTGGTGGCCGTGAGGGACTGCTGATCGAAAGGGCGGGATCAAAGTTGTGATGTAGACGAATTCCAAAGTCCCGTCTACCAATTTACCTAAGATCAACGCGTCTCGATCTCCAGTTTTGGGTAAGGCGTGTCCAAGTTTTGTTCCTTGGAGTGGGCTATGACTTCTCAACGCAAAGCTCGTCGTAAGGCGACCAAGGGCGAAAAGCGTTCCAAGAGTGATGGCGAACAGGTCCCAACAAAAAAAAATGGAACGCATAAGGTGGTGGTCGGTCAACCTCTCCACTACGATACCGCTGGGCATCCTCCGCGAGTCAATTCCCCTGAATACAACAGCACTAGAAGATGGCTTATGGGCCGCACTCCGGGCGGGTGCTTCATCTGCGGAGGGCCGGTTGACTTATCGCATCCAGAGGCGCCAGCCGATGCAAAAAAGCTGAGGCTTGAAGACCATCACGGTGGAGGTCTCTATCACGACCTGGTGTTGATAGGGTTCAACCTCTTTCCTCTGGAGTGGGCAACGGGATGGGGTGCAGCCCCGAAAAGGGTGGCGGAATTCGTTAGCCAGCTGAATGCCGCGGGCTTTTCCAAGTATTTAGAGCCTATCAATACGGTTCAGGACGTAATGAAATGGGTCGACAGTCAATTCAATGCAAATGTGAAGCTTTGCAAACCGCATCATGTTGGTCTGCAGACTCAGCACACACCCGACGTCAACGGCCACGAAGCAGTAGGCATTCATAACGCGCCGTGGCCGGTTCTGGCGGCACAGGCAACGTGCGACTGGGATAATTTTAATATGTTCGCCGGAACTACAGGGACGCTAGTGGTCAGCCCCGACCCTACGACCTATGGGGGCGTAATAGTTACATACGTTCACGAAAACCATCCTGAGACACTTGCAATTTCGGAAGTTAGCGGCGAAAAGGCCGGAAGCGTAATCGGAGGCAGGAAGTTTCAAGTAGGAACAAGACTAGCGTCAACGCATCCGAGCGCCATTGCAGCGTTTGCCGGCTACAAATCAACCGGTCCGACAGCAGAATCAATTCCCGTAGCTGACTACAAACTTAGTGTTCTGTTGCCTGAGTACAGAGCCAGGGTCGAAGATTCGTCAAGGGGCCCGCAGAGTTAGTGGTAAGTATGGCGTCGCGCGTGGGGGCGGGGAGCTCCGTACGAGCGACTCTTACTGGCCGAAAAGGCGTGAGCTACTGCGCGAGGGCAAGTTAAGAGGGACCTGTAAATCGAGAGCATGTGAGTGAAATGACTCAAGAAATTCAAGAATTGGAAGCGTGGAGAGGAGAAAACAATGGCCAAGAAAGATGGGAGGGTCCAAGGGATTGAGGAACAAAAAGCGGCAGCTGGCCGCATAACGGCCCCAGGAACGACCGGGAGATACTTGGTTCTGTTCAAGCAAGGCGCTAAAGCGGCTGGGGTTCAAGTTCTGAGCAAGAAGGCCGGCATTGCAATGGCGAGTTCCACGGATTTTGAGACCGGCGCAGCGCTGGGAGTGGCAGAGATCGGAGGTGATCAAGGGCTGTTCTTTGAAACGCTCGGAGTCGCTGTAGTGGACACTGCTCCGCAAACGATTCAGTCATTGAGCGGTGAGACGGCGGATGACAGCTTGATTCTTGCGGTGGAGCCTGAACGGATAGTCTACGCACTCGGTAACCCGGTCTCTATTGGAGTAGTCGTCCCATCCCCTCCGTTGCAAAATGTATCGGCACCTTCGACAGCTGACTACTTTCGAGGGTACAGGGATGCCGTGAATCATCTGGTTGATAGAGTCCTGAAGTCAGGGGGAGTTCAGGGCGGCGCAGACGAAGCGTTGTCGATTGCTGCCATCACGGAGGCGGAACTGACTTGGGGTCTCCAAGTGACGAACGTAGCGATTTCCAAGTTCACGGGACAAGGAATTCGAGTGGCTGTCTTGGATACGGGCCTGGATCTTGGACACCCAGACTTTGCCGGTCGTTCGGTGGTGAGCAGTTCGTTCGTGGTAGGAGAGCCTGTACAGGATGGGCATGGGCATGGAACTCACTGTATTGGAACTGCGTGCGGACCTAAACGTCCTGGAATACTGCCTCGATATGGGATTGCGTGCAACTCAGAAATCTACGCAGGAAAGGTGTTGAACAATTCGGGCCGCGGGACTGACGGCAGCATCCTCGCCGGAATCGAATGGGCGATCAAGAATAAATGTGACGTCGTTTCAATGTCACTCGGGGCTCCTGTTGCGCCGGGGCAGGCATACTCCCAAGTTTTCGAACAGACAGCAAAACGGGCGTTGACGGCGGGGACACTCATTGTTGCTGCTGCTGGAAACGAGAGTCATCGTCCACAGGTAATTGCTCCTGTTGGTCACCCAGCAAATTGCCCTTCGATTATGGCGGTTGCCGCGCTGGATTCTCAGTTGCAAGTTGGGTACTTCTCGAACGGCGGAATTAATCCCCAGGGCGGACAGGTCGACATTGCAGGTCCGGGCGTACAGGTGCGATCGACTTGGCCTAGGCCCACTCTCTACAACGCGATTAGTGGAACTAGCATGGCAACACCCCACGTTGCTGGAATTGCGGCCCTTCTAGCGGAGGCGAACTCTCATAGTCGTGGCGCTGCGCTGTGGACTTTGTTAGTGCGAGGAGCTCGCCGTTTGTCAATTTCGTCTCGCGATGTAGGTTCGGGGTTGGTACAGGCACCTTGAAGGTCGGTCCGTCGGCGCGGCTCGGGATTGGATGGCAAGCGGGTCGGTGGTATCCTAACGGTAGATGTGAGGTAGTACATGTCGAAGACTAAGATTTCAGTATTGGTTGATGACGAGAATTTGCATCGTCTCAACGATGTTGTCAAGCAGGTAAAAGATGTTGGAATGGACGTGGATCGGGTCCTTGAGTCGAGCGGTGTGGTGACGGGGTCCGTCGATCCAAACAAGCTCAAGATCCTGAAGCAGGTTAAAGGAGTTTCCAGCATCGAAGAAGAGCGGGAGTTCCAAATCGCCCCTCCGGGAAGCGAGGTGCAGTAGTCTGCGTTCCCGACCATCGCCGGAAAGTCGGCTGCAGAAATTCATGCATGCACAGCGAAGCCGACGACACCGCAAGTTCGAAACCCACTCTCGCCCCTACCCGAAGCGCCGCCTGTTTTGATTCGGCGCGATTCAGATGACGGCATCTTCTTCCCAGGTTACGTACCTGGAATTGCGAACCGTTGTGAGCGCTTGCAGGACTGGGTTGGAAGCAGTGAAGAATGGTGAAGGAGTGTTCGGGTTGCGGCGTGCGCCGCAAGAGGCGGGAGCGGAATCGGTGCTGATGACCTTGTGGTCGGTGCCTGATGAAGAGACACGCGCTTTGATGACGAAGTTCCACGAGAACTGGCTAGCAGGAATGCACAAGGCCGAAGCGTTGCGACAAGCGCAGCTGGAAATGCGTCTGGTGGTTGAGAAGAAGTACGGTGAAGACCTGCCCTACTATCGGGGGGGCGGTTTTATCCTTGTCAGTCGCTAACATCCGTCGTATGTAGCTCTATTCCATATTGGGCAGAAACAAAACATGGGCTGGTGCACTCTTGGTGCACTTTAACCTGCAACGGAGGCTATCTGGGTGCAGCGGAGAGCAGCGTAAACCACTGAAGACACTTGAAAATCAGCGAGTGCAAACAGGGCAGGTAGGTTTAGCAAACCGACCCATTAAACCACTCTGGCACCTCTCCTCCAATGTTTCCAATACTTTAGCACAGTTCTCCAGTTGGCATGGTGCACTGTAACTGCGAAAACGTGGCCGTCACGAGAAGGCAGAGGGAATAACTCCTGCAAAATCAATGCGAGCCTTCGCTGGAATTTATTGCGGCGGTTGGGAAAACCGCCGCCCTGCGAAACACCGCGACGGCTGCTACTTCAGGTTTGTGATGGGGAGTCGAGCTTAGCCCGGTAGCTTCAGCGGGACGCGGCAGGCAGCAACAAACAGCACAAAATTGCCAGCAATTGGCTTCTGCAGGTCCGTTCAACTCTCAGCTTGCGAACTTCAGGTCTGCGACGAGATAATTTGCATCCGCCGGTTTCCCCGTCTTGTCGTTAATTCGAAAACTCTGATAGAGCAGTTCGACGGTGTGCCCTTCTAGAAAATTCGTTTGCTGAGCGTACTCGGAGTCGACAGTGGCGCACAAGCCCGGCCTCATGCCGAACCGTGCCGAAGCATCTTTCTGTAACTGCAAACTCGAGACTTCCCGTTTTCCAGAGATCGACCAATTTGTTTTGCTGGGCGATAACGTCCAAGACCCCATCAACAAATGTCAGGGCCTGCGTAGCGAGAACCGGAATTCCAAATCCCTTTGACGCTGTACTAATTATCGGAGAATTGACCACCTTACTCACAAAATCGAAGAATTTCACCCAGAAGCTGCCCTGCTTCTGTCCGAAAGCCGTGATCTGGTCGAAGAGGAACAAAGGGAACGGAAGCGTAAAGCCGAACGCGCGGAACGCGAACGACGGAAACGGCTCGAACAGGCGCGGATCGAGCAGTGGTTTACTTGCGCGATTACTGGTCATACGAAACAGAAATATTCGGAGTCTTGTCCGGTTCGAGGTGATTATCGCGAATGAAGTTGCTCAGCGCTGTGGCGATGAGTTCGTTCTTGGTCGAATTCTTTTGGATTCTCAGAACTTCAAGGTTCTGGTCTAGTGTGGCAGGAATTATGATCGTTGTCCTAATCGTGGCAGGGTTCGAGGGTCGCGACTCGGTCCCGCTCTGCGAAGTAGTTACCGCGAATGATGGGTCAATCTGCCTCTTAGCTGCACTTCCACTGTTCATTCTTTCCTCCTCTCACGAAGCGGAATCTCGACAAGATTAGGGGAGCAATCGAGAATCCAGGCTAACGCTTTGTACTCGCGTTCGCAACACATTTGTTTTCAGGAAAATAGGAGCTAACCAGTATTCCGGACTTACTGTGCCGTCGAAAAACGTTGCTTACAAGAGGTAATATTACTCCACATTTGTGCATGCTCCTGGAATATCGATTTTTTACGATTTTCCCCTTGACACACAGATGACCTCACTCTTAAGCTGCCTGCTAGAAACGGTCTGTGCGGGCCCAAGGTACTCGGCGAGTGGGGAAGCGCTGATTTTTGCTCCGGGGTTCGGCCACTAGCTCAAGATTGCCCAACGCAAAGATCAGTGCTGCTTTCTAAGCTCCGCTACCCAGTTTTGCAAAGAGGCAACTGGGAATTTGTAGGTTCTCCCACTTGGCCATGCGCCGCTAAAGAACGCGACCCCCGAGTCCAGCTACTCAGCCGCCTCGCCCACTGAGGGTCATCATGAAACGGCTTGCATTTCTACTCGAATTCAGGAAGGTCGCACGCTTTATCCAGAAGAAAGTTCCACTACCGATACTGATGTTTTGGGCCGCAGTTGGAGGAGGTCTCATTCCAGCCGGAAGGCCTTTTGTCTATGTCGGCTTGGCAATTCTCATTTGCTGCGTGCTGGCGATGCTTTTTCCTTGGGCTACTCGATTCTTGTTGGCCTTCTCACCTCTTGGAAGGCATTTCGCCAGTATTGATGCTGGAGCCTACGATCTTTACGACCGCGGGCGAATGTTAATGGAGAAGCGCACTACCGAAAGTCTTAAGGAGGCAAAGGACTGTCTGACCGAAGCTGTAAAGAAGAAGCCAAATTTCGCGCGAGCACGTGCTGCGCAAGCGCATTGCACCAACTTACTTGCCGTCTATCTTGAGTCGTCACCTAAAGAGGCGATCGCGAAGGCTCGAAGCGAAGCACTCGCAGCTTTAGAGATCGACGGTAAGCTTGCAGACGCACACGAGGCACTAGCACATGCTGAGATGCTCGACGAATGTTGGTTAGAGGCGAACGCGGGATTTCTCCAAGCCATAAAGATAAATCCTAATTATGCGACGCCTTACCAGCGGCTCGCGCTAATGCAGGCTGCCGTCGGGCGACCCGATTATGCTCAAACCCTCATCCAAAAAGCTCAAAAACTCGATCCAAACTCTCGAATCATTAGTGCCGACGTCGGGCTGATCTACTTTCTCCAGGGAAAGCTTGATCGAGCACTGAAAGAGTACGATTCAACTCTGCACATGGATTCTAACTTCAGCTTCGTCCACTTCCTTCTTGGTGTACTTTATGAGAAGCGAGGCGATTTTTCGTTGGCCATCGAGAGGTATGAGTTTGCTAACAATGCATCCACCGCCTGCATGGCCGCCAAGATGGCGCTTGCACGGGCACTATGGCTATCTGGTGAGAGAAACCGTTCTCAAAATTCACTTAACGAATTGTTGCAGTTAGCCGAGCGACGGTTCGTTTCACCATACGGTATTGCGACTATTTATGCAGGTATGGGTGATTCAAGCCGATATTCTCAATGGCTAAACAAGGCTTTCAAGTGCCGCTCTGTATGGTTGACTCATTTTCACTTCAAGAGCGACTTCAGACTTGACTGTTTACGCTCGGATGGACCGTTCCGCCCCTCCATATACGGAGACTGTCGCACTGATCGCCAGATTGCTAATGTGCGGCAAGAAATGTACGCAGCATAACATCGCAGACCGCGAAAACTTCAACCGTTCGCACCAAAAGATTGTGCAAAAAAGAGGATAGTTGGCGTTCTCCGCCATATAATTCTCCTGAGTAACCATCAGCTGTCTTTCCAAGTCGTGGATTATCGACAGGAAGCTGCAGCTGGGTTCAGTGTTTATCCGTTTATCCCTCCGATGTTCAGAATAGTGTCTTGGTAGTTTGCAGTCCGTGAGGATTGATCTGTGAAGGTCCACGCGGCAGAGCCAGAAATGAAAGGGTTTCCGATATCGAGAAGGGTTGTTCATTAAACGTTGGCGGATTCTGGCATTGCTGCAGTGACGATGTCAAAAATTCGCGAAGCAGTGTGTAATATTTTCGAAGGTGGCGAGAAGGCACTCCAAGAACATGCCCGTCGCCTTCGAGTTCCGCTCGAACGATAGCAATTGGCGAATACTTTAGATAGATTCAGTGCGGTTGAATCTATGGTCTGAGTTCGGAGCAAACGCTAGCAACCAGCTTTTCTCTGAATCCAGGTGGCACCATCTACTGTTAACCGTAAAATATCGATGGGCTCGCCAATCTCGGGTGTCTGCTTGTCGATTTCCATCTGAACGAAACTTCGCGCACGCTCGACTAAATCGCCTTGGTATAGTTCCCCACTCTCAGCAAGCTCCAAATAGGTGGCGACGCCTTCATCGGTTCCGACAAATGAACTCTTAGGATCATCGCAGAGCCCCAAAACAGGCCACTCGTTTCTATGGGGAATAGCTTCAAGGGGCCCGTTTTCTGGAACCTGAACAACAACATCCAAGGTAATTAGTATCGGAACGCAGTTTTGAACACGCGCACACGTGATACCCATGGGGCTCTTTTGGATGGCGTAACGCTGAAAGAGATTTGCATTGTTATTGCGAAGGTGTTCGAGAGCAAGTCTGAGGGGCGGGAGAATTGAGGCGCAGAGAGAATCCAAGTTAATGCCGATATCAGCGTCTGACATTTGTGCGGGTAAGAGTTGATACACATCGAAATGTGTAGGTGCGTAGCTGTTTATTCCACTCACTGCAGCGAATAACGTGTTTAGATCACGGATTTTGCAAACCACTGTCTGCGCACCGTCAGTAAGGCTCAATCTCCGACTGTCTGCGGCAATTACAATCTCGCCGGGTCTGCAGATGGCTGCAATAGCTGTCATTTTCGCCTTGGGACCTTTCTCTCAAACGAGTGTGGACATCCCTGGCAATTGTTCCCGAGTATCGGCAACCCTGAAGTTATGGACCGGGACGGTCTGCCGGCGCCGCGGTCCAGAAGTCCGGTTCGAGGAAGTATAGCGATGACGAATTCTTGGTGCACTCTTGGTGCACTTTAACCTGCAAATGAGGCTATGTCTGTGCAACTGAGAGCAGC
>Ga0137363_10001744_pt1 | contig 12720 bp, 23 predicted proteins | sample MadtaG_FD_104800 | JGI IMG/M metagenome (GOLD analysis project Ga0137363, IMG submission 104800) | Vadose zone soil microbial communities from Angelo Coast Range Reserve, California, USA - Mad1_115_16 metaG | ecosystem: Environmental > Terrestrial > Soil > Vadose zone | place: USA: California...
CTGGCGAAGCTTACACCGGAGGAACGGGAGGCGTTTGGGCTGACATGACGGATAACAGTGACATTATGGCTTTGAAAGTGGCTTTGGTCGCCATGAGCAAAGAGATCGCTGAGGAACTACTCAGTGGCAGGCACGCCGTGGTCAGTCAGGCTGATCGGAACATTGCGACAGCACTGGCGCGGTTGGCCGAGACGCTGGCTTACGGCACGCCGAGGACTCCGAAGCGCGCCCACCATCATGGTGTTGACGACCCGACCGGCCTACCGTCCACCCTGCAGCAGGAGGCCGAGCGCAACGCCGCGCTGGCGAAGCTTACGCCGTCCGAAAAGCGGGCGCTGGGGTTTCCGGGATAACCAAGAAAGGAAGCAAAATGTATCCGAATCAAGATCAAGTTCTGGGACTAGTTCGTAACTTGCTCGCACTAGGAGGTGGCGTTGCCATCGGTCGCGGCTGGATAACCGGCGAGCAGTTGGCGCAGATCGGTGGTCTGGCCGGGGGTCTCGTACCGGTGATTTGGACGCTGTTTGCCCATACTGACGGTGCCAAGCTCGCCGCGGTGGCGGCACTTCCCGACGTGAAGAAGATCATCACGGTGGCGGCACCGACAAGTGATGCGGTGAAGGCGGCGGTGATGGATTCATCACAGCCAAAAGTATCAAACACTCCATAATTTCAAAGCTTCCCTGAGAGGGGAGGAAAAGCGGGGCGACATGAGCATCTTCGGTAATTTTTTCGGGAGTGCTGAGACCGAGACAGATGCAGCGACCCGCCACACGCAGGTGATGAACCAGCTTAGCATACTGACGACAGCAGTCGGTGCAATGGCTGGAAGTCAATCAACCCAAATCGACATATTGAGGCAGATCATGACAGACATCGAGAACCTGACGGCAGCAGTGACGGGCCTCCAGACGGCTTCAGCGGCCGCGGCGAGCGCCATCGAGACGGAACTGGCGAAGATCGCCGCAGCCAACACCGGGAACGACCCTGCCATCGCCGCCGCAGTGACGAGCATCCAGGGCGTCACGGCGGCGCTCACGGCAGAGGCAGCAAAGGTTACGCCCTGAGATTACCAGGGCAGGGTCGCCGAGAGGCAGAGAAGGGGCTTGTCGCCCCTTTCCAGCGGGTGGAAAGCCTGCACAAAGATTGACAATGTTCAACTTCCTTAGACGCTCCAAGCCGTTGCCACCACGTGATCGGTTTTCCCAGCAGAATGTCTATGAGGCTGAAGGTGCAGCCGCTGGACTTGCAGGCAAGACGCGCGATGATTGCCCATACAGCCGAACCGAGCAGTCGAAGGCGTGGAACTTCTGGGTCTACGGGTGCGATGTGGCGCGCTCTGAGGTTGGCACGATTGCGTCGGGTTTGGTGACGTTCTCGTCGACAGCGACAGACGCCAAGCCATTCGACGTCCCGGTGGATCAAGCGATCAAGAGCGGCATGTGGAAGCCGAAGTGGGCGAGGTTCGAATCGTCATGAGCGTCACGGTCATCGCCGAAGCCGGAGTGAATCACGACGGCAAACTCGACAAGGCGCTCCGCCTCTGCGACGCAGCGAAGGTTGCCGGCGCGGACATCGTGAAGACGCAGACGTTCATCCCAGAGAAGTGCATCCGCAATGGCAAGGACTATGACCTGCTGGCGTCCTTGGCGCTGTCCCTCAACGACACCTACAAAATAGCGATACACTGCGAGGATATTGGTATCGAGTTTGCAAGCACGCCAGACGATCTCGAAAGTCTCAAGTTCCTGGTCGAGGAGTGCGGCGTGAAGCGCATCAAGCTCGGGTCCGGATCGCTGCTCTACGAACCGCTGGTGGACGCGGCGTTCGACACCGGGCTGCCGGTCCTGCTCAGCACTGGGATGGCGACGCTGAAGGAGGTCAAACGCGTCCTCATGAGGCAATGTAATCGTGCTGTCGCTCATGAAAGAGCTATGAATCCAGTCCCTTCGAGCTATGGCCGTTGTACACTCATGCACTGCGTTAGCCTGTATCCATGCGCTCCGCATCTGGCGAACATCGGGGCGATTAGGGATCTCCAGAATGTCGTCGGTGGCATGGTCGGCTACAGCGACCACACGATCGGCAACTATGCGATCCTCGCGGCCGTGGCGTTGGGCGCGACCGTCGTTGAGAAGCACTTCACGTTAGATAACGAGGCGGAGGGACCGGACCACCGCATGTCTGCGACGCCGGAGCAGTTCGAGCGGATGGTCATGAAGATCAGGCAGACCGAGATCGTCTTGGGCCACGGCCGCAAGGAGCCGAGCCCGGAGGAGTTGGCGACGATCCCGCGCATCCGGAAGGACGCAGAGGGGTTTCAACCGGGGTTATGACATGACTGATCATGCACCAGAGATGAACGATAAGCTTTTCAACATCGTAACAGGTGAGATTGGCCGTCACGCGGTCGGCGATGAAGCCGGTATCCAAGCCACGTCATTGGCCCTCGACATTTTGCGCGCGATCACATCCGCAGGGTTCGTGATATCGGAGGAAACCACGCAATGAAGGTCTTGGGAGTGATTACGGCCAGGGGCGGAAGTAAGCGACTTCCAAACAAAAACACCGCCATGCTCGGCGGGAAGCCGCTCATCGCGTGGTCGATCGAGGTCGGGCTGGCGACGTGCCACCACGTGGTCCTGAGCACCGACAGCGAGTTCATCGCTGGCGTGGCCAAACAACATGGCTGCAAGGTCATCATGCGGCCGCCGGAGTTGTGCGGCGACGCCGACCACGTGAGCGTCGTCATCCATGCCGCCAGGAACGCCGAAGACGGTCCCTACAATGCTGTGCTGCTCCTCCAGCCGACGTCGCCGTTTCGTGACGAACGGGACGTGGTGGCAGCGCAGAAAATGATGGAGGACACGAGCGCCGATTCGGTCATCTCCGTTGTCGAGTTCCCGAAGGCGGACACCCTGTTCACGCTCGGCCACGCCAACAGGATGCGGGGCGCCGGCGAGAGGGACACGGTCTACACACCGAACGGGGCGATCTACCTCGTCAAATGGGACCACCTGATGGAGAGGGGCGACTGGTACGATCCGCACGCCTACGCCTACGTCATGCCGCCGGAGCGCTCGCTCGACATCGACACGCACGCGGACTTCGAGGCGGCCAGGGCGATGCTGGACGATCAGGGGCGGTTCGACCCGGAGGCGACCGTCAAGAAGGTGACGGCACCAGCATGAGAGACCAAGTCGTTTGCATAGATGAAGGATTTGCTTGTATCGTCAGCGGGAGATTGTTCGGGCCGTATCGTTACAGGTCTGAGGCTGAGAAGATGCTGTCCGCGCATAGGATCGCATCGGATATGCTGGCGGACCGATTTGCAATGAAGGAGAGGAAAATTGTTAAGCGTCCAAGCCGTTGTGGACGCAATTTTGTCAGTAACCGGAGGGCCGGCTAGCCATCACCGGCCGGTTGTCACCGATGATGATGTTCTCGCGATAGCAGATCAGGCCCGCAGGCTAGATTCCTACCACTACGTCAACCTGCTGCAAGAGCGCCTAAAGGAGCGGATCCAGGTCAAGCACGCAGTCGCCGTGTCGAGCGGCACCGCGGCGCTGGAGTTGGCGCTGCACCTGGTGGGAGTGAAGCGTGGTAGCACCGTGCTGCTGCCGACGCTATCGTTCGTGGCTGCGGCTAACGCTGTCGTCAGGGCTGGAGCAAAACCCGTTTTCCTGGACTCCAGCAAACATGATTTCGGGATCGATCCTCACCGGTTCGGAGAATATCTGGCGTGCAATGAGCCACCGAAGGCTGTCATTGCGGTTCATTTGCTAGGTCATCCATGCAAGATGTCAATCGTTAACGGATTGGCTGAAGCCTATGGCGTTACCGTCATCGAGGACGCAGCTGAGGCTATCGGTTCGTCCGTATCAGTTCACGCCTCCGACCGCTGGAAACCATGCGGTTCCTTGGGCGCAGTCTCCGTCCTCAGCTTCAACCTCAACAAGGTAGTGACGTCCGGCGGCGGGGGTGCGCTGCTGACGAACGACGACGATATCGGGGCCAGTGCCCACCACCTTGCCACCACCGCCAGGGTCGCGCACCCATGGCTGGTCGAGCACGACGCGGTCGGCTGGAACCACCGCATGCCGATGCTTTCGGCGGCGCTGTGCAGTGAGCAAGTCAAGCGGTTGGACGGTCTAGTGAAGGAGAAGCGTGGGCTGGCGATGGCATACAAGGCAGCGATCAACGGAATGAACGGCGTGACGTTCCACGAGGAACCTGCCGGGACGTTCTCGAACTTCTGGATGCCAACGATCATGGTCTTACCCGGGGAACGCGACGCGATGTTGACGGCGCTGCACGAGAGGGGGGTAATGGCCCGCGCGGTGTTCACGCCGATGCACCGGCTGAAAATGTACCGGGACGACGGCGGGACATTTCCGGTGGCGAACGAGGTATTCAGCCGGGCGATATGTCTGCCGGCGGGGATCGAGTTGGCGAGGAGGTTTGCATGACATCCTACGAAATCGAGCAGTTGTTCAAGAACCAGTTGGCGATCATGCTTGATCTTCGGAACAAATACTCATCGGTGCTGAAGAGGTTGGATGATCCGATCAAGGAGACGAAGGAGATGCTAGAAACCCTCAAGACGCAGCGTGAATTAGGTCGGGACTAGGTGGACAGGGAGAAGCGTCTCCGCAGGCTCGTCAAGAGCAAGCGCCGAGAGGCAGCGATGAAGGCGTGGGATACTCGGAGATCGAGGAAATTATGTTCGCCGGCCGATGTTGACGCCGACTCCCGTTCCGTTGCTAGAGTCATCCACGGAGACGAAGCAAAGGAGGACGAACATGGGTTGGATATCAAGGATCATCCCCAAGTGGCTGCGCTCGCAGCCATCCGAGACGATTCGGCCGGAGATGCTTAAGCCGTACGGGTCGAACCAGCATTTGAACGCGCCGTCGCAGCCTATGCGAACGTCGCTGCCGATACCGCCGGGACCGATACCGCAGGGCGGCAACGTTGGGTCGACTACTTCGAGGCCGTTGCGATGAAAATTGCTTTGATCTCTGGCAGCCGGTCCGACCGCAACGCGCTCGTCATGGTCGAGAAGGCGCTACGGTCAAATGATCATTCTGTGCGAACGATAGACGTGTCTTGGCCAGACGAAGAAGAAGACATTCATGGTCCGATAGATAGCGCCGTATCGGCGAGCCTGAACGTGAACGGTATTCTCGACAAAGTAATGGACAGCATGAATGGCGGCGAAACCAATCCCTGGTGGCCATGGAAAGGGGATACGCCACTCATCGTCGTTCACGGGGACCGCCACGAAATTCTCGGTGCGGTAGTTGGTGCCAATATTATGGGATGGCCGATCGCTCACATCGGCGGCGGCGACATCACCGAGGGCAGCCAGGACGACTGCTTCCGCCACGCCATCACCAAGCTGTCGCACCTGCACTTCGCGTCGAACCAGGACTCGGCAGACCGGATCGTCCAGATGGGAGAGGAACCCGACCGCGTCCACGTCACTGGGTGCCCAGGGATCGACATGGTGATGGCGACGCCGACGCTCAATCGTGAGGATACTTTCATCGCTGTTGGCCTGGGGATAAGGCAACAGATGCCTACCGACTATGGTACCGACGATAGCATTGCCGTCACCACGCCAGCTAGGAGCCTCGTGGTGCTGTTTCACCCCAACACCCTGGATGACACCGCCTCCGAGCTAGAGGCTCTCAGCGTCGCTCTATCGCGCAGGACGGAGGCATTGGTGCTGCTGGGGCCAAACGCGGACGCCGGGAACGACCTCATCCGACGGGAGTGGCAGCGCCTCGCCCAGAACCGCGCCGACACCGTCTACCACGACAACGTCGAGCCGCAGGTGTTCTACTCGCTGCTGAAGTGGTGCGACGTGCTGATCGGGAACTCGTCGGCGGGGTTCTACGAGGCACCGTGCTTCGGTACCAAAGTGCTGGATATCGGGGATCGCCAGCACGGCAGGCTCCCACACACCAACATGTTTGGTAGCTATTCGGGTGATCACCGTGAGATCACAGCATGTCTTGATCAAGTCATAACGGCGAAGTCTGAACCATGCGTGAATCCCTACAGCGACGGCCATGCATCCGAGCGCATCGCCAAGGTGATATGCGGGATCAATGATCCGCGCACGCTGCTGCGAAAGAAGTTCAACGAGCATCGCGAGTGGTGTACTGCCGTGGTGAAGCGCAGACATTTGCCGAATATGGAGTTCTGACATGGTCATAGCAGCGGCAGCGATCTCCATATTGGCGCAGGGATGGGTAGAACCAGCGCATGCCAAGACGGGTTCCGAACCCGCTGTCACAGTCCAATATCCGCGCGCACCGTCCCGCGAGGAGATGGACTGGCGTCGCAGGCACCAGGAGATACCTGGCTACGCGCCCCACACCCCAGGCTACGGCCCGTACATCGAGGATGGCCACCCGAGATGGCAGGGCACGCGGAACCCGTACTACCGCGAGGAGTACCCGCGCATCGAGTATCCGCGTGTTTATCGTTGCTGGCGCGACGGGCCATGCTGATGAATACCTTCGTCGAGTTCCTGATCCTGTTCATCGCCGCTGGCGTGGGGTTCATCGCCGGGTTCATTTCTGCGGCGATTGTATTTGTGCGCGCGATCAGGCAGCGCGATGCCGTGATCGCTACCCACAATCTGCTAACCGAAGACATCCTAAGGAGCATTTATGGAGATCGATTCGAAGACGAGGCCAACAAGCGTAGAGCTATGGAATGATCTCCACCGACAGGTCCAATGGGGGACGTGCCCGGAGCCGGCAGTGGCCCGCTGGGCGATGCGTCGGTGGGGCGGAAGGGATAAGGACGCCAAGGGCAGCGTCCACCTTCTCGATGTCGGCTGCGGCGTGGGGGCGATGGCGTTCTGGCTGGCGAACAACGGGTTTCTGGTCGACGCTGTCGACGCTTCGGATGAGGCGATCAAACGGGCCCAGCATCTATATGGCTACGTTTACCCGCATTCTCTGCGCTTCTGGCCGATGAATATTACCAATCTGCCGCCGTCGTACGTCATTCACGCCGCAGCCCAGTTCGATGGGATCGTCGACGTCTGCTGCCTCCAACACGTCGATGACCTCGATGCGGCATTGGAGCAAATCAAGTTGATGCTCAGGTCCGGCGGTCAACTACTCTCGATAATGGCCTGCGCCGACCACAGCCCCGTGATGCGCGAGGAATTGAAGGGGGCGACATTCCACAGGTTGACGCAGGGCGAAGTCCATCGTCACTTCATGCGGTTCTCGGCCGTCAAGCTGGAATCCACGACCCATACCGACAACGGCGCGAACATCTCGCACTGGATCATCGAGGCGACGAAATGATCGCCCTCCGCGCCGCCGCCGATATTGATACATGAGAGCGATCGAAAGACGAGCCTTGAAAGTTAAATGCCCCTATTGTTCGGCCAAGTCTGGGGAGAACTGCCGCCCCTTCTATTTTGGCGGAACGTGGGGAAAGGGTTCTCCCAAGCTTCACAAGCAACGACTTGATGTCGTGCGAAAACGCGAATCAAGGAAGGCTAACAAATGAGCGAGAAATGCTTTCGTTGCGGAAAGCTGCTTCCTGAGAGCTATACGATGACGATTGGCGGCCCTCAAGGATCGACAGCCGATGTCATCGGCTGGCACTGGATTAACGCCGCCCCTCATGCAGCCTCTGGTGGGACCATGGTTCCTGTATGCAACAAATGCGATCCGCCTCCGGTATTCATCCCCCGCGCCCAGCACGAAGCGCTGATGATGGCGGCGAAGGCGCTCAAGGCTTGGGACGAAGGCGGAATTGATTGGAATGTGTGGAATGAACAGGCTCACGCGGCCATCGCCGCCCTGCGCGCCGCCAGCATTGATCCATCGGAGGACAAGCCATGACAACCGCTTCGGCTATCGCGTTTCCGTTTCTCGTGCTCTGCACTTTGCTGGGCATTGCCGCTATCATTTGGGCTTCAGGCTCCGCTTCGCGCCCTCACCCGCCATCGAAGGACAAGACATGAGCGATAAACCAAGGTCAATATTAGAACGCGATTGGCCGTATCCTTTAAGTGCGGAGGAACTGAACGATTGCGATGCTGACAAGCGCATCGCCGAACTCGAAGCCGAGGTGCGCCGGCTTCAGAACAATGAGGTAAACGACTGCGATCTTCTCGGAATGCATGAGCGACGCATCGCCGAACTCGAAGCAGAGCGCGACCAGCTATTGTCCGATCTCAGCGACGTTGGAGCGGTGAAAAACGAAGTCATCAATGATCGTGATGCGGCATTAAGGGAGCGCGATGCTATCCGGGCGAAGACGATCGAGGATGTGGCCAAATATTGGGAAGCACAGGACTGCTGGGACATCGCCAAAGAAATCCAGGCTCTCGCTCAGACGGATGAGGAAAAGACATGAGCATCATTGAACTGGATTGGCGAGCTAGTACCTATGTACGCAACGTAGGTTGCCACATTGCGGCAGTTGATGATGGATTCCTGATCGTCAGCATTGAATCACCGCGTTTTTGCTTTCACGCGGAAACACAAGAGACAGCGACCCTAAAGGCCGCGAGAGCGATAGAATGGTTCGAGAAGTCGAAGCTTGGCATCCCACATCAATGGGACTAGTCAAAACCTTAGTGAAAATAGTAAATTAGTCCAATGCCAGCAGGAGCTAAGCCAGGAGAACGACGCGGCGGACGTGCCAAAGGAGCGCCAAACAAGCGCACCATAGGTGAGGCATATTTCAAGGATCAGGCCAAGGTCCAGCCAACCCAGGAAGCCTTTGACAGCCTCGACCAAAAGCGCAAAGTCATCATGTCACTCATCAGCTTGGCTGCCGAGGAGCAGGGCAAGCGCGCCCGCGGCGAGAAATGGGACGCGAAGTGGTTCAGGGAGACGCTGGAGGCGGCAGACAGGGCGTTGAACGGTTTGCTGCCCTACGAGCACCGCCGCCTGGCGACGCTGGAGCCTGCGATGGAGACGGTGATCAAGCCGGACGGCAGCGTGCATGTCACGATTTCGCGAACAGATTCGGAGCTTTAGATGGCCATCAAGTTCGAGACATCAGACGGGAAAGTCCACACGGTTGGCGGAGGTGATCCAAAGGTGAAGGCTTCAACTGGTGGGATATTGGCGAAATTCTCTGGCATAGGGCGCGCTGAACCTCCTGATGTGGGGCGAACCAAGCGGTTGGAGGCCCGGGTTGAAGCGCTGGAACAACTCGTGGCGGCTCAATCCAAGCAGGTCACGGCTCTTGCGGCAACGCTCAAGTCGATGCTTGAATCGATGCTTGTGAACAATGCCGATGCCGTTACTGTTCACAAGCCTGTTCATGCTGATGTTCACGCCACTGTTCACACAAAATCTGTCGACAAGGATGTGAACAGCGCATCGAACCGGAAGAAATATCGACGCGAATGGACTCGTGACAGCCGTGCCGCCAAGAAGCTCGGGCTGACCGTCGCCGAGTATCGGTCCAGGAATGAGCGTCCAGTTTAATCTCACAGAGGCCCAGAAACGCGGCAACAAGCTCCTCGCCGGTCCGCAGCGCCATACTGCCCTGGTCGGCGGTTCTCGGTCCGGAAAGACGTTCCTCCTCGTTCGCGCCATCGTCACCAGGGCTCTATGCGCCGACTATTCCCGCCATGTGATCTTGAGGTTTCGCGAGAACGCCGTTTGGCGCTCGATCGGGATGGACACATTTCCCTCCGTCATGCGCAAGTGCTACCCAGGGATGCCATACGTCGTGAGGCGTGCGGACGGGTTCTTCCTGATGCCGAACAAGTCAGAGATTTGGCTGGGCGGGTTGGATGATCAGGATAGGACAGAACGTATTTTGGGTCAGGAGTTCGCGACCCTCTATGAAAACGAATGCAGCCAGATCACCTATCGCTCGCACCTGATGGCGAGCACCCGCCTCGCGCAATCCGTGATGAACCGTGTCACGGGAAAGATGCTTAAACAGCGCGCCTACTACGATCTCAACCCGACGGGGAAAGGACACTGGACGAACCGCCTGTTCGGGCAGTTGCGAGACCCGGTGTCGCTCCAGCCGCTTGCCAACCCTAGCGACTACGCCCGCATGTTCATGAACCCGCGGGACAACTCGGCGAACCTGTCAAAGGAGTACATCGAGAGCCTAGCAGCGTTGCCAGAGCGCCAGCGCCGGCGGTTCTACGAGGGCGTCTACGTCGACGAGTCCGAGGGCGCGCTCTGGACCTACGACACGATTGAGCGGTGCCGTGCACCTCACCCCGGCGATGATGCCCTCCAGCGCGTTGTGGTGGCCGTGGATGCGTCCGGGGCGTCCGGGCGGGAAGATCTACAGGCAGACGAGATCGGCATCGTGGTGGCCGCGCTGGGGCAGGACGGGCATGGCTACGTTCTGGCCGATAGGTCATGCCGGGAGTCGCCCGCGGTCTGGGGCAAGATCGTCGCCAAGGCGGTCGAGGACTTCGACGCCGACTGCGTCGTGGCCGAGAGGAACTTCGGCGGCGACATGGTGCGGTTCGTGATCAAAACGGCTGCCCCTAAGGTGCTGGTCAAGATGGTGACCGCCAGCCGCGGCAAGGTGGTGCGTGCCGAGCCGATATCGGCGCTCTACGGGGATGAGAAGACGCCGTCCCGGGTTCACCACGTCGAGCGGTTCCCGATGCTCGAGGAACAGCTGTGCGGGTTCACGACAATGGGCTACCTGGGCGAGGAGTCACCCGACCGCGCCGACGCTCTGGTGTGGGCGCTATCTGAGTTGATGCTAAAGGGGCAGACGCCTATCATGGTCGGGCCGGTCATCTCATCCAGGCAGGTCGTACCGCACGGCACCCACGAGGGTTACCAATGAACGACACTTTGGATTCTTTGGCGCGTTTAGTTTCAATCAAGCCAATGCAGATATGCAAGAATTGTCGCTTCAGTCATCGTCTTTCTGGTGAGGTGATGAGTTGTCGCCGAAGATCGCCATCCGAAAGCGGCTTAGACAAATGGCCGCAAGTCACTTGGGACGAATGGTGCGGGGAGTACGAGCCGCGATGAACGTAGAAGCCCCTAAAGAGATTGTGCAGGAGATCAAGGCCCAGGTCCCTGGTTGCGCCACGCTTTTCCTGAAGAACGGCGACATCATCATGATCCAGATAGCCGTCAAGGAAGTCCGCGAGGTGGTCGGGCAGAAGGACGCCAACGGCAAGCAGGTCTACAACTTTGAGTGGGGAGTCGGCACCCAGGTGATCGAGAGGGACTGAGATGGGTGATCTGAACCAAGCATTTCTCAATCTTCGATCAGCCGTCGATTTTGAATGTGAACGCGGTGGTGAAGACAGGAAAGTCGAGATCAACCTTAGGGATCTCATCGAGATCATTTCATGGATTGAGGATATCAAAGACAATGATCATGTTGATGCAGCCGGTTTTTTTAGGAGTTAGCGATGGCAAGGACACCACGGCAGACGCAGACGGGCGGCACGGCGAACAGCCCGGTTGACCCGGTATCCAGCGGACCCACCCGCGGCGCGTCCGACCTTGCCGGCACTCCCAACACACCGACCATCGATCCGCGCGCCGTTACGACGGCAGGGCAGGTGCTCAGCCCGCCCGGCCCGCCCATCTCGCCCAGCGACAACATGTCGTGGGGACCCATTCCGGTCCTGACCGACGGGATGACGTTCTACGAGCTCGGCCAGACGGGCCTGCGCCAGTTCAGCGGCTGGGTGAGGGAGGAGTTCCTCCAGACGCTCATCGGCCGCCAGGGCGCGCAGAAGTTCCGCGAGATGCGCGACAACGATGCGCAGGTCGGCGGAATGCTGTTCGCCATCGAGGCGACGATGCGGAAGGTGGAGTGGCGCGTCGATCCCGCTGAGGAGGGTGGCGGCAAGGAATACTCCGACTTCATCGAGTCATGCATGAACGACATGTCCAGCTCGTGGACCGAGACCGTCAGCGACCACCTGTCGTTCCTGACCTACGGGTTCGCGTGGTCGGAGTTGGTCTACAAGAAGCGCCTGGGGCGCAAGCCTGGGATGGACCCGCGACGGCCCGGACAAGAACTACCGGCGAGCGAGTACGACGACGGGAAGGTCGGGTGGCGGCGCATGCCGGGCCGCTCGCAAGATACAATAATAAAGTGGTACTTTGACATTAACGGCCAACCCAAGGGCGTCACCCAGCAGCCATGGGTGGGGCCGCTCATCGACATGCCGATCGACAAAGCGATCCTGCACCGGCCGACGCACTACAAGGGGAACCCTGAAGGCCGTTCGATCCTGCGAAATAGCTACGTCCCGTATTACTACAAGAAGCGTCTGCAGGAGCAGGAGGCGATCCTGTTCGAGCGGCTCGGCGGCGTGCCGGTGATCTACATCCCGGGGCAGATCCTGCAGCTCGCGTCGACGGGCGATGCGAACGCGCTGGCGCAAGTGAATATGTACAAGCGCATCGCGGTGAACCTGCGCACCGACGAGCAGATGGGGCTGGTGCTGCCGTCCGACACCTACGAGGGGACGAACGGCCCGACGAGCGTCAAGCAGTACGAGTTCCAGCTAGTGGCGCCGCAGATGCGCGCGGCATCGATCAACCTCGACCAGACCATCACCCGCTATAGCACGTCGATGCTGACTTCAGTGCTGGCGGATTTCCTGACGCTCGGGCACGAGGCGCGCGGGACTCAGTCGCTCGCCGTGACCAAGGTCGACATGTTCATGCAAGCCATCGAGGGCTACCTCAACTCGATGGCCCAGGTCTACAA